>Ga0209049_1000103_pt1 | contig 16961 bp, 11 predicted proteins | sample WorMetulBAHAMAS2_FD_187398 | JGI IMG/M metagenome (GOLD analysis project Ga0209049, IMG submission 187398) | Marine gutless worms symbiont microbial communities from Max Planck institute for Marine Microbiology, Germany - Olavius ullae BAHAMAS.2... | ecosystem: Host-associated > Annelida >...
TTACCGGTCGACTCACTGAGCGTTATCGGGCGCTTAGAGCGGCTCTTATCGACCACCACCACGGCACTGAGCTGCCGGACGCCGCCAACAATCATCCCCATTTTCCCGAAGTGGAGGGATGGCAGCCTCTAGCGCCGGCTACCGCCTCACTGCTCAATTCACTGGCGGGTGGTACGGCTGTGCTCGAGGGCATGGTCGCCTGTGTCGCCCTCTTTCTCGGGAGGGAAACTCGCAGTCCGGTTAGAATCGATCGGATCCTCGGCTCTCCAGGCAGCCCCGGCAGCGGCCTGATTGGGCAAGAGAATTCGGCACTCCATGGTTTTTGGGATCTCTGGGCCGATGGCGTGGAAGGACTCATCGAAGGAGCCGACTTAACGGAGCTTGCGGCGCGTTCTCTTTCTGATGAAACGATAGAACATCTGGCTATGGACTCTGAAGAGCTGAGCACCCGTTCCCTGACTCTTCTAGGGTGGCTGAGAAATCTCATCGGCTATCTGATACTCATGGCGGATAGGGACGCGAGGGGCGATGGGGACGCGGCCCCACTATGGCTATTGCAACCTTTTTTGCTGCCGACGAAGTAATTACTTGCTTGGCTATGCCAAGGTGAATTATAATATGATGTCAGAGTTGCGCACCTTTCTGTGTGGTAAGAGGAACATGCCAATGTCGAGTGTTATCACCCCCGAGTCCCGGATTTTTCGTATTGGGCAGGAATGCTACATTGCCTATCTTGGAAACGACCGCAATGACGTTCGTCCATTTCTACGCGTCGGGAACACGAAGAACATCCCGAATGAGGTACATGAAGTTGTCAATACGACCGTAATAAGCGACGACCATGTCGGTAATCCTCTTCAGGAGATTCTCGTCGCTAACCAATTTCACGGTAAGTATCTTGGCGATACAGGCGTTGTAGCTACCATCCGGCGTTTCTTCAGGAGTTTCGATCTTCCTGTTGACGATGTGGCCGATTACCGGCAGATCAAGGATGGTGAACGCCGGCACATGGTTTGGTTCTATTCCAGCGGAAACCTTCATCTGAGATACGACGATCGGATCATCTTCAATCTCCGGCGTCGGGAGAGGGATGATCGCCACTTCGTGCAGCTGTATGAAGAGGCAAAAGCCGAGTTTTTGCGCAATCCACTTAGGTATATCCGGCAGGATTTCTCCGGGACGGGCATGGTGCTCTCCGGAGGAAACGCTTTTTGGTATGAGGAGGGGGATTTTCTTTCTCTTGAGGCTCACCCCGGGTTTATTGCCATGCTGATGTCCCAGGGCATCGACCCCGATTTCATCAACACCGCCGCGTACAACCTCAGCCCGGACTCGATGGACTCCCCGGATTCCGCTATCTTTGTCGGCTTTCTCAAGAGAATAAGACAGCGCCACAAAAAACTGCGTGTGATTACCAGCAAGCCTGAGCTCATGCGGAAACTCAGGCTCCTGTTCCCGAAAAGACTGGATACTCCTTCTTCCCTGGATCTTGTCGATGTGTCCGACAAGCAGAAAGCCATGTTTCATGAATCCATTGTGATATCCCGGGAGGACGAGTGGCAGCTGCATCGGAGTGGACTGCCGCCGATAAGTACTCATAGAGACTTCCAGAAAGGCATCGCTGTCGATGTTGAGAACGGTGTTCTCATATTCAACAATGGCGAAATTGAAGAAAAATTTCGGCTTCTTCCGGGTTTTCCTGTGGAATTTCTCGCTCAGGATGTACCCGAGCAGCAGCTTATCGAAAGATATCTCGGATACACCATGCGCAACATGCGCGATCTTCTCAGCGGCGAAGAGACCCAGGCTGTCTCGGCCATCGAGAAATATCTGCGCCTGCTTACTGAATTTATTACGGCCGAGCAAAGCACACAGCCTACGTCACTCAAGCACAGTGCCTCCGATGTTCGAGACATCCTGCAGCATTACGACCCCGCCGGAAACACTCTGTCCTGGTTTCTCTTTTCGAATGCCCATTCCATCCACGAAAGATTGCGGCTGAGATTGCCGGAAGAACGCGGCATTCAGCGGAGCTCCGATCAGGTTGCCGGTGTTCTCCAGAACCTCCTGGACCGCGGCCCTCATCCTGATCCAATCCTGCCGTTTTTTGGGGATTTCTACCTAGGCGGCCGGCCCTGCCTCCTGTGGGGGACTACTAAAAGAGGCTGCGGCGTCGTTGATATCGCGGCTGCCAAGGGCATCAACACGCACATCGCGAAAATCTCCACACTTGATGAGACTCCCTGGAATGAGGATCTGGAACGTCTTCTCAGGCTCATACGCAGTCTGAGAAACGCCGGGGCCGGTAGTCTCACTGATGAGGAACTTAAGCTGCTGAAAACCCCCGAGAGCGCCAAGGATGAAGCGCGGCGGCATCAACAGAAGAAAGACACGGTTTCAGAGGTCAGTCAGAGTCGTCAAGGGCGGAGTGATATCCAAGGCACTGAAGTGAAGATCAGTCCCGTGAGAACACGACGGCCGGCGAGAAGAAAGAAGAAATGGCCGTGGATACTCCTCATACTCCTCTTACTGCTCGTAGGAGGGGCTGTCGCGTGGGACCTTTCAGGCAGCGCCCCTTGGGGCAGGATGCTTCCATGGGGTAAAACAGTCTTAGGCAAATCGGAGTTTCTTGATGGGAGGGAGACAGAAGACGGGGCGGCGGATGGATTGACTGAGGAACTCGCCGATGACGCGCCCGATCAGAAGACCGACACCGCCGATCAGACTCCCGGCATTGTCATCGATGCAGATGTGCCCCCCAAAACCATCGAAGAGGTGAGGGCTTACCTCAATGTCGCTGAGCGTGTTAATATCACCGAGGTGGATATTCATCTGGCAGCCAATGAGATCGCTGTACTCAACGGCTACAAGGATTTAGACTACAAGGTGTTTATCGGCTCCGATCCCGATTGGATTTATCCGGGAACAGTCTTAGAATTACCCGGAGCGGGGAATCACCATGTAACAGAGGGGGATACGATATGGTTCCTGGCGGCTAGGCGGCTGCGAATTGACGCGGAGGGGAACCTTGCGAAACATGACGACGCCGTGGCAGTCTTGAAAGATCGTTCATCCGATGCCTCTGAACGCGATTCGGCTGTGGAGAGCCTGAGGCGAATTGTGGCGGAATCTAAGGTGGCGGCGATGCGCGGAATGGCTGAAACCGCGATATTATTGGATCAATAGAGTGGGAGACTATGATTTTCTGTGAAGAAAGATGAGTTTTTGCATAATCTCTTTTGACAAATGCTCACTCAGGGTATACTCTCTATATGGAATAGGTTGATACTGTCGGGCTCAAGTTCGGCTGTATAGATATCAAAGAACAATTCAAGGAGAAGAATTAATGGCTGGCGAACTTCCCAAAAGCCCAAACGTGTTTCATCCGACCCAACCCTCTGCTGTTGGTTCACGTAACTCTCTAGCGCAAGAGGGCCGTGATCAGAAACTCGAATACGATCAACTCATCAACGAGGAATCGGAAAAGGTATTAAAGGTTGTCAAGACGAAACTTCCACCTGAAGTATTGAATGAACTTGACATCATGGGCGGTCTGAAAGAAAAGGTTTTCAACTATTTCAATCAGAATTTTCAGAACATGTTCAATCGGTATATCGTTACGACTGAAGATGAGATGGTGAAGAAGATTCGCCAGTTCGTCGATAAGGAGGAGACGAAGAATCTAGCCCGGTATACACCCAAGGAAATGGCCGAACTGCTCGACCAAGTTGGTGGCGCGGACAAGTTCAATACCGGTGAAGTTGAGAAATCCGTTGTCAATATGTATGGACATCTCCAGGGGCATATTCAGCGGGGTGTCAACGATCTTGAGAATGAGACCAACTCACTGCTCCGGCAGAAAGCCGATGTCGGCGCCTTCATCCGCGGTGAAAACGCCTACTCCGTCGTGAAATGCTCCTTCAAAGACAGTCAGAACAAGCCCAAAACCGTCACGGATGTGAAGCTGTCCATCAATATCCTGGATGCAGAGCTCATCAGCCCCATTTTCCAGTATCAGTCGACTGTCGAAAACATCATCAAGGATCAGATTTCCAAGACCATCACCGACATGATCGATCGGGAAATTGAGGCATACCAGGATCAGCTGGTCGACGAGGGCAAAGAAGAACTCTCCGATACCGAACTGATGTTCGAGCGGATCAAGAGGGTGCCTGAGTTCACCGATGACGATAAGGATTCGGAGGATTCGAGGCGCTACACCTTCATGGCCAAGAACCTTGTGGAGAAGATTGAAGGGCTTCGTGCCGAGATTGACCCGGAGGAATTCGATCCTCAGAATATCCGGGAGAACATCAAGCGTATCATCGACATCGAGAATATCAGGAACCGGGGATTCAACACCGCCGTCAACAACATCACCTCGATTCTCGACACCTCTAAGATGGGTTATCAGTACATCGAGAACCTTAAGAACGCTCGGGAACTCATCATCCGTGAGTACGAGGATGTTGATATTTCCCGTTTGCCCGATGAACGCTACCAATTGAGGCTCAAATTCTACGATCATGCTCAGCTTGAGAATATGCGCCGGGCCTATGACAAGCAGATGGAGGAATATGTCAAGGAGATTACCCGCATATACGATGTCGTTCTCGTTATTTACGAAGACAACAAGCGGGGCTGGGGCTATATCAATGATTTCGATGATCTAAGCAGAAAGGTTGCCGGTAAAATCAGGAAGAATAAGGAAGAATCAGGGGATCCCATCTTCGAGGAGCAGGAGAAGCTCTGGAATGAGATTCTGGAGCTTAAGGCCGAGGACACTGATGTGGAGCGACTGAACCAGACCTATCTCTATGAGAAGGATTTGCTCAAGAAGGTGCTCAGGGTGGCCCGGGAAAAGGTGAAGATGACCTTCGGGTATGAGAATCCCAAGATAAGGGTTGAAATGGATAAGCGCATTGATTTCCTCGAAAGGGAATTCGAGTATTTTGACTACTCCATCAATCCCTATCATGTTCAGCCCGGTCTTGTGCTGGATGTCGATATTACGAGCATAAAGAGAAAGCGCTTTGTGCTCAATGCCATGGCCAACGTACTCAATGAGTTTCTCAATGGCGTATCAAAGGGATTCCAGGACGCGGCGTTTGCTTCCTTTAAGCGCCGACGTTCCACAGTCCGCAGCGATATCTCCCAGAGCTTCGCGGAAGAGGAAACAGTGAGTCCTACACAGAGTCAGTATGCCGAAGCGATCAAGTCCAAGGGTCAGGCGGCGGAGTCACAGCCCAAGGGCAAAGCCGACGTTACTCCTTCCAGGTCGTCGAGGGCGAGGAAAAAGGTGAATCTCGACGAATTGAGTGAGATGTAATGCAGGCTGGTGCGTCAGTTCAGAATAATCAGCTTGGAGTCTTGAGCCGGAGGGCAGGGTACAACCTGGCGTTGCGCCATTTTCGGACGACGCAGGAGTTTGCCGATGGGGTTGCTGATGGCTACAATCTAGCCGACCTGCTCAATCCGGCCTTGGCCGATCTGAGAATCGAGGATTTTCAGATCAGGCCGGTGCTGAGCATCCTGCTATCTGAGAAATTCCGATACGCGTATGCATCTGAGAACCTGAGGCGCAGAGTCCTGAGTGTGTCCAATCTCAACAAAGTTGTGGCCACCTGGACTGGAATCCAGGTGGTTCTGGTGTACACCGATACCAACGGGGGAGTGCATCCCTTGAATCCGGAGGTTCTTGAGCCCTGGGAGGCGGTATTGCCCCTGGATAAGGATGAGCATATCACCTGCTATGCCGGGTCGCTCGATGATGTGGAATCGAGTGTTCTTAATACGGCTGTCGAGGATGTTTTCAAGCTTCTATACGGCGCCAGAATAAAGGGCAAACCCGCTTATAAGTCTGCCACACGCCTCAAGCGATTCCTGGAAATCGAGGCGGAGGCACCGGCTCCCGCGATGCCGGTGGATGAGCCTTCCGCGGCTCATCCACCGAGTGTTCCTCCCCCATCACCTCCCAGCGGCGGCGGATTGAAGAGGATTACCGCGAAAATCGCGGTCAATGTCACCAACGAGCTATTTCATAACGGCAATGTGGAGGCCTGGAAACGAATCATCGAAAGCTACCTGTTCAAGTACCCCGCGCTGGATGTACTGATCTGGTATGAGGGTGAGCGCATCAATGATATCAATGCTCTTTTCAAATGGGGAAAGGTGAAGCATGGTGTTCCGATAATGTTCAGCGTCGCGGGTGAGAATCCTCTTGAAGTCTCCAAATTGCGAAAATACCTTTTTGAAGGGGCGAGTCCGCGTTTTGAGGCATTTTTGCACGGCGCCCCTGGAACAATTCTTAAGCTTTTTTGAGTATGATCGGCGTGCGTTCCGATTGGCGACTGATCATTGGTATCTGTTTGGGGGATAGATGAATGAAAGACATATTCGCGTACAGTAGCAGTGAGTTCACCAAAGATGAGGCGATGATCCAGTATTTTGGTATGCGGGGGCGAAACCTCATGGATCTGGCGGCGCTGGGCATACCCATACTCCCGGGTTTCATCATTACCGAGGCCTTTCTCGCGGAGGATGAGGAGGATCCCGAGGCCCACGAGCCTGTTTATCTCGATTCATTCGGCAAGATGGGTGCTATTCTCGAAAAAACCTGGAACGGGGAGAATCCCCTCTTGGTGAAATTGGTGGTGAGTCCTATGTTGAACATGGTTCACACCTTTTCCAGCATCCACAATGTCGGTCTCTGTGATACCACGATTGATTCTTTCGCCAGCTTCGTGGGTGAGGATTTCGCGTATCACGAATACCGCGGTGTCCTGCTTCGAATAGTCGATCTGGAACTGCATTCTGTCAGCAACAGGGCCAGGCGTGATCTGCTCGAAAGAACTCACAGAGATCTGAAGCAGTCCAAGACCACCGCGTCCATAAAGAAATCACTTGCAAGGGTGAAGTCGGTGTATCCCGCGGAGGTTTTTTCTCATGCGACATCCCAGTTTCAGTATGTAAAGGGTCTATTTCGGAAGCTGTTCGCGGCTAGCGAAACCTTGAGTGATTCGGCTATCTTGGTTCAGGCCATGACCTTCGGGAACTATGGCAAGGACTGTTTTTTTGGCAGCTTCACGACACGGGATTCTGTTACAGGTGAGGATACAATTACCGGGGAATTCTTCCCCAATTCCTTTGATGCCACTGCCGCCGCCGGCCGGCCGATCAAGAGAATAAGCAAGACCTATCTGAGTACGCTGACGAGGATAGGGAAGCAGCTCGAAACGGAGTACCGTGAAATCAGGTCCATCAAATTCAATGTCGAAAACGGTAAGTTGTGGATTATTGATCAATCGGCCGTACCCGGGAAGTCGGCGCAGGCGGAGATAAGAACCCTTCTGGATCTACTGAGGCGGGGTGTGATTGACGACGCCTATGCTATCAACAATGTGCAGTCGGGTCGGCTTTCGGAAATTCTTCATCCGGTTATAGACAAGAAAGTGGCGACGAAGGCTCCCTCGTACACGGGGGGAATTTCCGGTGCCATGGGCGCGGCGGTGGGACGGGTATTCTTCAGCACTGAGTCCCTCATAAAGGAATACCGAATGGCCATTCAGAGGGAATTGGACAAGAATTTCATCTTAGCGATGCCCTCAACCTATGCCGAAGACGTTAAGGCCATCGAGGTAGCAAACGGCGTTCTCACCAGGGAGGGCGGTTATGCTTCCCACGCGCCGGTTGTTGCCCGCTCTCTTGGAAAAGTCGCTATGGTGAACCCGGATATTCAATTCACCACGAAGGGCATGAAAATTGGCAATACACTCGTTAGGGAAGGAGACTATATCAGCCTCGATGTCCCCTCCTATGACGACCCTGTCATCTTCTTCGGAAAACTGGCCCTCGTTGAGCCTGACATCGAGAAGAGTGGGCTTCTGGACTTCCTGGAAGTCGCTCAGAGGCAAATAGGGGATTTCGATGTTCACGCCAATGCCGATCAACCCGCCGATGCTCTGCTTGCCAAGAAGTTTCTTGCCGATGGTATCGGCCTATGCCGTACCGAGCATATGTTTTTTCATGAGAAACGCATTCCCATATTCAGATCTCTGATTATCGCTAACGAGCGAGGCGAGCGAAAGACAATCCTCAACAAATTGAAGAAGATGCAGATAGCGGATTTCGTGGGTCTGTTTGAAGTGATGGGCGAGAAGCCGGTAACAATTCGTCTGTTGGACGCGCCTCTTCATGAATTTCTGCCCCATAGCAAGGAATCCATGGAAGAGTTTATCAAATTCTACAGGTCCAATCACCCGAAGGTTTCGGAGAGGGAGATACGGCTGCGCTGCGACATGACCTGTGAGGTGAACCCCATGCTGGGCCACCGCGGCGTGCGCGTGGCTATTAGCTATCCTGAGATTTATAGGATGCAGATAGAGGCCATTTTCGAGGCCGTATACAAGCTTCGCCGAGAGAAGAACCTCAACTGCAGGCCGGAGATAATGATACCTATTATCATGAGTCACCGTGAGGTGAAAACCATCCGCTTCGGCAAACGCATCGAGGGCTTTGAAATTATCGGTATCAGGCAGATAGAGGAGGAGCTTCGTTCCAAACTCGATGAGAGGCCGCTCGACTATAAGGTGGGCACGATGATTGAGTTGCCCGCCGCGGCCCTATTGGCGGACAAAATTGCCGCTTATGTGGATTTCTTCAGCTTCGGAACCAACGATCTCACACAGACCTGCCTCGGACTCAGTCGCGATGATTTCAACTCCTTCTTCACGGACTACAATGAGTACGACCTCCTCGACATGAATCCCTTTCAGTACCTCCAGGAGCCTGTCAGGGAGCTGGTCGGCATGGCTACGGGGCGTGGACGTGCCGTTCGTCCTGATTTGAGCTGTGGTCTCTGCGGCGAACACGGGGCCGAACCGGAGAATATACAGTTTTGCATGGATGCCGGATTGAATTATGTCAGTTGTTCTCCATATGGGATTCCGGTCGCGAAGCTTACAATCGCCCAGATGAATCTCAAGAACCAGGAGCAATAGCCCCACCTTGGAATAGGTGAGGATCAGGCTGTCGAGAGTGTTTTTTATTAGAATTGCAGAATACCTTCCCGTCGGTATTCCGCCAGTTCCATGAAGGAATCGTATCGGGCGGTCATCAGTATGCCGGCCTTTCCGCGTTCTCCTTCCAGGAATAGGTTGTAGTAAACAACGAAGGCCGCGTAACAGGCATAGAGCCCGGCAGTGGCCCTGCCTCTAAGATGTGTTGGGATCAGTTCGGGGAAGAAGTATTCCTTAACAGCATCATCGAACGCCCTCCTCGCGCTTCTAAGCCGGTTGTCCTGTCTTCTGTATTTCATATACTCGGGGAATACCGGTTCCCCCAAATCCATCTCCGCGGCAGTGAGTCTTATGAACCGCAGTATGGACTTCACGGCGGGGTGAGAAGTGCGCCGGGACAGTAACTCGATATCTTTCTGGGCCAGTATAATCGAGCGAATGGCTTCACGATACCGGAATCGCCGAACGCCTTCGTTTCTGTAGGATGGTCTTTCCAGTCCGTATTGATAATACACACCTAAAGCGTTAAGGAATCGATTGAGGGCCGGATAGAGGGTCTTTTTCATCGCGGGTGTAAGCTCCGGTACATCACGGGGATAGACGACCTCATCGATGTCCGCTCGGCGATCGTTATCCCGCACAGCGCCGGATTCTGGCTGCCTCTTCGGATCCTTCGTCGTGGGACGTGTCAGCCAACGCGCTAGAGTCTCATAGGCATCATTGATTTCAGACATGCGTTCATGGGCCCAATCCGGATAATCACGAACCCTGTCCGGGTGATATTTCTTAACCAATTCACGAAAGGTTGAATTGAGTTCCTCGACGGGAATCCGACCCTTGAGACGGAAGATAGAGAGGGCGCGATGAAGCTCCATGCTGAATCCTATAGCGCCGGCATGACAAGCGTTGGGGCCATGGCTCAGTCCTGGTTGATAGAGAGCTTTCTCAGCGTTCCTTGAAGTTCCCTGATGCGTTCCTGCTGAATGCGGATGAGTTCCATGAGTTTATCCATATCAGGCCCGACGTTTTCATTTCCTCCTCTCGCTTGCATGGCATTTACGTCATTTTCGGTTTCGATGTGAGCCAGTTCAAAAGTGTCGGCATAGTAGTCCAATTCCAATGGCATCTCTGGGAAGTTACTGCTTTGGATAATCTTCTGGGAAATCCGATGAATTTCTCCCGTAGTTACCTCCTCTAGGTTATCCAGAATAAATGGTTTCTGGAGGTCGATGGAGTGGTTAATCCGCTCATCCTCCATGATGGTGCCCAAACATTCGAGTTCTATCGATAGATTTTGCGCGCAAAGGTCGCGAAGTCCCTCGGCCATGTCGATATCTTCTAAGTTTTTTACTCTGTTGAGAAGAAGTTTAGGCTGCAGGACATCGAGAAACGCCTCACCTTTTTCGCCCGCGGCGGGATTCATCCGCGCTATTGAGGAGAGAATCTGGTTGATGGAATGCCGTTCACCGATACGGCGTTCCTTGAGGACTTTTCGGAGATATGTGCTTACCTGACGATCCGGGGCAAAGGCGCGCTGTAGAAAGCGGAATACGAAATTCTTAAGAAACGAGTACGCATTCAACACGGATGTGGCTTGAGGGGTGGTAACAATGAGTCCTGAATTGGAAACGAGAAAGAAGTCAACCACTGTGAAATTTGTGCCGGCACCAAGATCGATAATAATGTAATCCGCATCGATTTCGAGGAGGCCCTTGATAATTCTGGACTTGGTTGACTTGGTGAGTTCCCCCACGCCATAGACCAGAACATCCCCCGGGATGAAAGTGAGATTGTCGTATTCTGTTTCATATAGCAGATTACGAAATGACGATCCCCGCTTCGAAACGAAATTTCCAATACCGGGATTGATGTTACGGAGCCCCAGCATGGTGTGTAAGTTGGACCCACCGAGATCAAGATCGACTAAGACGACGCGCTTTTCGTACATCGCCATGCTCAGAGCAAGATTTGCCGCCAGTACGCTTTTGCCTACTCCCCCCTTGCCGCCGGCTATCGGTATGATCTTTCGATCGACATTTTCGTTCAGTATCATGAATTAATCATCGACTCCCTGTCGAATTATCTGTTTGTATGAGAAAAATGTAAACAGTTAAGCGTGAAAACTCATGACGGACGCGTGTGTTCCTAGTATTATATAAGTGTATGAACAAACTCGACGAACAAAGTCACATAGCCCAAGAGCTCGAGCTTCGAAGAAGGATCGAGGATTTCTATTTACCACGGCAACTGGTTAATGCCATTGTCGAGGCCGGGGGTATCCATAAGAATTCGAAGGAAACACAGATTGCGATAGGATTTCTGGATATTGCCCACTATACCTTTCTTTCTCAGTTTCTGAGTCCACCGGAGAATCAGATAGTACTCAATGGACTTTTCTCGGCGTTCAACTGGGTTCTAGCAAAGCACGGTGGCTATCTGAACAAGATTGAGGGCGATTGTATCATGTTTCATTTCGGCGGACCTACAGACCCGGCGGTGAAGGATTTAGAGGATGCTGAAGCTGAAGAGCATATTGCCAGGGAGCTGTTTTACTCATGCGTGGAACTTCAGAGAACTTGTAGTCTGTTTAATCAAATTGATACAGATTTCATGGACAAGATAAAGGACGAGTCAATAGTCAATGCCGTACATGAAGCATACAAAATCCTCGGTGAACTTCGAAAAGGCTTTATCTCGGATTCATTTAACGCGCTTTTTCAAATAAGGGTTCGGATAGGCGCGTCTTTTGGGAATGTATTAATCGGCAATTTCGGGCCCGATGGCGCCAAGCAATGGGACATCATTGGGATGCCGGTAATTGAGGCCAAAAGAATGGAGGCTTCGGCTCCTATCGGTGGTGTTCGCATAACGGCGGAGTTTTACGAAATTCTGAAAAGAAGAGGCATAACGGCCGAGTACTTTCAGCGCATAAAACGGGAAGCCAAGCTCATGGGGAGTGTTTACAAGGATATTTCCCTCGACGAACTCTTCAAGAGAGCCAGGGTTTATATGAAAGACAAGACAGATGTCGCGTTTGATACCTACAGTATTCAGGTAAATCCCCAGCTTCCAGAAAGCATATGTAATCAGTCTAAGCTGCTTCTAGCCCGTGGTGAAAAAGAGGCGGATGTTATCGTCAGTTTCATTAAGTATTACCGGGGTAATGCCTTTGTCATCAATGAGATGGAAGAATTATTCCATCAGGCCCAAGTGCAGATTCGAAAGGACTCCCTCTACCGCATCATGTTTCCCGGGGAATACAAAACGATGCTGTTGGAATTGGATGGTGATGTGGCAAAACTCAGGGAGAAAATTGACCAAAAGTATTCCCTTTACGATCTTTTGGTTTTCTTCGGAAAACTGCAGGATTCTGTGAAGTCTGGGGAGAGTGCGGATACCGATAGCGTGAGTGATTTTCCCGGATATGACCGCTGGATGGCTGAGGTGAGATCCTCAGTACAGCGATCCTATGTGAGGAATAAAAACATAACTCACAAGTCCTATTATTTTTACCACGTCATTTTTCCGCTGTTTTTTGCCAATATCAAGGTTGCGATTCTTGAATTTCAGAATAGGGTGAAACTGGTGGAGAATCTGGAGAATCTGGAGGATTTGGAAGACTTGGAGGATATATGAGGAGAAGGACCCGCCTCTGCCTATTTCTGATTTTCGCATCCGCGTCTTTGTTTTGTGTTGAGTTTTCCCTATTGGCTGAAACGATGACGATTATCAACAGAACTGGTACGGATATCGAATTCATTCAGGCCGCGGAGGCGGAAAATGAAAGCTGGGGAGACGATCTCATTCCGAATCAGGTAGTGTTGGAGGGAGAATCCGTTGTGTTGAATTTGGGCGGTCAGCCTCCGTTTGCTGTCAGATTGGTGGGCGTTTCTTCTGCCGTCTATGTTCTTTATGATGTTGTACCAGGACCAACGGGGAAGATAGTTGTCGGTCCGGAACATCGGGCCGAACTGTCCCATTTTGCCTCACCGCGGCGGAATGTCAGCATTACCAACAACACAGGTCGTACTGTCACATCGCTCAGGATTAGTTCAGTCAACGAGGGCGAATGGGGTGAAGATATCCTCTCGGGCCGCTATATCCGAGATGGCGAGCGTGTGGATTTTTTGTTGAATACAACTTATGGTGTTCTCAACTTCGATATCAGATTCACATTGCTGACGCAGAATCGAGAGATTGCCTATGAGAAAGAGGCTGTTCTTCTCACCGAAGGTGCTTCACTGATTCTCAATGTCCAATAGCTGCCTGTTCTTCGCGGTTTGCATTGGGTAATGTGACGCGAGGGCGTCAGAGCTCAGGAGAGAGTATTTGATCAATCCAGCATCACTCATTGGAGCCATCCTTGGCTTCTTGATCGGGAGTTACCTTGGCGGTCCTTTTATTGGGCTTATCCTGGGTTTTATCGGTTCTTCCATCGGCTCGGGGATCGGCACAAGGATATTTCGCGATTCCAGACAGAACGAGGGGCGCTCCGCGTGGTTTTCCGGATGGGCATCGCCATCCGATGGGCCGGTTTTCATGGAAACCCTTTTTTCGATGCTGGGCCGATTGGCTGCCGCTGATGGACATGTCAGCCCAGAGGAGGAAAGGGCCTTCCGACACATCGTAGTGAATGAGCTTCGTATTACCAATCCCCAGAGTGTCGCATCGGCATTGGAAATTTATCATAAGGCCTCCGTGGGGAATTTGCCCATGGGCCTGTATGCAAGGAAGGCCGCCGCCTCATTCCACAATAGGCCCCAGCTTCTGGAAATGATGCTCATCATCATGGTGCGTGTTTCGGTATCCGGGAGCGCGATACATGCCGAAGAAGACCGTCTCCTACGAGAAACGGCGGCTATTTTTGGATTCAGTCCTTCCTTCTACGAGTCAATCAAGGCGCGCTATGGAGCCGGCGGCCGGCCCTCCGATGCTTTTGACTCATCTTCCCTCAAAACCTCCTATGAAATCCTGGGTGTGATGGATAACGCGCATGAGAGCGAAGTGCGCAAGGCATATCGAAAGAAAGTCAATGAGTATCATCCGGACAAGATTGCCGCGAAGGGACTGCCAAAGGATTTCACCGAATTGGCGAATAAGAAATTTCAGGAGATACAGGAGGCATGGGACTGCATACGCACGGCTAGGGGATTCTAAGAAATTCTTGGAAACCGCTTTTTCAGAATCGATAAGTTCTCAGTATCGCGGCATCAACCGAAATCCAGGGCGGTCAGGTTCAGAGCCAGGGTGATGCCTTCGCTCGCGAGGCGTGCCGGGAGAACCCTTAACAGCTCATCGCGGGTGGTCCGATTGGGCGCGCAGAGGTAGAAGGCTCCACCGGATCCAGCGCCGCTGATTTTCCCCGCGATGGCCCCCTCTTCCGCGGCGATGTTGAGAACTCGGTTTAACAGGGGCAGCGACAGACCAAATTCCGCGAGAATTTCCTGTGCACGATTCACCAATTGGGCGGCGATTTGAGAGAAGCAGTTCTCCTTCCTGCTGATCAGCGCGGCGAAATTCATAGAGAGCTCTCCCAGCTCGTTCATGGCGGAAATCAGTTCGGGATTTTCAGATTCCATCTCGCGCTGTAAACATCTCACATTTTCCGCTGTATCGCTGACTCGGGGCAGGGCACCATAGAGGAGATGCCAGCTCGGTATGGAAATAGGGCATCGTCGGGGGAGTCGGTTTCGCGTTGAAATCCATAGGGCGCTGACATTGTCGGCCGACATCCCGGTGTCGATGCCCGAGGGCGTCCCATGAAACCTGCGTTCAAGCAGATTGGCGAGTCTGTGTACCTCCCGATCATATTGATTCTCTGGCTTATCGAGTACGATTCTCGCGACAGCCACACAGAGTGCCCCTGACGATCCGAATCCACCGGCTCGAGGCACATCGCTTCGTATCCGCCAGCTTCCCCTAGGTGGTAGGTATTTCGGATTGTCAAGTTGACTCAGATCGTCTAGGAGCTTTGCGAGGGTATCCCGGCACTCTTTCGAAGCTCCCTCTAATCGAATCGCGTTGTGGGGATTCGAGCAACTTCTATCTCTCTGGTGGTCAGGATATGTGCTTTCAGGGCTGAATTTGAGGACTGTGCGACAGGGCAAGGGGGTTCCGACTGCCGGCAACCCGTAGACGGCGGCGTGCTCGCCGAATAGAATCAGTTTCCCAGAACCACTTCCCACCCTGGTCAATCTTCATTCTCCAAGCGCAGCCCATCCCTTTCAAAGCGCAGTGGTGCTGCTTTCCCTTCATTTATCAGCCGATTGATGGCCCGAGATTCCCGTTGGCTCAAACCGTCGGGGAGGGAAAGAAGGAGGGTGATTTCATCACCGGCTCCCAGGGATTTCGCGGCCGCTCTGCCCGGACTGTACCAGGGTCGGCTGCTCGATGAAAACACATCCGGCAATTTCGGCCAGGCTGGAACATCCAGTTCTCGGCCCAGTTGGACAGCTAGACAGGAGAGATGATGGATCGATTCCAATAGGGTGCTCGTTTCCATCCACCTTGAGCATGACTCAGTCAATTCCCGGATTATCCCATCCATCCTCAGGAGTATGGGAATTTCCTCAGAGGCAGCGTTTAGACGTCTCTTCCATCGCTCGTAGCGCTGCATGGCGACTGCGCTGTTAACCGGCTTCGCTCCCCGGATAATCCAGGCAACCAGTTGAACGGGCCACGAGATTCTTCTATGCGTGGGTCTAAGTCCGCCGGTGAACACATTAGCTCCACCGGCTATTGAGCTTAAGATGTCGTAGCCGCTCCCACGGCCGTTCTGCCACGCCCGGTGGGCGCCTAGGGCAATCCGAACAATGTCATCGCCGGCTTCATGATGGTCATCGGCTTCCGCGAGCCCGACTGTATAGAGTAATGCCGCGGTGGCGCTTGAGCCATAGCCGATCTTTTGGCCTCGCTCGTCAAAGAAATCACCCGTTTCCACGAGTATCTCCACAGATGGCAGCTCATCCCTGCCTGTAATACGATTGTAGTGATCCTTGACGACTGATTGAAGAGAGTCATCGAACTTCGGCCGATTCTTACAGAGACCCTTCATTTCGAGAGCCGAGGATCGTGCTAATCGCAGTGTTCCACGGCCGCCTGATGCCAGCGATAGGCCAAGGCCTCCCTCTTCGCTTACCAGATACTCCCCGGCGATCAGAATGCTCCCCGGGGCGCTCCATTGCTGTCCCTTTCTCACAGCATTCGTGCCGCTTCGCCGGGGCAGCACACCCGCAGCCGGGCATCAGGCGCAATCTCAGAGAGGGCGGCGAGTATTGTCGGTAAATTCCGCTCCAAAATGAGAAGTTTTACCTGAGGGCCGGCATCCATGGTTTCCCAGACTCCGATACCATCCCGTCTTAGGGCCTCACATGCCCGGATAACCCTGAGACTGGAGGGTTTCCAGTAGATAATCGGCGGGTTGGCCGCGAACATCGAGGCAAACATTCTTAAGTAGCTCGAACGGATCAGTGGGCCCAGTTCATCCAGATTTCTTTCCGCCAAGGCTCCCAGCGCCGCGTCCATCAGTTTTCGAGAATCATCCAACCAAGCGGAATAATATGGAGAACTCAGGCGAGTGCGTTCCATGGCTTCTCGAGACGAGGGACTCTTGGGCGTCACATCCAGCTCTACAACCACAATTCGCAAATCTTCCCACCAGTTCTCATCGTAGAGGGGCCTTGCCGTTTCTGCTCCGGTTTCAAGTTGTGTGAATCCACCCCATATCGAGCGTGCTGCTGACGCGGAACCCACTCTCGCCAGGGAGGACATCTTCTGGGCATTTCCATGGATTCCGGCCGCCTGAAAACAGGCGAGCGAAAGAGCGGCAAATCCGGCGGCCGAACTTGCCAGTCCCGCAGAACTGGAGTAATTGGAGTGACTTGATGCCCGAATAGTGAAAAATCCAAGCTGACTGTTCTCTGCGGCCACAATCTTCCTGAAGGC
>Ga0209049_1000104_pt1 | contig 16950 bp, 12 predicted proteins | sample WorMetulBAHAMAS2_FD_187398 | JGI IMG/M metagenome (GOLD analysis project Ga0209049, IMG submission 187398) | Marine gutless worms symbiont microbial communities from Max Planck institute for Marine Microbiology, Germany - Olavius ullae BAHAMAS.2... | ecosystem: Host-associated > Annelida >...
CATAGGCCTTGAACTCGCCAAACTCCCGCGTGATCGCCGCCGTCAGCGTCGTCTTGCCGTGATCGACATGCCCGATCGTCCCAACATTCACATGCGGCTTCGTCCGCTCAAACTTCGCCTTCGCCATTGTGGCCTCCTTCTTGTTTCGATGGTGCGCAGAATGCGCACCCTACGACCGGGCGCAGGGTGCGCTTCGGCGCACCGCTATGCGTATTTCGCCTGGATTTCGTCCGAGATATTCGACGGCACCGGGTCGTAGTGGTCGAACTGCATGGTGAACTGAGCCCGGCCCGAGGACATCGAGCGCAGGGTGTTGATGTAGCCGAACATGTTGGCCAGCGGCACGAAAGCGTTGATGACGTTCGCATTGCCGCGGGGCTCCTGCCCCTGCACCTGGCCACGCCGCGAGGTCAGGTCGCCGATGATGCCGCCGGTGTACTCCTCCGGGGTTACCACCTCGACCTTCATGATCGGCTCCAACAGCTTGGCGCCCGCCTTCTTCAGCCCGTCGCGCATCGCCGCCTTCGAGGCAATCTCGAAGGCCATCACCGAGGAATCGACGTCGTGGAAGGCGCCGTCGACCAGGGCAACCTTGAAGTCGATCACCGGGAAGCCGGCGAGCGGCCCCGAGTCTATCACCGACTGGATGCCCTTCTCGACCCCGGGGATGTACTCCTTCGGCACCGCGCCGCCGACGATGCGGCTCTCGAACGAGTAGCCCTCGCCCGGCTCGGTGGGCGTCAGTTCCAGCTTGATGCGGGCGAACTGACCCGAGCCGCCAGTCTGCTTCTTGTGGGTGTAGTCGATCTCGGCCATCCGGCTGATCGTCTCGCGATAGGCGACCTGCGGGGCACCGATATTGGCCTCGACCTTGAACTCGCGCTTCAGCCGGTCGATCAGGATGTCGAGGTGCAACTCGCCCATGCCCTTCATGATCGTCTGGCCCGACTCGCGGTCGGTCTCGATCCGGAACGAGGGGTCCTCGGCGGCGAGGCGCGCCAGGCCCTGGCTCATCTTCTCCTGGTCGGCCTTCGACCGCGGCTCGACGGCGATCTCGATCACCGGCTCCGGGAAGGTCATGGTCTCGAGCACCACCGGCTTGGACATGTCGCAGAGCGTATCGCCTGTGGTGGTCTCCTTCAGCCCCGCGAGCGCGATGATGTCGCCGGCGAAGGCCTCGGTGATCTCCTCCTGTTTGTTGGCGTGCATCATCACCATGCGGCCGACGCGCTCGCGTTTGCCCTTGGTCGAGCTCAGGATCTGGTCGCCCTTGCTCAGCGTGCCGGAGTAGATCCGGGTGAAGGTGAGGGTGCCCATGAACGGGTCGTTCATGATCTTGAAGGCCAAGCCGGAGAACGGCTCGGCGTCGTCGGCACGGCGCTCGATGTCGCGGGTCTCGGTCTCGTCGCCCGGCTTGAAGCCCACATAGGACGGCACGTCGAGCGGGCCCGGCAGGTAGTCGATCACCGCGTTCAGCAGCGGTTGCACGCCCTTGTTCTTGAACGCAGAGCCGCACAGCACCGGCACGAAGCTGAGGTCCAAGGTGCCCTTGCGGATCAGCCGGCGCAAGGTGTCGACGTCGGGCTCTTCGCCTTCGAGATAGGCTTCCATCGCCGCGTCGTCCTGCTCGACCGCGTGCTCGATCATCTCGGCGCGCATCGCCTCTGCCTTCTCGCGCAGCTCGGGGCGAATATCCTGGGTGACCCAGCGGGCGCCAAGGTCGTCGCCCTTCCACACCCATTCATGCATGGTGATCAGGCTGATCAGGCCCTCGAACTGGTTCTCGGCCCCGATCGGGATCTGGATCGGCAGCGGCGTGGCGCCGGTGCGGTTCTTGATCATCTTCACGCAGTTGGCGAAGTCGGCGCCGATCTTGTCCATCTTGTTGACGAAGACGATGCGCGGAACCTTGTAGCGGTCGGCCTGGCGCCAGACGGTCTCGGTCTGCGGCTCGACCCCGGCATTGGCGTCGAGCAGGCACACCGCGCCGTCGAGCACAGCTAGCGAGCGCTCGACCTCGATGGTAAAGTCGACGTGTCCCGGCGTGTCGATGATGTTGAAGCGGAACTCGGCGTCCTTCGGCGTGTCGCCGTAGCCGCCGTTCGGGGTCTCGCCATCCTCAGTGCGGAACCAGAAGGTGGTGGTCGCCGCCGAGGTGATGGTAATCCCCCGCTCCTGCTCTTGCTCCATCCAGTCCATCGTCGCGGCGCCGTCATGCACCTCACCGATCTTGTGCGACTTGCCGGTGTAGTAGAGGATGCGCTCCGTGCAAGTGGTCTTGCCGGCATCAATATGCGCCATGATACCGAAGTTCCTGTAGCGCTTCAGCGAGTAGTCACCGGCCATCGTCGTATCCTCAGGGGTCGGGTGTTCTGCGTTACCAGCGGTAATGGCTGAAGGCCTTGTTGGCCTCGGCCATCTTGTGCGTGTCCTCGCGCTTCTTCACGGCGGTGCCGCGGTTGTTGGCCGCATCCATCAGCTCGCCGGCAAGGCGCTCTTCCATGGTCTTTTCGTTGCGGGTACGCGCAGCCCGGATCAGCCAGCGGATCGCCAAGGCCTCGCGGCGCTCGGGGCGGACCTCGACCGGCACCTGGTAGGTGGCGCCACCGACCCGGCGCGAACGCACCTCGACCGAGGGCTTCACATTGTTGAGCGCCTGGTGGAACAGCTCGACCGGCTCGCGCTTAAGCCGGCCCTCGACCCGGTCCAGCGCGCCGTAGACGATGCCTTCGGCGATCGACTTCTTGCCGGCATGCATCAGGTTGTTCATGAACTTGGTGACCACGCCGTCGCCGAACTTGGCGTCCTGCAGGATCTCGCGTTTCTCGGCGCGGTGACGTCGCGACATGCCCGTCTCTCCTTATTTCGGCCGCTTGGCGCCGTATTTCGACCGGCGCTGCTTGCGATCCTTGACCCCCTGCGTATCGAGCACGCCGCGCAGGATGTGGTAGCGCACGCCGGGCAGGTCCTTGACGCGGCCACCGCGGATCAGCACCACCGAGTGCTCCTGCAGGTTGTGCCCCTCGCCGGGGATGTAGCTGATAACCTCGAAGCCATTGGTCAGCCGGACCTTTGCCACCTTGCGCAGCGCCGAGTTTGGCTTCTTCGGCGTTGTGGTGTACACGCGGGTGCAGACGCCGCGCTTCTGGGGGCACGCCTCCAGGTGAACGGCCTTGCTTCTCTTCACTTTCGGCTGCCGGGGCTTCCGGATCAGCTGCTGAATTGTCGGCATGGGTGCCTACCCTTGTCCTGTCTCGTGTCTCGCCGTCATCGCCGTCACCCGGCGCAGCCAGACGGAAACGCCAATGCGCCGCACGCCGACGCGTTGTGCGTCCCCTGCGGCAGAGTAACCAGAGGACCGGGCCGAAGCCGGGTCGTGCGTGCCGTATGTCAGGCTATCCTGATGTTTGCAGCCGGGAACCCTTTGGCCCTCGGCGCAAAGTGCGCGGACCATACTCACGCGCCCGACCGGGGTCAAGGTGAAAGATTCGCCTTTTTTTCGCCAAGCGATGGGCGGCCGCGGGCCGGGGCAAAACGACTGCCCGGCTCAGAAATCGTGACGCTCGGCGAAGGTTTCGACCACCACCCGCCACCAGTCGAAGGTGTCGTCCAGATTGGTCAGGCTCACCCCGCCATGCAGGTTGACGTTGATCTCCACCGTGGGGTGCTCGTCCTCGTCGAGGAAAGCCTTGCCGAATTGCTCCTTCCGGTTCCACTCGGCCATCTTCGCCACGGTCACCTCGTCGGTCTCCCAGGCGGCTTGGAACATGACTGTGCTGCAGTCGCGGTTCTCGGTGCAGTCGTAGAAGTAAAGGACATAGTCCCAGTCGCCGAGCGAGCCCTCGATCAGGGGATCGCCCGGGCCGTCGGTGGTCAGCACCGCATCGCCGTGTCTCTGCGCGACGGCGAGCACCCGCATCTGCTCGGTCGCGTCGATCAGCTCCTCGGCCTGGGCCGCCCGCAGGGCAACGGGTGAGACTAGGCCCGCGGCCAGTACCAAACTAGCGTTCAGGCGCAGGATCCGGTTGCCCATCCCTGTCTCCCATGCTTCGGACCGATCGCAGCGAAGCTGCCCGCGATATGGTTTCCAAATCGTGAACGCCGGCGACAAACCGGCCCGGCACCGCAGTGCCGGGCTGGTCAGGCAGACCAGATCAGAGGATCTCGTCGAACCTGCCGCCGGTGCTCACCGGCTCCGGCCGCGATTCCTCCTCGTCGTCGTGGATGTTGATCACCTCCAGCGCCGCCTCGGCCGCGGCAGCCGCCGCCTCACGCTCGGCCAGCACGGCCCGGTCGCGGCTGGCGGCGACCTGCTTGATCCGCGTCGTGGCGCCGCCGGTTCCGGCCGGGATCAGCCGGCCGACGATGACGTTCTCCTTCAACCCGATCAGCTTGTCGCGCTTGCCCTGGGTCGCCGCCTCGGTCAGTACCCGGGTGGTCTCCTGGAACGAAGCCGCGGAGATGAACGAACGGGTCTGCAGGCTGGCCTTGGTGATGCCCAAGAGCACCGGAGCCCCCTGCGCCGGCTGGCGGCCATCGGCCTCGGCCCGGGCGTTGATCTCGTCGAACTCCGACTTGTCGATCTGCTCGCCGGCCAAGAGCGTGGTGCCGCCGGATTCCGAGATCTCGATCTTCTGCAGCATCTGGCGGACCACCACCTCGATGTGCTTGTCGTTGATCTTCACGCCCTGCAGCCGGTAGACTTCCTGGATCTCGTTGATCAGGTAGTTGGCCAGCGCCTCGACGCCGAGGATGGCGAGGATGTCATGGGGGGCGGGATTGCCGTCCATGATGTACTCGCCCTTCGAGATCACGTCACCCTCCTGGACCGCGATGTGCTTGCCCTTCGGGATCAGGTACTCGCGCGGGTCCTCGGACTCGTCGAGCGGCTCGATGGTGATCCGGCGCTTGTTCTTGTAGTCCTTGGCGAAGTGCACCGTGCCGTCGATCTCGGCGATGATCGCGTGGTCCTTCGGGCGCCGGGCCTCGAACAGCTCGGCAACCCGCGGCAGACCGCCGGTGATGTCCTTGGTCTTGGCACCCTCGCGCGGGATGCGGGCGATCACCGTTCCGGCCGAGATCTCCTGGCCGTCCTCGACGCTGAGGATCGCGTCGACCGACATGAAGTAGTGGGCCGGATTGCCGTTATCGAGCTTGACCATGTTGCCGTCGCCGTCGACCAGAGTGATCGCCGGCCGCAGCTCGTTGCCCTTCGGCGCCGAACGCCAGTCGGAGACGATCTGTTGCGAGATGCCGGTGGCGTCGTCGGTCTCCTCGCGCAAGGAGATGCCAAGCTCGAGGTCGACGAACTTCGCCACCCCGCCCTTCTCGGCGATGATCGGCAGGGTGTAGGGATCCCACTCGGCCAGACGCTGGCCGCGCCGGACCGCGTCCCCCTCCTTGATCAGCAGCTTCGAGCCGTAGGCGAGCTTGTGCGCCGCCCGCTCGCGGCCCAGGTCGTCGACCACAGCCAGCTGCATGTTGCGCGCCATCACCACGCTGTCGCCGTCGGCATTGGTCAGCAGGCTGGCGTTGCGCAGCACGACCTTGCCTTCCTGGGTCGATTCGAGGAAGGACTGGTCGGCAACGTTGGCGGCGCCGCCGATGTGGAAGGTCCGCATCGTCAGCTGGGTGCCCGGCTCGCCGATCGACTGGGCGGCGATGATGCCCACCGCCTCGCCGACATTGACCTGGGTGCCGCGCGCGAGATCCCGCCCGTAGCACTGGGCGCAGATCCCGTCCTCGGCCTCGCAGGTCAGCGGCGAGCGGATCTTGATCGACTGCACCTTGGCCTCGTCGATCGCCGCCGCCGACCGCTCCTCGATCATCACCCCGCCGGGATGGATGACCTCGTCGGTCGCCGGATCGATAACGTAGTCGACCGGCACCCGGCCGAGCACCTGCTCGCCGATGGTGGCGATGACGTTGCCGCCTTCGACCACCGCCTCGGCAGTGATGCCGCGGTCGGTGTGGCAGTCGTCGATCTTGATGATGCAGTCCTGCGCCACGTCGACCAGGCGCCGGGTCAGATACCCCGAGTTCGCCGTCTTCAGCGCGGTGTCCGCCAGGCCCTTGCGCGCGCCGTGGGTCGAGTTGAAGTACTCGAGCACGGTCAGGCCTTCCTTGAAGTTCGAGATGATCGGGGTCTCGATGATCTCGCCGCTGGGTTTGGCCATCAGGCCGCGCATGGCGGCGAGCTGGCGCATCTGCGTCGGCGAGCCTCGGGCACCCGAGTGGCTCATCATGTAGACCGAGTTCATCGCCTTCTCGCGCCCGGTCTCGGCCTCGACCTGCACCGCCGAGATTTCCGTCATCATCGCGTCGGCGACCTTGTCGGTGCACTTGGACCAGGCATCGACCACCTTGTTGTACTTCTCGCCCTGGGTGATCAGGCCATCGAGATACTGCTGCTCGAACTCCTTCACCTGGTCGCGGGTGGCGTCAACGATCTCCCACTTGTTCTCGGGGATCACCATGTCGTCCTTGCCGAAGGAGATGCCGGCCTTGAACGCCTCGGTGAAGCCCAAGGACATGATCCGGTCGCAGAAGATCACCGATTCCTTCTGCCCGCAGTGGCGGTAGACGGTGTCGATCACCTCGCCGACCTCGCGCTTGCGCAGCGTCCGGTTGATGATCTCGAATGGCACCTTCGGGTTCTTCGGCAGGAGATTCGCCAGCATCATCCGGCCCGGCGTGGTCTCGACCCGGCGCACCACGTCGTCGCCGTGCTCGTCCACGGTGTGGAACCGGGTGACGATCTTGGTGTGCAGGTCGATCAGACCGGCCTGCAGTGCATGCTCCAGCTCGGCCTGGTCGGCCAGGACCATTCCCTCGTTGGGCTCGCCCGACCGCTCGAGGCTGAGATAGTAGAGCCCGAGGATCATGTCCTGCGAGGGCACGATGATCGGCTTGCCGTTGGCCGGGCTCAACACGTTGTTGGTCGACATCATCAGGACGCGCGCCTCGAGCTGGGCCTCCAGGCTCAGTGGGACGTGCACGGCCATCTGATCGCCGTCGAAATCGGCGTTGAAGGCGGCGCAGACGAGCGGGTGGAGCTGGATCGCCTTGCCCTCGATCAGCACCGGCTCGAAGGCCTGGATGCCGAGGCGGTGCAGCGTCGGCGCCCGGTTCAAGAGGACGGGATGCTCACGGATCACCTCGTCGAGGATATCCCAGACCTCCGGGCGCTCCTTCTCGACCAGCTTCTTCGCCTGCTTGACGGTGCTGGAGAGCCCCTTGGCGTCGAGCCGCGAGTAGATGAACGGCTTGAACAGCTCCAGCGCCATCTTCTTCGGCAGGCCGCACTGGTGCAGCATCAGCTCCGGCCCGGTGACGATCACCGAGCGGCCCGAGAAGTCGACCCGCTTGCCGAGCAGGTTCTGGCGGAACCGGCCCTGTTTGCCCTTGAGCATGTCGGACAGCGACTTCAGCGGCCGCTTGTTGGCGCCGGTGATGACCCGGCCGCGGCGGCCGTTGTCAAACAGGGCGTCGACCGACTCCTGCAGCATCCGCTTCTCGTTGCGGATGATGATGTCGGGCGCCCTGAGCTCGATCAGCCGCTTCAGGCGGTTGTTGCGGTTGATCACCCGGCGGTAGAGGTCGTTGAGGTCCGAGGTGGCAAAACGGCTGCCGTCGAGCGGCACCAGGGGCCTGAGCTCGGGCGGAATCACCGGCACCACGGTCAGCACCATCCACTCGGGCCAGTTGCCCGACTCGATGAAGTTCTCGACCAGCTTCAGGCGCTTGATGATCTTCTTCGGCTTCAGCTCGCCGGTGGCCTCGGCGAGGTCGACGCGCAGGCGCTCGGCCTCGGCCTCGAGGTTAATGGTCGACAGCATCTCGCGGATCGCCTCGGCGCCGATGCCGGCGCGGAAGGCGTCCTCGCCGTACTGGTCCTGGGCGTCGAGATACTCCTCTTCGGTCATCAGCTGGCCGTGGACAAGATCGGTCATGCCCGGCTCGACGACCACGTACTGTTCGAAATAGAGCACCCGCTCGAGATCGCGCAGGGTCATGTCCAGCATCAGGCCGATGCGCGAGGGCAGCGACTTGAGGAACCAGATATGCGCCACCGGAGCGGCGAGCTGTATGTGGCCCATGCGCTCGCGCCGGACCTTCTGCAGCGTGACTTCCACGCCGCATTTCTCGCAGGTGACCCCGCGATACTTCATCCGCTTGTACTTGCCACAGAGGCACTCGTAGTCCTTGATCGGACCGAAGATGCGGGCGCAGAACAGGCCGTCGCGCTCGGGCTTGAAGGTCCGGTAGTTGATCGTCTCCGGCTTTTTGATCTCGCCGAACGACCACGACAGGATCCGCTCCGGGCTGGCCAGAGAGATCCGGATCTCGTCGAAGGTCTTCGGCGGTTCGGCCGGGTTGAAGATGTTGCTTAGTTCCTGGTTCATGGAAGGCTCTCCATAATCCCCCTTAATTCAGGGGCACCCCGGAAGGGCCGCGCAGGGGGGCGGCGCGCGACCCAGGGCCGGGGTGCTTAGATTTCCTCGTCCTCGTCGAGCAGCTCGACATTCAGGCCAAGCGAGCGTATCTCCTTGACCAGAACGTTGAACGACTCGGGGGTGCCAGCCTCAAAGTCGTCGTCGCCCTTGACGATCGACTCGTAGACCTTGGTCCGGCCGGCAACGTCGTCCGACTTCACGGTCAGCATCTCCTGCAGCGTGTAGGCGGCGCCGTAGGCTTCCAGCGCCCAGACCTCCATCTCGCCGAAGCGCTGGCCGCCGAACTGCGCCTTGCCGCCCAGCGGCTGCTGGGTGACGAGGGAGTACGGGCCGGTTGAGCGGGCGTGGATCTTGTCGTCGACCAGGTGGTGGAGCTTCAGCAGGTACTTGTAGCCCACCGTCACCGGCCGCGCGAAAGCCTCGCCGGTGCGCCCGTCATAGAGCGTCACTTGGCCGCTCTCGTCCAGCCCTGCCAGACGCAGCCCCTCGTTGACATCCGCCTCCTTGGCACCGTCGAACACCGGGGTGGCGATCGGCACGCCGTTGCGGACGTTCTGCGCCGCCTCGACCATCTCGGCGTCGTCCATGTCCGAGGTCGCCTCCGCGAAGACGTTGTCGCCGTAGACGATCTTCATCGCGTCCCTGACCGGGGACATGTCACCCGAGCGGCGATAGGCGTCGAGCGCGTCCGAGACCACACGGCCCAGATTCGCCGCCGCCCAGCCCATATGGGTCTCGAGGATCTGGCCGACATTCATCCGGCTCGGCACGCCCAGCGGGTTGAGCACGATATCGACCGGCGTGCCGTCGGCGAGGAACGGCATGTCCTCCTCCGGCACCACCTTCGAGACCACGCCCTTGTTGCCGTGACGCCCGGCCATCTTGTCGCCCGGCTGCAGCTTGCGCTTCACGGCGACGAAGACCTTGACCATCTTCATCCCGCCCGGCGGCAGGTCGTCGCCCCGGCGCACCTTCTCGACCTTGTCCTCGAAGCGCGCCTCCAGGACCTTTTTGGCCTGGTCGTACTGCGCGTTCAGGGCCTCGACCTGCGAGGCGTCGACCTCCTCGGGCAGGGCGAGCTGCCACCACTGGCCGCGGCTGAGGCTGGCCAGCAGGTCGTCGTCGATCGGGCTGCCCGCCTTGACCCCCTTCGGCCCCTTGACGCAAGTCTTGCCGAAAATGATCTCCTTCAGCCGCGCATAGATGTTGCGCTCCAGGATCTCCAGCTCGTCGTCACGGTCGCGGGCCAGCCGCTCGTTCTCGTTGCGCTCGATCTGCAGCGCACGCTCGTCCTTGTCGACGCCGTGGCGGTTGAACACCCGGACCTCGACCACGGTGCCGAAATCGCCCGGCGGCATGCGCAGGGAGGTGTCGCGCACATCCGAGGCCTTCTCGCCGAAGATCGCGCGCAGGAGCTTCTCCTCCGGCGTCATCGGGCTCTCGCCCTTCGGCGTGATCTTGCCGACCAGGATGTCGGCCGGCCCGACCTCGGCGCCAATATAGACGATCCCTGCCTCGTCGAGGTTGCGCAGCGCCTCCTCGCCGACATTGGGGATGTCGCGGGTGATCTCCTCCGGCCCGAGCTTGGTGTCACGGGCCATGACCTCGTATTCCTCAATGTGGATCGAGGTGAACACGTCATCCTTGGCGACGCGCTCGGAGATCAGGATCGAGTCCTCGTAGTTGTAGCCGTTCCAGGGCATGAACGCGACCAGCGTGTTCTTGCCCAGCGACAACTCGCCCAAGTCGGTCGACGGCCCGTCGGCAACGACGTCGCCGGCCTTGACCCAGTCGCCCACCTTCACCAGCGGGCGCTGGTTGATGCAAGTGTTCTGGTTCGAGCGCTGGAACTTGCGCAGCCGGTAGATGTCGACGCCCGGATCGCCGATCACCATCTCGTCGGTGACGCGGATGACGATACGGGTGGCGTCGACCTGGTCGATCACGCCGCCGCGGCGCGCAGTGATCGCCGCGCCCGAGTCGCGGGCGACCTTGGACTCCATGCCGGTGCCGATATAGGGCGCGTCCGCTTTCAGCAGCGGCACCGCCTGGCGCTGCATGTTCGAGCCCATCAGGGCACGGTTGGCATCGTCGTTCTCCAGGAACGGGATCAGCGCCGCGGCGACCGAGACCAGCTGCTTCGGGCTTACGTCGATCAGGTTGACGTTCTCGCGCGGGCTGAGCATGAACTCGCCGCCCTTGCGGGTCGAGACCAACTCGTTCTGGAAGGTACCTTCTGGGGTCATCCGGGCGTTCGCCTGGGCCACGGTGTAGCGCATCTCCTCGGTGGCCGAGAGATAGACCACCTCGTCGGTCACCTTGCCGTCGAGCACCCTGCGGTAGGGGGTCTCGATGAAACCGTACTTGTTCACCCGGGCGAACAAGGCCAGCGAGTTGATCAGGCCGATATTCGGCCCTTCCGGCGTCTCGATCGGGCACATCCGGCCGTAATGGGTCGGGTGCACGTCGCGCACCTCGAAGCCGGCGCGCTCGCGCGTCAGCCCGCCCGGACCCAGCGCCGACAGGCGCCGCTTGTGGGTGACCTCGCTCAGCGGGTTGGTCTGGTCCATGAACTGCGAGAGCTGGCTCGAGCCGAAGAACTCGCGCACCGCCGCCGCCGCCGGCTTGGCGTTGATCAGGTCCTGCGGCATCACCGTGTCGATCTCGACCGAGGACATGCGCTCGCGGATCGACCGCTCCATGCGCAACAGGCCGACCCGGTACTGGTTCTCCATCAGCTCGCCGACCGAGCGCACCCGGCGGTTGCCGAGATGGTCGATGTCGTCGACCTCGCCGCGGCCGTCGCGCAGGTCGACCAGCGCCTTGACCACCGCCAGGATGTCCACTTTGCGCAGGGTGCGCTGGGTGTCCGGCGCATCGAGCTCGAGCCGCATGTTCATCTTCACCCGGCCGACGGCCGAGAGGTCGTAGCGCTCGGGATCGAAGAACAGCGACTGGAACATCGTCTCGGCCGCCTCCAGGGTCGGCGGCTCGCCCGGACGCATCACCCGGTAGATATCCAGGAGCGCCGTCTCGCGGCTGACGTTCTTGTCGAGCGCCAGCGTGTTGCGCATGTCGCCGCTGACGGAGATGTTGTCGATGTCCAGCGTCTCGACGGTCTCGAAGACGGCCTCGATCAGCGCCTGCACCCGGTCGGCGTCGAGCTCGTCGCCGGCCTCGACATAGATCTCGCCGGTCTTCTCGTTTATCACGTCACAGGCGGCGAAACGGCCATGGATCACCTCGAACGGCGCCAGCATCCGCTCGACGCCGTTCTCGGTGATCTGCCGGAGCTTGCGCGGCGTCAGCTTGGTGCCGGCCGGGGCCACCACCTCGCCGGTGTTGGCGTCGACAATGTCATAGGCCGGGCTGGAGCCCCGCAGGCGGGTAACGTTCAGCGGCACCGACCAGCCCTCGCCGTGGCGCACATAGTCGACCCGGCCGTAGAAATGGTCGCAGATCTCCTCCTGATCCATTCCCAGCGCATAGAGCAGCGTCGTCACCGGCAGCTTCCGCCGCCGGTCGATGCGGGCATAGACGATGTCCTTGGCGTCGAACTCGAAGTCGAGCCAGGAGCCGCGGTACGGGATCACCCGCGAGGCGAACAGCAGCTTGCCCGAGGAGTGGGTCTTGCCCTTGTCGTGGTCGAAGAAGACGCCCGGGCTGCGGTGCATCTGGCTGACGATCACCCGCTCGGTGCCGTTGACGATGAAGGTGCCGTTCGAGGTCATCAACGGCATGTCGCCCATGTAGACGTCCTGCTCTTTGATGTCCTTGACCGAGCGGGCGCCGGTGTCCTCGTCGACATCGAACACGATCAGGCGCAGGGTGACCTTCAGCGGCGCCGAATAGGTCATGTCGCGTTGCTGGCACTCCTCGACATCGTATTTCGGTGGCTCGAGCTCATAGCGCACGAACTCCAGCACCGCGGTCTCGTTGAAGTCCTTGATCGGGAAAACGGACTGGAACACGCCCTGCAGGCCCTCGCCATCCTGCGGGGTGCCGGCATCGCCGCTTTTCAGGAACAGATCGTAAGAGTTTTTCTGAACCTCGATGAGGTTGGGCATCTCCGCCACTTCGCGGATCTTGCCAAAATGTTTCCGAATACGTTTGCGACCGGAAAAGATCTCGCTCATGTGCGTCCTCGGTTTACCGCCTGCCGTGGGCGCTGGGGGCGACGCCCTTGACTTGTTCGCGCGTTCTTGCGGGTCCAATCCTGCGCGCCGGCGGCCCCCGCCAGCAGTGTCCCGGACCCCGACCTTCCGCGTCCTCCAAGACCCTGCTTCAGCCGCAGCGTCTGAGACGACGCGGGTTGGACCCGCCATTTCGGCGGATCCAGCCAGTCTCATCGGATCGGCAGCGGGGTCGCCCCCGCGCGCCCGATCACTTCAGCTCGATCTCGGCGCCAGCCTCTTCGAGCTTCTTCTTGATCTCCTCGGCCTCTTCCTTGGAGACGCCTTCCTTCACCTGCTTGCCGCCGGCCTCGACCAGATCCTTCGCCTCCTTGAGGCCCAGCCCGGTGATGGCGCGGACTTCCTTGATGACGTTGATCTTCTTTTCGCCATGGGCCTTGAGGATGACGTCGAACTCGGTCTTCTCCTCGGCGGCCTCGGCCGGGCCAGCAACCGGGCCGGCGGCGACGGCAACCGCACCGGCGGCCGGCTCGATGCCGTACTTGTCCTTCAGCAGGTTCTTCAGCTCGGCGGCTTCCAGCAGGGTCAGGCCGACGAGGTCTTCAGCGAGTTGTTCAATCTTCGACATGTCTCGTTTCCGTTTTGTCTCGGTTCGTGGTCCCGGGTGTGGCGTGCCTGCACGCACACCGGCGCACGGGTGTTGCTTCGACGCTTATGCCGCTTCCCTCTCTTCGAGGGTCTGGCAAATGGCCGCCAGGCTGGAGGCGGGCGCCGTGATCGCACTGACGATGTTGCCGGCCGCAGACATGATCATGCCGACGATCGAGGGCAAGATCTCCTCGCGCGACGGCATGGCAGTCACGGCATCGACCCCGCTCTCGTCGAGCACCGTCTCGCCCATTGCGCCGCCGACAATCACGAGCTTGTTGTTGTCCTTGGCGTAGGCTTTCGCGACCTTGGCCGCGGTGACGGGGTCCTCGGAGTACGCGAGCACCGTCTGCCCCTGGAGAATATTGGCCAAGCCCGCGGTGGGCTTGCCCTCAAGGGCGATCTTGGCGAGCCTGTTCTTGGCGACACGCACCCCGGCCCCGGCTTCACGCATCCGGTTCCGAAGGTCCGACATCTGGGCAACCGTGCAGCCGGCGTAGTGTGCAACCACGACGATGCCAGAGTCCGCGAAGATTTGGCCGAGACCCTCGACCACAGCTTCCTTTTTGGCTCTATCCACAGTCTTCTCCAAGTTTTGGCGGTCGGGCATCTGGCCTTCCCGCCGGCTCAGTTTCGCCTCGGTCCTCGCGGCCCCAGACGTCTCAGGTCCCGTCCCGGAACCCGCCAAAATCGCCCCCGGCGCAACTGCGCTGGATGATCCTGCTCGGCTCCCGTCTATGGCAGGATTTCCGCCCTTGCGGGCCACCCACCGTCTCGGACAGGGCGGAGGGGTTTTCCCCTCCTTGGCACCCCGGCTTCCCGGGAGTCTCATCGAGGATGGGTTGACACCCATCCCACCGGCGGCGTGTAGGATGGGTGTCAACCCATCCCCGGTCCCGCTCACCCGGCCAGACTATCCAGCGCCACGCTGACACCCGGTCCCATGGTCGAGCTGAGCGACACCTTCTTCAGATAGGTGCCCCTGGCACCCGAAGGCTTGGCCCGATTGATGGCGTCGACCATCGCCCGCACGTTCTCCACCAGCTTGCCGTCGTCGAAGCTGACCTTGCCGACGCCGGCATGGATGATCCCGGCCTTCTCGACCCGGAACTGCACCTGGCCGCCCTTGGCGTCCTTCACCGCCTGGGCCACGTCCATGGTGACGGTGCCCACTTTCGGGTTCGGCATCAGCCCACGCGGGCCGAGGATCTTACCCAGCCGGCCGACGATCGGCATCATGTCCGGGGTGGCGATGCAACGGTCAAAGTCGATATTGCCACCCTGAACCTCCTGCATCAGGTCCTCGGCGCCGACGACATCCGCCCCCGCTTCGTTGGCCTCGTCCACCTTCGGCCCCTTGGCGAAGACGGCGACCCGGACGCGCTTGCCGGTGCCGTTCGGCAGGTTGACCGCGCCGCGCACCAGCTGGTCCGCATGCCGCGGGTCGACGCCGAGATTCATCGCCACCTCGACGGTCTCGTCGAACTTGGCGGAGGCGCCGGCCTTGACCAGGGCAACCGCCTCGGTCAGCGGTACCAGCGTCTTGCCGGCGACGGCCTCGCGGCCGGCCCTCACGCGCTTTCCATGCTTGGCCATGACTTACCCCTTCACCTCGATGCCCATCGACCGCGCCGAGCCGAGGATGATCTGCATCGCCGCCTCGACCGAGTTGGCGTTGAGATCCTTCATCTTCGCTTCGGCGATCTCGCGCACCTGACGTGCGGTCACGGTACCGGCACTCGCCCGGCCGGGGGTCTTCGAGCCCGACTTCAGCTTCGCCGCCTTCATCAACAGGTGAGACGCCGGCGGGGTCTTGATCTCGAAGGTGAAGGACTTGTCCTGGAAATAGGTGATGATCGTCGGGCACGGGGCGCCCGGCTCGATGTCCTGGCTCTTGGCGTTGAACGCCTTGCAGAACTCCATGATGTTGATGCCACGCTGACCGAGCGCCGGGCCGATCGGCGGCGACGGGTTCGCCTTGCCGGCCGGCACCTGCAGCTTCAGCGTGCCAATGACTTTCTTGGCCATCTGACAGCCGTTCCTCTCTCCAAGCACACCCGGCGCGCCGGGCGGCTCCTACAGGATGTGGTCCGGTCCGGACGGCGCGCCGCCCTCGCCTCCCACAGACACAACCCTCAAGTCGCTTTCGCGACCTGCGAGTATTCCAGCTCGACCGGGGTCGCCCGGCCGAAAATCGACACCGTCACCTTGAGCCGGGCATTGTCCTCGTCGACGTCCTCGACCATGCCGGTGAAGCTCTCAAAAGGACCGTCGGTGACATTGACCTGCTCGCCTATCTGGAAGGTGATCGACGGGCGCGGATGCTCCAGCCCTTCCTCGACCTGGTTGAGGATGCGCGCCACCTCGGAGTCACGCAGCGGCGTCGGCCGGCCCTGGGGGCCGAGAAAGCCAGTGACGCGCGGGGTGTCGTTGACCAGGTGGTAGGCCCGGTCAGACATCTCCATCTTGACCAGGACGTAACCGGGCATGAACCGGCGCTCGACATTGACCTTCTGGCCGCGGCGGATCTCAACGACCTCCTCGGTCGGCATCATGACCTCTTCGATCTCGTCGTCGAGCCCCTGAATGCGCACGGCGTCGCGGATCGATTCTGCCACCTTCTTCTCGAAGTTCGACAGAACGTGAACCGAGTACCAGCGTTTTGCCATGCGACGCGCCCTTTTGCCTCTACCCTGGGGATTCGGTTGGAATACCCCGCTCTCCGCACCTAACCCCTTGTAAGGTCAGTGGTTTTGGTGCGGGCCTCAACTAGAAAGGCGCGCATAGCGAATCGCCGCGCGCCAACATTCGTTGCGGATTGGTGAGCAGGTATCCCCTGAGCGCCGAAAAAACAACCCTCAGAGGTTCAAAATGATGTCGACGCCGAAGCGCAGAATGAGGTCGATGAAGAAGAAGAAAATCGCCGCCAGCAGCGCCATCACGAAGACCATCATCGTGGTCAACCCGGCCTCCTTACGGGTCGGCCATACCACCTTGCTCGCCTCCGAGCGAACCTGGGCAATGAACTGGGCTGGGTTGATCATCGCTGCGCCTTCTATGTCGCCGGGCTTCCTCACCGGGCCGCTGGCAGGGGCGGAGGGTCTCGAACCCCCGACCTACGGTTTTGGAGACCGTCGCTCTACCAACTGAGCTACACCCCTATGGCCCGCGGCAAGGGGGCATTTACGGTGAAAAAGGGCAGAGTGCAAGGGGGGGGCACGCGGTCGAGGCGAAGCCGGCTGGAGGAAAGACATGTCCGCAGACCGACGCGCAGACGGGCGCATGGAACTGCCGCCGAACGGCGGGCCGGCAAGGGCGGCAGATGAACTCCGGGACCAAGACGTAAGCCGGCTCGCGCATATCCGTTCCAGCCGCAAATTAAACCTTGCGCAAGAATTAGCCGCAGATAGTGTCGCCCGATTGCCGGGCTGGGATGCCGGAGAACTGTGGCAACGGAGTTCCCTCACTCGGATCTAGTGGATTGATTTCAACGTTTGGTGCCCGCGTTTAACTGAACCGCATGTTTCCCCGGGCAAGGGCCGTCTTGAGACGCTGAGCCTGATCGTGGCGGGTATGGTCCGCGCGCGGCGGGTATGGTCCGCGCGCGGACGGTCAATCTGAGCCATCTGGCGGCCGAGCGCCCTGGCAGCACGCTGATCGCCTCGACCTACCGGCGGCTGCAGCGCTTCTTCCAGCATGTGCAGCTGGGGCCG
>Ga0209049_1000105_pt1 | contig 16849 bp, 13 predicted proteins | sample WorMetulBAHAMAS2_FD_187398 | JGI IMG/M metagenome (GOLD analysis project Ga0209049, IMG submission 187398) | Marine gutless worms symbiont microbial communities from Max Planck institute for Marine Microbiology, Germany - Olavius ullae BAHAMAS.2... | ecosystem: Host-associated > Annelida >...
CCCGCCGCAGGGTAGGGGCTCATCTCCGGCGGAGGGATCATCATGGCCGTCCACGACACTGGCGCTCGCACGGTTTTCTGCCATCGTTACCATATCGTCTGGATCACGAAATACCGCTACAAGGTGCTGGAGGGCGCGGTGCGCGAGCGTATCCGCGAGATCATCCGGCAGGTCTGTGCGGAGCTCGGCGCGGCCATCGTCAAGGGGGTGCTGTCGCGCGACCATGTGCACATGATGGTGTCGATCCCGCCGCATCTCGCGGCAAGCGATGTGGTCCGCCGGATGAAGGGTCGCCCGTCGCACAGGGTGCAGCGCGAGTTCCCGGACCTCAGGAAGCGCTGCTGGGGCCGGCATTTCTGGGCCAGGGGCTGCTTCTGCCCGACCAGCGGCAACGTCACCGACGACATCATGCTTCAGTATATTGAGCAGCACGCCGACAAACCTGCCGGCGTCAGCCGGTAGTGGTTTAGTTCGCCGATGCTCGGCAAGATCCGGGGATTTGGTTGTGGCTCGAAATCGTCTTGCAATGGATGCCCCGCTACTCTCAGCGTTTTGGCCGACTGGTTTTTTGTGTGTCGGTGAATCCAGTCAATTGCCGGAATAACTTCCGTCCGATAGCCTCTGCAAGATCGACTGGACCATGAGGAAGTGAATGAACTACGAATCGCGCTTCGCCGCCGCGGTCGAGAGTGTCCGAAACGAGGGGCGCTACCGCATTTTCGCCCATTTGGAGCGCGTTGCCGAACGCTATCCGCATGCCATCAACCATGGCCCGGGTCCCGACGAGGTCGTGGTCTGGTGCTCCAACGACTATCTCGGTCAGGGCTGCAATCCGGTGGTTATCGAAGCCGGGCGCGAAGCGCTAAGGAAGATGGGCGCCGGTGCCGGCGGGACACGTAACATATCGGGCACAAATGACCTGCACGTGCGGCTCGAGCGCAAGCTGGCGGCGCTGCACGGCAAAGAGGCAGCGCTGCTGTTCACTTCCGGCTATGTCTCTAATTCGGCGACGCTGAAGACCGTGGGCGACCTGTTTCCTGGGCTGGTGATCTTCTCGGACGCGATGAACCACGCGTCGATGATCGAGGGTATCCGCTATTCCGGCGCGGCCAAGCGGATCTGGCGGCACAACGATCTCGCCCATCTTGAGGGGCTGCTGGCTGCCGCGGACCCTGCGGCGCCGAAGCTGATCGCCTTCGAATCAGTCTATTCGATGGACGGCGACGTGGCACCGATCCATGCCATCTGCGACCTCGCCGACAGATTTGGCGCCATGACATACCTCGACGAGGTCCATGCCGTCGGTCTCTACGGCCCCCATGGCGGCGGCATATCCGAGCGCGACCGGGCAGCACACCGACTGACGGTGATCGAAGGGACGCTCGCCAAGGCTTTTGGCTGCATGGGCGGATATATCGCCGCCTCCGCAGCTTGCATCGATGCAATCCGCTTGGCCGCTCCGGGGTTCATTTTCACCACCTCGCAGGCGCCAGCCGTGACCGGCGCGGCATTGGTTTCGGTCGACTATGTGATAGCCCACCAGAAACTGCGCGACCGGCATCAGGAACGCGCCGTGCGGCTGAAACGCCTGCTGCGCGCGGCCGGGCTCCCCTTGATGCCGTCCGAGACCCACATCGTGCCCGTCCTGGTCGGCGATCCGGTTCTGGCGAAGGCGGCGACCGATCGGCTGATGCAGAGGCACAGCATTTATATCCAGCCGATCAACTACCCGACCGTGCCAAGGGGGACGGAGAGGTTGCGCATCACCCCCAGCCCATTCCATAACGATGCCGTTATGGAAAATCTGGTCGCAGCGTTGACCGAGACCTGGGATGCGCTCGGCATTCGAGAACCGAACAGCGTCAGGGCGGCGCGGCCGCGGGCCGTTCATCGCACGGTCGCGCCCCGCGGGTTCGATTTGCAGTGCAGTCCGGTTTGATTTTCCACGCTTTGGTTTCAAGCCTTCGTCTTCGAGACGAAACCGCTTCAGCGCGGACGTAATGTCCTCATGATGATCCCTCCGCCGGAGACGAGCCCGCCGCAGGGTAGGGGCTCATCTCCGGCGGAGGGATCATCATGGCCGTCCACGACACTGGCGCTCGCACGGTTTTCTGCCATCGTTACCATATCGTCTGGATCACGAAATACCGCTACAAGGTGCTGGAGGGCGTGGTGCGCGGGCGTATCCGCGAGATCATCCGGCAGGTCTGTGCGGAGCTCGGCGCGGGCATCGTCAAGGGGGTGCTGTCGCGCGACCATGTGCACATGATGGTGTCGATCCCGCCGCATCTCGCGGCAAGCGATGTGGTCCGCCGGATGAAGGGTCGCCCGTCGCACAGGGTGCAGCGCGAGTTCCCGGACCTCAGGAAGCGCTACTGGGGCCGGCACTTCTGGGCCAGGGGCTGCTTCTGCCCGACCAGCGGCAACGTCACCGACGACATCATGCTTCAGTATATTGAGCAGCACGCCGACAAACCTGCCGGCGTCAGCCGGTAGTGGTTTAGTTCGCCCGGCTGGCGCGTATCAGCGGACCTCAACTTTGCCTCAACGACACGACAAGAGGGAGATACAGATGAGACGCGCCGCGGCCGGTCTCGCCCTGATCGGCCTCGCCCTCGGTGCCCCCGCGAAGGCGACCGAAGTCGACATGAACCTCGCCCACTTCATGCCGCCGACCAGCTGGCAGCACCAGGAGCTGTTCGCCGTCTGGGCCGAAACGGTGGCCGAGCAATCCGGCGAGCGGATCAATGTCACCATTTTCCCGGCCCAGACGCTGGGCAAGGCACCGGCGGGGTACGACAACGCCAAGACCGGTGTCGTGGACATCGCCTGGACGGTGCAGGGCTATACCGCGGGCCGGTTCCCTCTGAGCCATATCGTCGAGCTGCCGGGCCTGTTCGAGACCGCCGAAATCGGCTCCTGCGCGCTCCAGAAGCTCTACGACTCCGGGGCGCTGGACGCGGAATACGGCGAGACCCATGTGCTGTTCGTCCACACCCACGGGCTCGGGCACCTGCACACCAGGGGCAGGGCGGTGACCACGCTCGCCGACCTCAAGGGGCTGAAGATCCGCCGCCCCACCGCGGTGATCGGCAAGCTCCTCGGGGAGCTCGGCGCCGAGCCAGTCGGGATGTCGGCGCCGCGAATCTACGAATCGATGCAGCGCGGGACGATAGACGGCTACATGTTGCAGTGGGAGGCGGTGAAAGGGTTCCGCGCCTACGAGGTATCGGACCACCACACCGAGTTCGGCTTCTACGCCCTCGCCTTCGTGATGACCATGAATAAGGCGCACTATGAGGCGCTGCCGGCGGACCTGAAGAAGGTGATCGACGACAATTCCGGACTCGACTGGGCGATCCGCGCCGGCCAAGGCTTTGGCAAGGGCGACGTGGCGGGGCTCGCTGCAACGCGGGGCATCGATGCCTTCCACCAGATCGCCGGCTCGGAGCGCGGGGCGTGGGAGGCTGCCGCCACGCGCACCACCGCGGCCTGTCTGAAAAAACTCGATGACAGGGATCTGCCGGGGACAGAGACCTACGGCAAGGTCAAGGCCTATGTCGCCGAGTGCCAGTCCGAGCTGAAAGGGTGATGCAGGACGGACGCCTCCGGCCGGGTCGGGGATGTGGTGGCCGATCGGGCGCGAACGGCCCCTCACCCGTCCTTGCGGATGGCCTCGTTTTTCGGGTCATAGGGGCTCTCGGCCACCACCTCAGTGTCCCAGAGCTCGCGCAGCATGCGTACCTGGAGCCTCGTCCCCGGCTGGGCAAGGCCCGGCTCGACATAACCGATGCCGATCTGTTTTACGAAATGCACCGAGTAGCCGCCAGAGGTGAGGCGGCCGACCTTTCGGCCGCCCAGCACCAAAGCCTCCTTGCCCCAAGGGTCGGTGTCCGGGGGGCCGTCGATCAGCAGGGTGACGCAGGAGGCGCGGACGCCGGTCTCCTCCATCGCCCGCTTGCCTTTGAACTCCTTGGTCATATCGACGAAGCGGTGGAGGTTGCTCTCAAGCGGCGTCGCATCGCGGCCGAGGTCCGAGCCGAAGGCGCGGTAGGACTTCTCCTGCCGCAGCCAGTTCTGCGCCCGGGCGCCGCAGAGTTTCAGCCCCGCCGGCTCGCCCGCCTCCATCAGCTTGTCGAACAGGTAGTTCTGCATCTCCATCGGGTGGTGCAGCTCCCAGCCGAGCTCGCCGGTATAGGCGACGCGGATCGCCATGGTCGGGCACATCTTGAGGTCGAGCTTGCCGGCCGAAAGCCAGGGGAAGCGCTTGTTCGAGAGCGCGGTCTCGGGCTTCGCATCGACGATCAGCGGCCGCAAGACCTCGCGCGACTTCGGCCCGGCGATGGCGAAGACACCCCATTGTGTCGAGACGTCCTGGACCTCGATCCAGCCAAACGCGTCGCGCTTCTCGGCCGCCATCTTCATCAGGTAGTCGGAGTCGTAGGCCTGCGCCGCGCCGGCGGTGACGCAGTAGTACTCGTCCTCGGCCAGACGCACGATGGTCAGCTCGGTTCGGATGGTGCCGGCATCGGTCAGCGCGTAGGTCAGGTTGGAACGGCCAACGCGGGGCAGCTTGTTGCAGGTCAGCCAGTCGAGGAACGCCGTCGCCCTCGGCCCCTTGACCGTGTGCTTGGTGAAGGCACTGACGTCGAACATGCCGGCGCCCGAGCGCACCGCCTTGGCTTCGGCCCTGGTGAATTCCCACCAGCCGCCGCGGCGGAAGCTGCGGGAGGCGTGGTCATCGAAGCCGTCCGGGGCGAAGTAGTTCGGCCGCTCCCAGCCGTTGACCTGGCCGAACTGGGCACCCTTCGCCTTCATCCGGTCGTAGCAGGGGGTGGTGCGCAGCGGCCGGCAGGCCTCGCGCTCCTCGTCCGGGTGGTGCAGGATGTAGACGTGCTCGTAGCACTCCTCGTTCTTGCGGGCAGCGTATTCGCGGTTGACCCATGGACCGTAGCGGCGCGGGTCGAGCGACCACATGTCGATCTCGGCTTCGCCCTCGGTCATCATCTGGGCGAGATAATAGCCGGTGCCGCCGGCGGCGGTGATGCCGAAGGAGAAGCCCTCGGCGAACCAGAAGTTGTCGACCCCCGGCGCCGGGCCGACCAGCGGATTGCCGTCGGGGGTGTAGCAGATCGGGCCGTTGAAGTCGTCCTTGAGGCCACAATTCTCCGACGTGGGGATGCGGTGGATCATCAACATGTACTCCTCCTCGATCCGCTCCAGATCGAGGGGGAAGAGGTCGGCACGGAAGCTGTCGGGCACGCCGAAGACGAAGCGGGCCGGGGCGCCGCGCTCATACGGCCCTAGGATCCAGCCGCCGCGCTCCTCGCGCACATACCACTTGGCGTCGGCGTCGCGCAGCACCGGATGCTCGGGGTTGGTCTTGCGCCACTCGACCAGCGCCGGGTCGGGCTCGGTGACGATGAACTGGTGCTCGACCGGGATCGCCGGGATGGTGAGGCCGATCATCGCCGCGGTGCGCAGGGCATGGTTGCCGGTGGCGGTGACCACGTGCTCGCAGCGGATCTCGAAAGTCTCCTCGGTGGCGACCAGGTTGCCGCCGCGCTCGGCCATCATCCGGCCCTTGACCCGCCATTCGCCGTTCACGCGCTCGAAGCCGTCGACCTGGGCCTTGCGGATGATCTCGACCCCGCGCTGGCGGGCGCCCTTGGCCATCGCCTGGGTGACGTCGGCCGGATTGATGTAGCCGTCGGTGGGGTGGTAGATCGCGCCCTTCAGGTCCTCGGTGCGCACCAGCGGCCAGCGGTCCTTGATGTCCTTCGGGGTCAGCCACTCGACCGGGATGCCGACGCTCTCGGCGGTCGAGGCGTAGAGGGCGTATTCGTCCATCCTGCCTTGCGTCTGCGCCATGCGCAGGTTGCCGACCACCGAGAATCCGGCATTGAGCCCGGTCTCCGCCTCCAGGGTCTTGTAGAACTTCACGCTGTAATCATGGATGTGACTGGTGGCGTAGCTCATGTTGAAGAGCGGCAGCAAGCCGGCGGCATGCCAGGTCGAGCCGCAGGTGAGTTCGTCACGCTCCAACAACACAGTGTCCCAGCCCGCCTTGGCCAGGTGATAGGCGATCCCGGCGCCGACCGCGCCGCCACCCACAACAACCGCACGCGCATGCATCTTCATGATCAGTCCCCTTCAGCGATGAGTCCCGGAAAGCTAAGCCGCAATCTGCGTCCGCATGGAACCGCCTGCTAGGGAGCGAGCGACCTTGCCCCGACTTATTGGCTCAGCGACCTGTCGCCGCGGGGCCGCTCCATGTCGGAGTCGAGCCCAAAGCGGATGGTGCCGTCGAGCTGCGCCGCCAGCAGCGCCACCGCCAGGGCATAGGAGGTGGCGTTGTTGTAGCGCTTGATCACCCGGAAGTTCGGATAGGCCGCGAAGGCCGGTCCGCGGGCGCCAGCAGGCAGGAGGATGGTCACGGCCTCCGAGGGCAGCAGCGCGCCTCGCTTGGCGCGGACGCCGAGCACCTGCCATTCGGCCGCCGGTTTTCGGGTCCTGTCGTCGGCCAGGGCGTAGTCAAACCCCTCCGGCAGCGTGATCTCGATCGCCGAAGGCTCGGCCCGCTGCCAGCCATGCCGGGCCAGGTAGTTCGCGGTCGAGGCCAGCGCATCGGCCGGATCCTCGGCCCAGACATCGCGCCGCCCGTCGCCGGTGAAGTCCACCGCATAGGCCTCGAAGCTTGTCGGGATGAACTGAGTGTGCCCTATCGCCCCGGCCCACGAGCCGACCATCCGTCCAAGCGCAACATCGCCGGATTGAATGATCCGCAGAGCCGCAATCAGCTGCTCCTCGGCGAAGACGCGCCTGCGCCCGTCGTAGGCCAGCGTCGCCAGGCTCTCGATAACTGAGATCGAGCCGTAGTCTTGGCCGTAGGCGCTCTCGATCCCCCAGATAGCGGCGACAATGCCGATATCGACGCCGTAGCGTTCCTCGATCCGGCGCAGGGTGCCGTCCCACTCGGCGGCGCTTTGGCGGCCGTTGGCGATGCGGGTCTCGGAGACGGCGCGGTCGAGATACTCCCAGATCGGGCGGACGAATTCCGGCTGGTAGGCGTCGAACTCCAGCACCCGCTGGTTCACCCCGACCCTGGCGAAAGCGGCGTCGAAGGTGGCGGGGTCGATACCGGCGCCAAGCGCCTGCCGGCGGAAGCCCCGCTTCCAGACCTCGAAGCTAGCCGGGCGGGGCGCCGCCTTTTGGACTTCTACTGGGCGCTTTGGTGGCACCGGCACGCTACCGGCTCCGGTCGCGCTCATTGCGCTCATGCAGCCCGTTGCCAGCAAGGCCGTGATGGTGACCGCCGCTTGCACGCATCGGATAGCGCCCCCGAGATGTCACCGCATTTTCTTGTCCAATCTCCCGATGAAAGACATATTGAACGCCCCCATAAATGACGATAGCATCATTGCGCGGGCTTGGCAGGCATTCTAGCCCTATCCTTCCGGAGCCCGCACACATGTGGGCAGGCGAGTTTGTTGGTCGCTCGCCCGCCCACAGCATCGCCGCTGCGGCGATGTGACCGGGGGCGAAGGGTCGTTTCATCCCTTGGGTGCGCGCCCTTCACCCCCAGTTGCCTGGCTCGGAAGAGTCGGGCGCGCCCGCAAGCCTTGGACCCCGACCTGTGGAAAACGGTGATAACTGTCCAAAAGTGGCGCGAGAGGGACGCAGTTTTCCGTGCCGCAGTTGCGGCGGCCTGTCTCTGTTGCGTTATCTTGGGGTAAATGGTCGTCCGTTAAGAAGCCCAAATCCCCTGAGGTTCTGGACCGATTGACGCCAGGAAGGCGCGCAGGATTTCGCGCAAGAGAATCCTCAGCCACCTGAGGATGAGGTGGAAGTTGTGGCCGATGGCGGTGAGCACGGCGTTGGCGTGGTCGCCGTGGCGGCCTTTGAGGAAGTTTCGGTCGAGATGGCCGTCGGACTTCATGTGGCCGATGACCGCCTCGATAGCGGAGCGGCGCCGGAGTTCGCGTTTGATCTGGCCGTGGACGCCGCGTCTCTGGCCGGATTTGAACACGCGCAGCGGCTTCGGGGCGTCGTGGCCCCGATATCCCTTGTCGACATAGATCCGTTCGATCTCGCGGCCCGTTAGAGCCTGGGTTTCGGCGATCACGGTGCCGAGGGTGTGGCCGTCGTACGGGTTGCCGTGGAAGGCCTTGGCATGGAGCACGAACTGGCCGCCTTTGCAGCGACGGTTGGTGGTCGTGATCGACACCTTGCAGCCGAACTCATAGGGCTTGTGGGCCTTGCCCTTGCCGATGCACTCGGTCTCGGGTGCGTGCCATGAGTAGAGTTTCCAGCCGCGCTGGCGCTGTTTCTGGGAACGGATTTGCCTGGCCCTGGAAAGAGGGGCGGCGAAGATTTCCTCCAGCGCCGCGTCGCCCTCGGTCTTGCGCCCGATGTCGCGCACCAGGCGGCCGAGGCGGGTGCGCAGGAACTTCAGTTTCCGGTTATAGCGCTTGAACTGCTTGGCGTGGGCGTAGCGCCCGGCCATCATGGCGGCGTGCTTGGCCACCCGGGCGTAGGACTGGCGCAGCGGCACGCCATGCGCCCGCGCCAGCTTGCCCAGCTGCTCGATGGCGGTGAGCATCAGCTTGGCGTCGGTCGGGAAGGTGATGTTCTTGGGCTGCACCGTGGTGTCCACGGTGACCCGGGCCAGGTCGCGCTTCTTCAACGCGCCGGTGTTGTGCGCCACGCGCAGCGTCTCGGCCAATAAGAGACCCAGCCGATCGCCGATGCGCTGGCGCCAGTGGCTCAGGCCGGAGCGCTCGTGCGGCAGCTCGTGTTGGAAGAATTCCTCGCCGGTGAAGTACTGGAAATAGGGATCGTGAACCCAACGCTCGCACACGCCCTCGTCCGACAGTCCGTAAATTTGCTTCAGGAACACCAGTCCGACCATGAACCGGGTCGGCACCGCCGGCCGGCCGTTGTCGTGGTACAGGTCCGCCAGTTGCTCGTCGACCCAGGCCCAGTCGATCTCATCGGCCAAGCGCACCAACTCGTGGCGCATGTTGATGATCTGATCGAGCCGCGCGCGGAAAAGGTCTCCCGATCCGCTTGGTTCCGGTGTTTTCGGCCGCATCGTTCCCTCCAAACAACACGGCCATGGAATCACGCCAGAGCGCCCGAGGGAATCCCAAAACGTCGCCGAAATCGCAAGAAATCGACGGGCCAAACCCCGGTATCCTGCAATTCCGAATTCTTGAGAAAGCAGAATACCGTCGTCTGATCAGGACGTTAGGATTTGTTCACGGACGACTAAATGGCAGTCGAAGTCTCCATCATCATCAGCTTCGTGCCCCCGAAGGCACCATCAGCCTCTCCAGTTGCGCCGAGGGCCGGTATCGATATGTACGAAGCCGGAGCGGGGATAGGTTCCGACGCCGCCGGCACCAAGATCCCTGGCCAGCGCCGTCAGCCGCCGCGACGACAGCCCTGGAATCCTGATATCAGCAGCCCGGCCGTGGATATGGAACGAGTTCGGGACCGCGCCTTTCAGGCGGCGGTTACGTTCCGGCGTCCGGTAGCCGCTGATCAGGGTGATGCGCGCCTCCCTGCCCAGCCGTTTCGATGCCTTGATCTGAATACGGGACAGCACGTGGATCAGGTCCGTGTCGATCCAGTGGGCGCGGTCGTTCGACTTCCAGTCGCGGAAAAACCAGAAGATGCGGCCAAGGGCCTGCGCGGCTGCCGTCTTGGTCTCGTGTTTAAGAGTTTCGATCAATTCCTCGTCGCGTCCAGCGAGGCACATCCATATCCGGTCCGGACCGACGAGGGGGTCGGCGCGGGCCGGAAGGGCCGCCAACACCGGGGGGGCCGCCAACGTAAGGGCCGACGCCACCCCGGTCGCCAAAAACCCGCGCCGTGTAATTGCAGTCATGCGACTTCTTCCGGAGTCGGGGTGGGGGCCTGTCTTTCCGCGATCACCTTGTCGGCCACATCCATGTCGCCGCCATAGCGTTTGATCGCCTCCCGATAGGTCACCGGGGAAATCGTGCCGGCGGTGAATTTCTTGTTGATCGACGCGATCATGTCGCGCGCGCCATCGCCGGATTCCATCCATCGCTTCATGGCCTCTCCATTCCGTTCGTAGCCGATGCGCAGCAACTCCTCCTGACGGTCCGGGGTAAGGACCAGCCAGTCGCGCAGACATACGCGGCCACCACCCGCCCTTGCAGCCAGTGTCTGACTCATCAGCAGGCGTGATATCTGGACCACGTCGGTGAATGTCTGGCGCTGGGCGTAGGTCGGGTAACGCTGGATCATGCGCTGGATGACCCTGCCCGCGTTTGCAGCGTGCACGGTGCCATCGACCGGGTGGGCCGGTGTTGCTGGCCTCCACCGCAGCCTGGATGGTCTCGGCATCGCGCATCTCGCCGATAACCACCAGCGCCGGCTTGCGGCGCATGGCGTTGCGCACCCCGACCTCGAACGACGGAAGGTGGCGCGGAATCTCGCTCTGGGCGACAATGCAGTGGTCGCTCTTGATTCCGGTGAAGAGATATTCCACCGGTGATTCATAGGTCACGATGTTGCCGCGGATCGGCGTGTCGTGGGTCAGCACGTACTGGATGCAGGCGGCAAAGGTGGTGGTTTTTCCCGAGCCGGTTTCCCCGGCGATGATGAATGCCCCCTGCTGCAGCGTGAACTCTTCCATCAGTTGCTCGGGAAAGCCGATGTCCTCAAGCGCCGGGGGCTCGGACGGGATATGCCGCAGAATGACCTGCGCGCCCTCAGCACCGACGTTGAACATCGCAGTGGCGTTGAGTCGGAACCGGTATTTTTTGGCATGCCATGCTCGTCCGTTTGCGTCTCGTCGGGGATGGTAAGGGCGGTGTCGTAGTCGCGCTGGCCCGCCAGGGCGGTGCGGATTTCATCGTTGCCAATGATCAGCCGCTGGAGCTGGTTCATCGAGTCTATCTGGATCGCGTAGCGGGTCAGATAGACCAGCCGTCCGTGGATTTGGCCGTGGATGCGGCGTCCGGCCTGGATGAACACGTCGGACACCGACGCCCGGATGGCATGGTTGAGGAATGCCTTCAGGTCGTCCGACGTCTGAATATGCCCCCCGAAGATGTGTTTGTCAGTCATGCCGGAATACCCACGCGCCTCCGTGTCGGAAAAGCCATGCTGTCTGGTGTCCCAGCAGCACGGCTTTCTGATCATCAAACAGATACTCGAACGAGCATCTGAGCCGTTGTATCTAGTGTGGCCAGGCGAGTTTACACTGGGCCAGGCACACGTATATCAGCGGTATGCCACTCAGGTCGACCCCGCTCAAGTCGACCCACTCGTTGTAGGCGGCTCCGAATTCTTCCTCCGTGGGCCCCGGAAGCGACTCGATCAGGGGCCTTACAAACCAGTTACCATGGGCGTCCCTGTCTGCCCACACGGCAATATGATCGTAAAGCCACGGCCCCCACGGATCCCAGTCGGTGAGGTCGAGCAAGGTCCGCCAAGTCGGATTGCCCGCCGGGGCGGGGATATCGATCTCGTCTACCCTCGTGTCGACAACCTCGTCAATAAGGGCATCGCAAACATCAACATGGACGTGCTTGTAGAACGTGACGTCAACGTGACAGACAAAGCCTGCGGTCTGTCCGGTTCGCGGGTCGCAAGCTTTGTCTGTCACCCGAAACAGATTGACAGGCTTCGGCGGGGCCGCCCGGATCTCGGCCAGCTCCTCCTGGGCATCCTCAATGTCCTGTATCGCGGCCTGGGGTAAGAGATCCAAGCTCCCGTTATTGACCGGCCGCGCGATGTCCCTTGTGCTCGCGGCCCAATGTTCGGCCAGCGCGACATCACGTTCCTTCTTGTAGGACAGGATTGCGCGTTCCAGATCGGCCAGCGTGGGTGGCTCCGCAGGCGCGGCCCCGGACAGTGTGGTTGTCAGGAGCAGCGCGACGACGGGTGCCAGGATGATGTTTTTGTTCATTTTCTGCGGGACGGCGCGCCAATATCCGTGTGGCGCAGGGTCCATCGGCCTTCCGCATTGCGTTCGAGCAGGGCTGTCCTGTCCGGATAGTGCCCATCCGCCCAGCCGGGGGCTAACCGCTGGTCAAAGACGCACACAAACCATGTCTCCAGTGTGCCTTGTTTCAGATCAGGGCCCGGCGACGGCGCGGGACCCTGCCAGGTGCAGGCCGTGCCGCTGGTGCCAGTCATGCCGCGCTCGATGTCGGCGACAATGTCCTGTTGGGCATTAAACCGGGTTTGCCAGTCCCGTATGTTCGCATCGATGCTTGTCGGCGCGGCCTCCGCGGAGCCGAACCCGATAACGAATTCCTTCCTGGTATGGTCAATGAACGCCCGCATTCCCTGCTGGATGTCGACCACCCGCGGCGCATCGCCCAAGCGGTGGGTCCAGTCCGGGTCGGCGCGCCAGAGACCGTCGTCGTCCAGCCAGACCCGTGCCGTCTGCCCGGCGATGTGACGACTGGTATTGGGGGCGCTCACATCGAATACGCAGGCGAAGCCATAAAGGCCGCCCTGACGTTCACAGCCGCCGCGACCGATGTCGATTGCCACGCCGAGGGCATCTGCCGTGGCCTTTTTTACATCGACTGGCATCGGGGCCTGGCGCAGCAGGCCGCGCCAGCGCTGCGGCTCGGCCCGCCAGGTGCCATCGGCATGGGGCCAGACCCTTATCACGACCTCGTCGGCGTCGGCGAGGTCGTGATAGGGGGGCGTGTCGTCCCAAGCGCCTGTGAGTGTCAGGGTGTAGGTACAGCTATAGACCCCGGGGATGCCGGACCAGTCGCACGCCCGGGCCGACACCGCGACCGTCGCCGTTCTGAGCGCCTCGAATTCATCCAGGGCGCGGTCATGCCTGCCATATGTGCGGATGAAGTTTTCCCTGGCGAGGGCAATACGCTGGCGGGACCAGTCCAGCAGCGTCTGCTCGGCCTCCTCCGGCGTCGGCGCGCACCAGGACAGATCCATCGCCCATCCCGCGGCGTCCTCTGAAAGGAGCGCGGTGACGTCTTCCAGAACGTCACCGCTCGGATAGTACACGCCGAAGACGCAGACGTACCCGCTCTCGCCGCTCTCGTCGGCGGCCTTGCAGGTCAGCTTCGGGATCGCGGGGTTCAGGTTCCGCTGAAGCCGGGATAGGGTGTCGAGCTTGGCCTGGGGCGCGTCCGTGACCGAGCTATACGTGCGCTCCAGTTTGCGCTGGAACTCCATTGCCTTTCCGGCCGCATGGTCCCGCCATCAGGGAGGCGACCACCTCGGCTGGCGGGCCGACGTTGACCCCGAACAGAGACCATAAGGACACCAGGTCAAGGCCATCGGCCTGGGCCGGGGTGCCAAGAAGGCAGAAGGCCGCCAGTGCTGCGGTCGCCGGGCTTGTGCGACCATTCACGCAACCGCTCCCAACGCCAGTCCTCGCCGTCCTGGCGCTAGAGCCAGGCCGTCGATTTATCCCACAGGACATTGTCGTCACCATAGGCTGACACTGTCTCGATCTCGCATATGAAGCCCGAGGCCTGCGTCGGCCAGGCCGACTTGCAGTTAAAATCCGACCGGTGCCATTGGACTGGTTGATCCCCCCTACCCAGCCCGTGGCGCGGGCCACAGGCAAGTCGCCGGTCTGCGGCGGGGCCAGCAGGCGCAGCGGTGGCCGGAGGGTCCGGCCGTCGAGGTCGCGCTCCATCCAGACCCTTATGTTTTGGTACATCGCCATCCGCACATCGTCCGGATCGACCAGTCCAAAGAGGTGGCGCCAGACCGGAATCGACGTCGCCCATATCTCGCCCTCCTCGCCCCCCTCGGCGGTGTCTATTTCTGCGCCGTGTGGGCCGAGCACGCCGCCCGCAATGTTGTAGAATGAGAATGTCGGCGTGAATCGGCAGGAAAACCCGCTCAGGCTTCCATTGCGTCCGGGACTGCAGTCGGGCGCGCTCTCCAACTTGAACGGCCACCAGTGATCCTGCGCCTTTCTCTCCAGGGCCAGCCGCTCTTCTTCCGGCAGATCGTGCCATGATTCCAGCCCGAGAGCTGTCCAGCCGCCCGCGTATCTGCGCCTGAGTCCATTCCCGATGGACGTCCTTCACCGCGGCGATGATTTCCACCGCCGTCGGCGCGGTCATCGGGGCAATGTCTCTCATCGTCTGCGCCGTCGCCGGGGACGCGCCAAGGGCGGCGCAGACGATGGCGGGAAAACACAAGGCGTGGGGTTCATCACGGTTTCATCGCGGGTGGCGGCTCCAGCCGAGGCGAGGTTTCTCCGGTCTGATTCTGATTCCTGATGACCTGTTCCGCGATCCCAAGAAAGAGCGCGGCGGCCCACAAGACGGCGATTGCATAACCAGCGCGCGCATAGCCAGCGGCAGCCATGCCGGGCCGGGGCGTCGGGGCTTTTCACCTTTCCCGCCCATCAGCTGGATTAAAACTTCTGGCTTGCCGACCCCGTCACTATAGCATAATGGCGCGCACGGGGGCAGAAAGTCAAACTTTAAATTGTAGCAAGCCAGGTTGCCCTAGGAATAGTCCCGATGACGGCGACGGGTGCGTGTCGGCAATTCTTCGGAGAGGATGCGCGCCATGGGCCTGATCGCTATCTTTCGCCGCCTCGCCCGACCAGCAAGCCTGTCAAGCCTGTATTGCGCACTTCGAAGATATCATCTCGCATTTCCCAGATGGACCGCTGGACCGCTATTTCTCGCCAAGGTGATCCCAGAGGGCCGAGGCAGGCCGCAACGCGGCTCAGGCGTAGGCGTCCGGCTCCGACGCCTTGCGCTCGGCGACATAGGCCTGCAGGGCCTCGTCAATGCCCGGATCGATCGCGGGCGCCGTATAGTCGCGCAACAGGCGCTGGACCCGGGCATGAGCCAGCTGATGGCTGTCGAGCCCGCCATCGTCGTGCCAAGTCTCGAACGGTTTGTAGTCGAGCACCTGGCTGCGCCAGATGGCGTCCTTGAAATGGGCCTGGGTGTGGGCGCAACCGAGATAATGGCCAGCCGGCCCGACCTCGCGAATCGCGTCCATCGCCTGGGCGTCTGCGTCGGCGTCAACCCCTTCGGCGAGTGAATGCAGCACCCCGAGTTGGTCGGCATCGAGCACGAACTTCTCGAAGCTAGAGACCAGCCCGCCCTCCAGCCAGCCTGCGGCGTGAAGGCAGAAGTTGACCCCGCCCAGCAGCATGGCGTTGAGGGTGTTGGCGGTCTCATAGGCGGCCTGTGCATCGGGCAGCTTTGAGCCGCAGAGCGCCCCGCCGGAGCGGAACGGCAGCCCCATCCGACGCGCCAGCTGGCCGGCGCCCCAGAGGATCTTCGACGCCTCGGGCGTGCCGAAGGTCGGCGCCCCCGAGTTCATGTCGATCGAGGTCACGAAGGCGCCGAAGATCGCCGGCGCGCCGGGGCGGATCAGCTGCGAATACGCGACGCCTGCCAGCACCTCGGCCAGCACCTGGGTCAGCGTGCCGGCAACCGAGACCGGCGCCATCGCTCCACCGACAATGAAGGGCGAGATGATGCAGCCCTGCCCCGCCTCGGCATAGACCTCAAGCGCATCCATCATGATGTTGTCGAAGGTCAGCGGCGAGTTGATGTTGACCAGCGAGGTCATCACCGGATTGGCGCCGACGAAATCGGCGCCGAACAGGATCTCGCACATCCTGATCGAATCGACCGCGCGCGAGCGCTCGGTGACCGAGCCCATGAAGGGTTTGTCGGACCAGCGCATATGGGCGTAGAGCATGCCGAGATGGCGCTTGTTGACCGCCACATCGGTCGGCTCGCAGACCGTGCCGCCCGAATGGTGCAGCCACTTCGACATGTAGCCGAGCTTCACGAACTTCTCGAAATCCGCCATCGTCGCATAACGCCGACCGCCATGCAGGTCGCGCACGAAGGGGGGGCCGTAGACAGGGGCCAGCACCAGGTTGCGCCTGCCGATCTCGACGTTGCGCTCGGGATTGCGGGCGTGTTGGGTGTACCGACTGGGCGCAGTGGCGCAGAGCTGGCGGGCGAGGCCACGCGGGATGCGCACCCGGTCGCCGGAGACATCTGCCCCGGCGTCGCGCCAGCGCTTCAGCGCCGCGGGGTTGTCGACGAAACTGACCCCGATCTCCTCCAGCACGGTCTCGGCGTTCAGCTCGATAATCTCGATCGCCTCCGGCGTGAGCACCTCGAAGTCCGGGATATTGCGGGTGATGTAGCGTGCCGCCTCGATCCGCGGTGCCGTACGCTCGGCCCGGCGCGCCGCGCCACCGCCGCGGGCCCGGCGGCCGCCGCCGGCTTGTCGCTCGGTGGTGTTCTCGCTCATTCGGTTGCCTTCCGTAACAGGATAGACAGGATAGACAGGATAGGATCGGACCGACTCCGTGCAATAGAAAGATCGACCCATCCCTCCTGCTAACGAGGAATGGATCCTCCAGCGCTACGCTCGATTGTCCGTGTCATGAGTTCATGACATGGACCGACTCTCGCAGGTGAGATCGTTGACATCGTCAATGCCCTGCCCTGGCCGAGCCGACTCGAGGCGCGACAGCGCCTCCTCTTTTCTTCCAATTCATTGATAAGAATTTGGCTGTGGTTGTTGGCGAGGGGGCCTGTGTGAGAACTGAAAGTTCTCCACAGGTCCCCTCGCACAGCTACAGGTTAAGAATCTACAGGAGAATATATAGGTATGTAGGGGGGTGGCGATTCAGCGTATCTACCCCGATTTATTCATGAAGGTGGCTGGGTTTCGGGTTTTCGCGTTGGATCGCCCGGCGTTGCCGGGTGTGGATGATGCTGGAACCTGGTCGGCGCCTGGGGGGTTGGTGTTCGGGGCTCGCCGGCGGCGCCGGCCGCGCGTTTCACGGGCCCTGGGCATGTATCCGGCGGAGCATGGG
>Ga0209049_1000106_pt1 | contig 16800 bp, 19 predicted proteins | sample WorMetulBAHAMAS2_FD_187398 | JGI IMG/M metagenome (GOLD analysis project Ga0209049, IMG submission 187398) | Marine gutless worms symbiont microbial communities from Max Planck institute for Marine Microbiology, Germany - Olavius ullae BAHAMAS.2... | ecosystem: Host-associated > Annelida >...
CCAAATAACCTCGTTCCTGAAATACTGATGGCCGAATATCCCATCCATCATGACCTTGATGTAATGGCTTGCAGTTGGGTCACAATGCAGGTAGACGGAGCCAGCGGGCCGCAGTAACCGCTTCATCGGGGTGGATGAACTCGCGGGTCACCGCCAGCAAGTCATCCAGGGGCAAGCAGGAGGGTCTCACGCAACGCCACCACCACCGCCTTCTGGGCCGCTGAGCGTGGCGTGGAGCTGCTGGGGGCGGTGCGAGGCATCTTCCACCCCCTCGCGTTGGCGCCATTTCGCAACCGTGTGGCGGTTGAGGTGGTAAGCCTCGGCCAGTTCCCGGTCGCTCACCGACTCGGGCTGAGACTGTAATTCCAGGCGGATGGCCGGTGGGGTACGGGCGTTCTTGTGCAACTGGATGTTCATGGTGGGTGATTGCTATACTCAAAGCGTGATGATGTCGGACCTGTCAAACGCCGTCGCCCCGCGGCTCGACTTCCTTCACGCTCCCTTCAATTCCCTCCTCGGCCAGCAGGCGTAAGACCTCTCTCGCTTGCAATAGAGGATAGCTCCTCTTCGGTATAGAATCACACGGGACCTGACAAGCAAAACCATAGCCAGTATTGACTGAGTATCATATATCCGGCGCTGGACCAATAGTTGAAGGTATAGCGTGTGCTCTCGGATATGCATTCTTAGATAATAACTATCGAAAAAGCATTTCGGAAAGTAGTTTAGGTAAAAAATAAGGCTCTTTATGGATTCCGGACTGGTCGAAGAGCGACAATGGTAGCACCATGACCGATGACGGAGCAAGTAGCCTTTTCTCAACGATAACAGCAAGTTATACGACGCCCCTCTGGCTTGCTGAGAAGGCAAATTTGCGCAAAATATCCTAACCAGTCTGGAATCCATAAAGAGCCAATAATTGATGTCTTAGGACAGCTGCAGCAGCCATAACATCAGCTATTTGTCTTCCCCAACTACCGGAAACTTATCGAAGCCTATGCAGAAAATGGCGATCTTCCCCTGTTCTCCGGCCCCGTCGAGGTGGACGAAACATACATGGGCAGCAAGCGCGCTAACATGTCCAACAAGAAGCGTAAGGAACTGAAGGAGGCCGGCGTGGGTCGGGGCACTGTCGGAAAAACCGCCGTGATCGGAACGAAGGAGGGAACATTCCACAAGCTGTCTCCGAAGCATCTTGATCGTTACGTTCAGGAATTCGCGGCCAAGCACAATCTGCGGGAATCGGACACCGGAACGCAGATGAATGCGGTTGTACGCCGCATGGAAGGCAAGGGACCTCGTTATCGTGACCTGATTCAAGACAACGGACTGTCCAGTGAGGTAAGGGCATGAGCATTCCCCCCGCCTATACCCCCTTGAGCAGCGTAAACGAAGTGGAAAAACGCCCACCATGCCCGGAAACGGCATTGCTTCTGGATCATTTGCTGCAACGGAACCAGCTTCGGGAGGTAAACCCGTGAGGGAGTACAACCCGCTTAGCGTGGACGAGCTCGGTCGCAACACCGTATATATACCCGTCACAATGGGTGAAGCCGTAGGACAGACAGGGATCCCCGTCGCAGACTACCTGGAAGGCGAGAAAATCGCCGAGGTACGCCACGAGTATGTCAATGGCGAGGTCTTCGCCATGGTAGGCACCACCAAGGCGCACAACCTGATTGTGTTGAACCTGGCGCTGTTGCTTCGCAGCGAGCTGGCCCGTAAACTCTGTCGAGTCTACGTGGGAAACGTGAAGGTCCACATCGAAACGGAATCCGAAGAGCGTTTCTATTACCCGGACCTCCATGTGGAATGCCAGCCCTTTACCGATAACAGCTATTACAGCGAGCGTCCCAAACTGATCATCGAGGTATTGTCTCACTCCACCGAGCGCGATGATCGTTCCGACAAGTTTTACGCCTACCGCAAGCTCGCGAGCCTCGAGGAATACGTGCTGGTGACACAGGACGATCAGCGCGTGGAGGTCTATCGCCGCTCCAATGGATGGGATGCGACGGTCCTATGGCCCCGAAGTATGGTTCGACTGGAAAGCGTCGGTGCCGATCTGGCCGTCGCTGCGATCTACGCCTGAGACCCGATTCCGCAGTTTCGTCGAGACTCCTCACCGCGTTTTGCGCTCGGGCAAGAGATGCCACCTTGATTTATCGTTCGGTGGCCCCGGAGAGATGCCACTCGCTTTCCGCAAAACCCATAGGCGACGGGTATAATTCGCGGACCATCCGATCCAACAGCTCCAGGAACCAATCCATGTCCATCAAGGTTTACTACGACAAAGACGCCGACCTCTCCCTCATCCAAGGCAAGCAGGTCGCCATCATCGGTTATGGCTCGCAAGGCCACGCCCACGCCAACAATCTCAAGGAATCCGGGGTCTCGGTGGTCGTGGGGCTGCGTCCCGATTCGGCGTCGGCCGCCAAGGCAACCGCCGCGGGGCTCCAGGTCAAGACCATCGAGGATGCGGTCAAGGGCGCCGACGTGGTCGCGATCCTGGCCCCGGACGAGCATCAGGCCAAGCTCTACCGGGGACAGATCGCCCCCAACATCAAGCAGGGCGCCGCCCTGGCCTTCGCCCACGGCTTCAACATCCATTTCGGTCAGATCGAGCCCCGCGCGGACCTGGACGTAATTATGATCGCACCCAAGGGCCCCGGGCATTTGGTGCGCTCGACCTATACCCAGGGCGGCGGCGTGCCCAGCCTGATCGCCGTTTTCCAGGATGCCGGCGGCCAAGCCCGAAACATCGCCCTGGCCTATGCCTCGGCCAATGGCGGCGGTCGTGCGGGTATCATCGAGACCAGCTTCCGCGAGGAGTGCGAGACCGATCTGTTCGGCGAGCAGGCAGTGCTCTGCGGGGGCTTGACCGCCCTGATCCGGAACGGTTTCGAGACCCTGGTCGAGGCCGGCTACGCCCCGGAGATGGCCTATTTCGAGTGTCTCCACGAGGTCAAGCTCATCGTCGACCTGATCTACGAGGGCGGCATCGCCAATATGCGCTATTCGATCTCCAACACCGCCGAGTACGGTGACTTCACCCGCGGTCCGCGCATCATCACCGACGAGGCCAAGGCCGAGATGAAACGCATCCTGGCCGATATCCAATCCGGCGAATTCGCCAAGGAATTCATCTTGGAAAACCAAGCCGGTGCCCCCAAGATGAAAGCCCTGCGCCGCCTGAGCAAGGAACACCCGATCGAACAGGTCGGCGAGCAACTGCGCGCGATGATGCCCTGGATCCGCGAGAAGAAACTGGTCGATAAAAGCAGAAACTGAGCACCGGTAGTGCTTGATATGGAGTGATGAGCTCGCTACTGAGCTGTTTTCGGTAGTGGATGAATTTTAGGTGGTAAAATCTGTCGGCCCTGACCACGTCATTCCGGCAGGGAGTGCCGGAATCCAGCTGCCAGGGATGGCAAAAACAGTGGGGGGTCGAATCACCAGATCGCACAACTATGCCATTTTAAGAGGTTGTTTAAAAACCAACCTATTGTTTTTGGCTCTTTATGGATTCGAGACTGCTAACGTAGCAGGAAACCGAGAAGGGAATCCAAGAGTCCTTTGCCGCGGTTTTTGGCGTTGTGGACGAACTCGAAAAAGCCCAGATACAAGGGTAAGTGCTCCTGGGAAATCCCCCGGTGTGGCCGAAGCCAAGAGCGCAGCAAGGACCAGAACCCCTCCATCGTGTTGACATGAATTTCGTGGAAGCCGTCACCATCTTCGTCCCGCGCATCTTCCCCGGCGTTGTGGCAGACGGTTTGGTGCTCGAAGCCCCATTCAGGTAAGCGCTTGTAGATTGTGTACTCGTCGGTCGGTACCAAGGTTCCCGGTCGAATCGTAGCCTCGATCAGGGGCTGACTCGTGGTCTGGCGTACGTCCTCCAGGATCCGGATGCCCACTTGGCCACCGTGTTGGATCATGCCGAAGATCGGGGGTTTCTCCTTCGCCAGTGTGCCGCGTCCGCGTGCCCCTTTGAGGCGGTTGCGTCGTCCTTTGCGGCGTTTTTTTTACGTTCGAAAATGGTCCCTGTCAGATCGTCGAAGTAGCGCCGGCAGGCGCTGCTTTTGGGTGGAATCGAAACCGTGCTTGAGGCGGTGCTCGTCACCGCAAAACGGGCACCGTACCCCCTCGGGACAACGCAGTTCGCGTACTTTCCGGTAGCAATTCGCATCGTCGATCAGGTCTTGAATGTTGACGATACCACGGCCCATAACAGGTTCCATCACGAGATCGCTCTCCTCCGATGAGGGTTTCCAAACGACCCTACGGAGGTGCGGGGCCGCTGTCTACCCACACCGAGGTTAAGCCCCAAGCGGGCACCAGCCTGGAATCCATAAAAAGCCTTGTTTTTAAAGCAGTAGGCTGGGTCGAGGGATGAAACCCGGCAAACCTGGCCGGGTTTCGTTCCTCAACCCAGCCTATTTCCTGTAAGCATGTGGCCACCACAGATCAGCGAAACAGAGGATACATCGTAACTATCCGATCCGCTTCTGCCCCTTACCGACAACTTTGCCAGCATAGCTCACCAAGATCAATTTTCACGATGAACAATTCGAACCGCACCGGCGCCGCTCTCTTCTGGGAGGTGCTCGGCAAACTCGGGGTCGACTATCTGTTCGGCCATACCGGGGGCGCCGTCATTCCCCTCCATGTGGAGCTGAACAAGCGCATGAGCCGCGGCGAGCCGGTGCCCAGGTTCGTGCTCTTCCGGCAGGAGGGGGGAGCCGGCCACGCGGCGGAGGGTTACGCCCGGGCCAGTGGTCGAATCGGCGTCGTCCTGGTGACTTCGGGTCCGGGGGCGACCAATCTGACTACCCCGATCGCCGACGCCTACAAGGATTCCATCCCGACGGTCTTCATTACCGGTCAGGTCCCGAGCTTCGCGATCGGGACCGATGCCTTCCAGGAGGTCGATACCCTTGGCGTGACCCGCCCCATCTCCAAGCACAACTATCTGGTCAAGGAAGTCGCAGACCTGGAGTGGGTGCTGCATGAGGCCTTCTGGCTGGCCGCCGCCGGTCGGCCCGGTCCCGTCGTGGTGGATATCTGTAAGGATGTCCAACTGGCGGCGGTCGGGCCAGGGAATCCCCCCCGCCGACGCTGGCGCGAGCCGGTTCCCTTCGATGCCGCCAAGGCGGACGCCATCGTGGCTGCCGTGACGCAGGCCGGGCGTCCGGTGGTCAAGGCGGGGGGCGGCATCATCCACGCCGGTGCCGCAGACCTCCTGCGCCGCTTCATCGAGTGTTTCCAGGTCCCGGTGACGACTACCTTCAATGCCTTGGGTGCCATGCCTTTTACGCACGCTCACAACCTGGGGATGCCGGGTATGCACGGGAGTATCCCGGCCAATTATGCTTTACGGGACGCGGATCTCATCCTGACCCTGGGGGGCCGCTTCGACGACCGGGTGGCGGTGAAGGGCTTCGCGGAGGACAAGCGCATCGCCCATGTGGACATCGACCCCTCGGAGATCGGTAAAGCGATCAAGGCGGATCTGGCCCTGGCCGCCGATCTCAAGGCGTTTCTACGCCACGCCCTGGCTTCCGGCCGCAGCGCCCACCATGCGGCCTGGCTGGCGCAGGTCGGCCGCTGGCGGGAGCAGCTGCCCAAGCCCTACGACACAGGGGATTACATCAAGCCGCAGGCGGTGGTCGAGGCCATTTCGGAGCTCACCGAGGGTGAGGCGACCGTGGTTACGGGCGTGGGTCAGCACCAGATGTGGGCGACCCAATACTATCGGTTTACCCGTCCGCGCCAGTGGATCAGCTCCGGGGGACTGGGGACCATGGGCTTCGGGCTCCCGGCCGCCATCGGGGCCTGGTACGCAAACCCGGACCAGCCCGTGGTGCTTATCGACGGCGACGGCAGCTTCCAGATGAACATCCAGGAATTGGGGACCCTGGTCGCCAACCGCATCCCGGTGAAGACGTTCGTGCTCAACAACGGTTATCTCGGGATGGTGCGCCAGTGGGAGGACATGATGGACGGCGGGAACCACTACGAGACTTGTCTCTCCCGGACCACCGAGTGTGGTCCCGATTGCGTCAAGCTGGATCCGACTTGTCGTGTCCAGCTCCCCAATCTGACCGGGCTGAGGTTCGTCTACCCACGACTTAAGACCATGCGGGTCAGAACCCCCCAGGCGATGTCGGAAGCCGTGCGCGAAGCCCTCGAACACCAGGGTCCGGTCCTGGTGGATGTCTGGGTCGACAAGGCGGAAGACGTGTTGCCCATGGTCCAACCTGGGCACAGACTGGAGGAAATGATCGAATCTTAGTGAGAGCTCGGTTGCCGGTCGTCGGTAGGTCGGGGAAGGCGTCTAAAAGATAACCCCCACTCCGCCAAAGACATCGCCGTCGCCGCCACCGATCCCGATGTTTATCCAGGGGCGTGAATAATTGGTGCGGGTCTGTTGGTCCGGCCAGGGGTGGACCTTGTAGCTTTCCAGCAGCGGGAAGCCGTAATCCGCATTCCCCAACCGTCCTTTCCGGATCTCGGTGATGCGCCCGGTGGCGCTGACCGTGTGACCGATCCGATAGTCGGTGGTATCCAGAAATCCCGGATGGACGATGATGAAGCGCCCTATCTGCTCGGCTCCGGTGCGGGGGCGGCCGCAGCTATCCAATGGGTAGGCGATCAGCTCGAGTTCCGTATTCTCCTTCAGATGACGGGTCTCGATCAGGATACCGCCCCATTGGATCGATTTGCCCACATGATCGCCGGTAGCGGATACCACGGATGGCGTAAGGGAGGAGGTGCCGACCGGCGGTAAGCAAACATTGCTTGCACAACTCGCCAGGAGGAACAGGGAACAGACGGCGGAAAATCCGGTGTGTCGCATCGAGGTATCGAAGGCTCCGTATTACCAGTACCAAGGGTGCCAGGGATAGTGCCAGGGGTAATACCAAGGGTCCGGGTAGAAATAAGGCGGTTCGGATGGTGGCGGTTCCGGCCACAGGTAGGGTTGCTCGACCGCGACTACCGGATAGGGGTAAGGATACTCGCCGATGGGTCGGGTTTCTACGCGCTTCAGGCGCCCGGTTACGGTTAGCAACCGCTTTTCGGGATATTCTGCCGGATCGGCGAATCCCGTCAGCAAAGCGATGAAGCGGCCTGTGCCGGGCTCCTTTCCCCGCGGTTGTCCGCCCGAGTCCAGCGGGCGGGATAGGACCTCGATCTCGGTGGTCTGCTTCCGGTTTCGGACCGCGACGATGGTACCACCCCAACGCACTCGCCGGTCGAGAAAGCGATTGGGTTCTTGCTGTACTTGCGGAACCAAGATCGGTTTTTCCGGCGCCTTGCCAATGGCCGGGGGCACCTGTGAGGAAACGCAGCCGGCAAGCAGCAGGATCACGGCGGAGAAGAGGGTTCCGGCTTGCCGCTTATGCAACGGTAGGGCGGACGGTTCCGATTTTATCGTCGGCGTTGTGGTTGCGCCTTTTAAGGGCAGGCACAGGGCTGCCCCGGCGCATCGGATGAGCTTATCTTTTAAAAAGACTTTGAGCGCGATTCGGTCCATGGGTTTTAACCGCGAAAGGCACGAAAAGGCTCCGAATTTCGTGTTCTTTCGTGGTTCTCCCGCGCCCGGCTAGGGCTCGATATACTCGAAGAGCTTGACGACCTTGGTCACGTCGGGCACGTAGCGGGCCTTTTCTGCCGCCGCCGTCCCCTCCCGGGGGTATACCAGACCCATGAGGAATACGGTACCTGCCTCGGTAACGATCTTGACGCGGGTCGCATCGAAACCGGGGATATCGATCTTCGTCAGTGCGAGCTTGACGCGGGAGGTGATCAGGGCGTCCTCGCTCTCCCGTACAAAGCTCACCACTGGTCCTATCGTGACCTCGTCGATCACCGTCCTCACCTTCGGCAGGCGGGCCACCTTCCGGGCGAAGCGGTCTCTGATGGATTGGGTCTCGGCCTGTCCGGTGAGGAGCACCCAATGGTTGTAGCTCGTGGCAGCGATGCGACTATGCCTGTTGATGTCGGGGTTATCGGTCAATATCCGAGCTACCGAATGTTCGGTGTACTCATCCTCCAGCACGGTGCGCGAACTGCGCCGCTCATGGGCCACCACCGAAATCGCGGTGGCACCGCCGAGCAGGAGGGCACCACATCCCTGCAACAAAGGGAAAGTGAGGCCCACAACCAGCGCTGTTCCCAATGCCCGCTTGTTCAGCAGTCGGAGCGGTCGAAAAATACGCTTTCGCAGATCATTGCCCATTGAATGCATTCCGGATCCAGTCGATATGCTTGTTGCCGCTGACCGCGATGACGTCGAAGCGGCAAACCAGTTTGGTCGGATGGTACCGCAGATAGTGAGCCGCGGCCGCCGCGAGTTGGCGTTGCTTGTGGATGTCGACGGTCTCCGCCGGAGGTACCGAAACGCTGGGAGGCCCGGAACCTGACTTCCACGAACACCAGGGTATCCCCCTCGCGCATCACCAGATCGATCTCGCCGCGTAGGCAGCGGTAATTGCGTTCCAGCAGACGCAGCCCTCCTGTCTGAAGGTGGGTGCAGGCGAGACGCTCCGCGTCGCCGCCGCCCCTTGCCGATTGGTTAGTGGTGTCGGTAGCGGCAAGGGTGGAGAACCCCTGGGCGGGCGGGACGCGAAGGCCTGTTTAGAACAGCGACTTTGTCCACGCAAAGATGCCCGGTTTTGATTTGGCTCTTTATGGATTCCAGACTGGTTAGGATATAAAGCCAGAGGGGCGTCGTATAATTTGCTGTTATTGTTGAGAAAAGACTGCCTGTTCTGTCATCGATCAGAGTGCTACGGACCGCCGTCCCCTTCGGATCAGTCTGGAATCCATAAAGAGCCTTTGATTTTTGCTGATCGCCCAGCGTGAGCCTGACCGGGCCGGTGGCATCCATTCGGGCCAAGGTCAGCTTACGCTGAATCCGCTGTTGGGAATCCACGCGGAGGATCCCGGTCTTCCCCCGGACCTGTGCCTGCGGGTTATCGGACAACCGATCCAACCGTGAGCCAAGGCGATAGGCATCGACTCCATAGCATAGAGTCGCGGCATCTGCTTGCTCAGTCCCTTGGAAGACACGGCGTCATCCGGCGTCGGCTCGACGAGCCAAGGGATCTCGACGAAATTCAGTCCCACCAGATATTTGTCGTCTTCGGGATCGAAATGTCCGTCGTAGATGTGGGAAGTTGCGTAAACTCGCGTCTCGGTACCGAGCTTGCCCCGGATCTGGACCCATGCCCGGCGCGCCAGCTTCGCGGAGGCGGCCAAAAACATGAAATCCGCCTGTGCGACCTGCTCGGATAGTTTTTTGACCGTACCTGAGAAGTCCGCGGCCTTCGGATCAAAGGCCTGGGCCGCCACAAGGGTTCCGCCCTGGGCCTTCCATTGCCGGCGAAATGCCTGCGACACGAGTCGATTTTTTGAAACATCATTCGGTCCGCTGTTTATTCTGGATGGTAGAGAAACAAATGCTCCATAATTCTAGCATACTTTACGTGGTAGCGACGCCCATCGGCAATTTGGGAGATATGACCGACCGCGCCCGCCAGGTGCTCGCCCAAGTCGCCTTGATCGCCGCCGAAGATACGCGCCACACTCGCCGCCTGCTGACCCATTTCGGGATCAAGGCGCAGCTCTGCTCCTACCACGATCATAACGAGGCACAAATGGTCGAGCGTCTGCTCACGTCACTCGCCCAGGGTCGGGATGTCGCCTTGGTCTCGGACGCGGGTACACCCCTGATCAGCGATCCCGGTTTCATACTGGTTCGCGCGGCGCGGCAGCGTGGTTTCGGTGTAGTGCCCATACCCGGTTCCAATGCGGCAATCTGCGCCCTTTCCGCCTCCGGCCTGCCCTGTGATCGCTTCCTGTTTCTCGGTTTCCCGCCGCGTACTTCGGCCAAACGCCGTGAGTGGTTGACCGACCTGGTTGCCGAGCCGGGGACCCTGGTCTTCTACGAATCCGGTAGCCGGGCCGCGGCGTCACTGGCGGATATGGGCGCGGTACTCGGCACCGAAAGGCGCGCCGTTTTGGCCCGAGAGCTCACCAAACGCTTCGAGACCTTCATCCATGCCCCCCTCGGCACGCTTGCCGAGCGCCTGCGTGACGACCCGGAGCAACGGCTCGGGGAGCTCGTTATCCTGGTGGAAGGCAACCGCAGGACCGATGAGGCCACTCGGGCGACCGAGGAAGAACAGGTCCTGGGAATCTTGTCCGATGCCCTTCCTATCAAACTAGCCACCGCGCTCGCCGCTCGTATAACCGGCGGCAACCGGAACCGACTCTATCGACTTGCGCTGCAGCGGCGGGAGGACAGGGGTTCCGAATAGCTTGAACCGCCTTTCGGCTAACAGTCATTGGTGTAGGGTGGGCCGTGCCCACCGGATGGGATAGGCTGTGCCCACCGGTGACTCACTCGGTGGTGGGCGGAGCCCGTAGGGCGGGTAAGCGGCCCCTCGCGTGGCTGCGGTCGTCCTGGTGCGCCGAGGCCGAGCAACCCGCTGGCAGGGCTGAGTATTTTTTCCTGCCTTCTTCGCCGATACCTAATAAGGTATCAAAGGGCAAGCAATATATCTTATTATATATCGATCTATGATCTACGCGATTCGTCCGCTTACGGATGCCCTGAGAGCCGCCCGCGAAAAAAAGGGCCAGAGCCAGCGTACGCTCGGCAACAGGATCGGTGTGCCCCAGGGGCGGCTTTCAAAGATCGAGAATGCTACTGTCGATCTGCGAACCTCCAATCTCCTCGAAATCGCCCGCGCTCTCGATTTGGAAGTGATGCTGATTCCGCGTCCGTTGGTTCCGGCCGTCACCAGCCTCATCCGCCAAACGGGGCAAATGGCAAGAGTGGAGGAAGCGCCGCGCCCGGTCTACGCCTTGGACGAGGAAGAGGACGACAATGGCTGAGGTCCCCGTCCTCGAGGTCGCCCTGTACGGGGAGCCGATCGGTACGCTGACCCTCTTGCCGGGCGATCGGACGCTTTTCGCTTTCCATCAGGACTACATCGACGATCCCGAGCGGCCCATCTTGAGCCTTTCTTTCAGGGACCAATTGGGGGGACTCATTAAAGAAGTCCGACCCACACGCACTCGGGTGCCGCCGTTTTTCTCCAATTTACTCCCGGAAGGGGCATTACGGGATTACCTGGCCAAAAAAGCGGGAGTGAATTCCAACCGGGAATTTTTCCTCCTCCGGGTGTTGGGCCACGATCTGCCGGGTGCGATTACCATTACTCCGGTGGGCGAGAATATATGGCCGCCGGAAAAAGAGGACTGCGTCTCACCGGAGCGGATTTCCCGCGAACCCGTCTTCCGATTTTCGCTGGCAGGTGTGCAGCTCAAGTTTTCCGCCGTCATGGGGGCGACCGGCGGCCTCACGATTCCGGCCGCAGGCATCGGCGGTTCCTGGATCGTCAAGCTCCCGTCCATGAGGTTCGAAGGCGTACCCGAAAACGAGTTCGCGATGATGGAATTGGCGCGTGCGATCGGCGTGGATGTGTCGGAAGTCCGGTTAGTCCCCCTAAGGGAGATTGGGGGTCTGCCGGAAGATGTTGCGCGTATGGAAGGAAATGCGCTGGCCGTGAAACGCTTCGACCGGACCGATGACGAGCGGCATGTCCATATCGAGGATTTTGCGCAGGTCTTCGGCCTTTATCCGGAAAGGAAATACGAACGAGCCAGCTATCGGAACCTCGCCGAGGTTCTGTGGGCCGAAGCCGGCGAGGAAGACATCGCGGAATTCATCCGCCGTCTGATCTTCAATGCGCTGATCGGTAATGCGGACATGCACCTCAAGAACTGGTCGCTGATCTACCCGGAGGGGCAAAGCCCGGCCCTGTCGCCGGGATACGATTTCATCTCGACGATTGCCTGGCTACCGGACGAAAATATGGCCCTGAAGCTCGGGCGGTCGAAGCGAATGGCCGATCTTTCGTTCGATCAGCTCGCCTATCTGGCCGGGGCGGCGCGGATACCGGAAAAACTGGTTCTGGATACGGCGAAGGAAACGGTGGTCCGCTTTATGGATCTCTGGCATGGAGTGAGTGAGATTGTGGCGGTTCGTTCCCAGGTAGCCGGGCCGATCAGCGAGTTGCTGACCCGCATTCCCCTGGTGAACGAGTCGGGTAGAAGGCTGGGTCGAGCGCAACCAAACCCGGCATCAGGGACTCGATCCGATTCCTATGTCCGATAAAAAAACTCGTCGCATCCTCTGCGTAGGCGTCACGCCCTGTCTGCAACGGACGCTACGATTCTTAGATCTCCGGCTCGGCCAGGTGAATCGGGTCCGTTCCGTCGCCGTTTCGTCCGGAGGCAAATCCACCAATGTTGCGCGTACCTTGAAGGCGTTGAAAGAATCCCCCTTGGTAACGGGGTTTGCCGGCGGCGAAACCGGCAACGCAATAGTTTCATTCTTGAGAGAGCTGGGGATCGAAACGGATATCGTGTGGACAGACCAACCAATCCGCATCTGCACGACGCTCATCGACGACACGACTGCCTGCGTTACGGAGTTGGTGGAAGAAGCTCCGCTCCCCGCGCCGGACGAATGGGCGGCGCTCGATGAGAAGCTTTCGTTACTCCTGGCGACAAGCGACCTGATGGTGGTGGCAGGGGCACCTCCACCTGGTTCACCTGAGGACGTCTACGCCAGGTTCGCCCAAAGGGCACAGGCATCGGGAGTGGCGGTGCTGATCGATGCCCGCGGCAAAGTGCTGATGCAGGCGCTTTCTTGTTCGCCGGTGCTGGTGAAGCTGAACGACCAGGAACTCGTCGCGACCTGCGGAAGGCCGATTGATACTGAAAGGGCACTCCGTGAAGCGGCGCAAATGCTGATAAGCGGAGGCGCCCAGTGGGTCCTCGTTACCCAAGGAGAGCAAGATGCCTGGCTACTGAACGAAACCCTTGCTTGGCGCTTCACGCCGCCAGCGGTCGAGGTCCTGAACGCAGTCGGGAGCGGTGACGCAACGACAGCAGGCATCGCCGCCGGACTACTCCGCGGTCAACCCATGCCGAATGCCGTGCAACTTGGGATTGCGTGCGGTTCCGCGAGTGCCACGACACTCACCCCCGGCGACCTGGACACCGACTTGGTAAGGAGACTTGTTCCTCAAGTACGTGTTGCGGGCAGTGAGTTAGGGACATAATATCGGATCCCCTGCAGTGAACGGCTTACAGCGTCTTTTATGCCCCTGAAAATGGCCGTCCGGAGGGCCACCTCGAAAAATTCAAAGCGGCCTGCTCTTAACCAAAAAACGGCCTCTTATGCAGTTTTTCAAACCTAATCAAGATCGATCCTCAACAAAGGGTGCAACATCATGCGATACGGTATTTGGAACAATAAAGGTGGTGTCGGCAAGACATTTCTTTCCTTTATATTGGGCGCTGAGTATGCAGAAACACATGAGGATTCCCAGGTAATTCTTGTCGATATATGCCCACAGGCGAATCTTTCGGAAATTACGTTGGTGGTAATGGCAAAGGTAAAGACCGCCTCTCCGAAATTCTTGAGAAAGGTAATGCAAGGAAAACCATTGGTGGTTATTTGGACTCCAGAATTGCCTCTCCACATCAGATAACTGGTGATGAAACATCTTTCCTGCTGAATTTGAGAGAATATAATGAAGTTCTGCCACAGAATCTTTTTCTGATTTGCGGTGATCCAAGTCTTGAGATACAAGCACAAGTCATTAGCCAAATTGGCGGCCAAACCTTACCGGTCGATGCCTGGAAAAATGTCCGTAATTGGCTTAACGACCTGATTAATGCCTGTGCAAAAAAGCTGGGTCAAGACAGGGTGACCGTCCTGATCGATTGTAATCCGAGCTTTTCCGCTTACACCGAACTTGCGATGCTGGCCTGCGAAAGGCTGATAATTCCTTGTTCAAGCGACGGGTCGTCAGCCAGAGCTGTCAATAATGTCGCGGCATTGCTGTATGGATTCATACCTCCCACACGGGTACCAACCCGTAAACTTCTCCACTAAAGCAAAGCACTTCGATATCCCATTACCTCTAATCCACGCGGTTATACTCAACCGCTCAACACAATACAGCCAGAAAGCAAGTAAGGCCTTTTCCGCGATGTTTTCTGCAATAAAGGAAAATGTGACTAACTTCCGAAATCATGCACCGTCGAATTTTGTTAACAGACAAGCAGTGTTTGACGAGATGCCCGACAGCCACTCAGTTGCAATCGTTTGCTCGCACCACGGGTATCCGCTTTACCATATAAAGCCTGGTAAGTGCCAAGTGCATGACACAAACTCTCAGGTCAATTCTGGTCCACTGAGTCGTTACAAACAGGCAGTTGATAGGCTTTTGGAGACCCTTTGAGGGGAAGATAAACTTCCTGTTAGATGTCAAGTCCCGCCCTACGGGGGCCTACGGGCTTTGTCATCTATCCGTATTTTCCTATGCTCAATATGTGTCTTCGGGGTTCATCCAATTACCGGCTACCAGTCACCAGCTTCCAGCTACCGGTAGCCGATGAGCACAGCCCATCCTACGGGCTTTATCGGAACCGGGTGAGTTGGTGGGCACAGCCCACCCTACGGGTCCTACGGGAGCCGCCCCTGCCCCCTGACGACCGGCGGGGCGGGATGCGGCCGTCCATGGCCTGTCCCGCCCTACGGGGGTGTTGACATTCAACGGCCGAACAAGACCCTTGACACGCTGCCCTGCATGGCCGCCAGCAACCGCTCCAGCGGCCGTTTGCGGACCGCACAGGCGACCAGATAGAGGTCCGTGTCGGCGCTCGCTTCCAGCAGGTAATCGTCACTCGTTTCGACCGCATCCACCAGGCCCAGGTCCAAGGCCTGGATGCCCTGCCAGTATTCGCCGGTAGCCACCGGATTCAGATCGACGCTCGGCCGATATTTCCGAATGAAGTCCTTGAATAACCGATGGGTGTCATCGAGCTGCTCGCGCACCTTCTCCCGATCCGCGTCCGTGTTCTCGCCGAACAGGGTCAGGGTGCGCTTGTACTCGCCGGCCGTGTGTAGCTCGAAATCCACGCCGCGGCGTTCCAGCAGGCGATGGAAGTTGGGAAGCTGCACGACCACGCCGATGGAGCCTACAGCGGCGAAAGGTGCGGCGATGATGTGGTCGGCCACACAGGCCATCAGATAGCCGCCGCTGGCGGCGACCTTGTCCACCGCGACCGTCAAGCGGACCTTGCTGCCACGCACGCGCGCCAACTGAGAGGCCGCCAGCCCGTGCTCGGCCAGGACCCCGCCGGCGTTATCGAGCCGCACCAAGAGCTCGTCGCCTTCTCCCGCCTCCATCAGCACGCAGGTAATGAGCTCCCGGAGGGAGGCGACCTCGGTAGCCATAATATCGCCGTGAAAATCGATCACGAAGACCCGCCGGCGTTCCCCCTCTGCCGCCCGGTCGCGCCGCTTGCGCGCCTTGCGTTCCTCCTTCAGTGCCTTGAGGGCCGCCTTTTTGGGTAACGAGGCCTGCTTCAGGGCCCGTGCCATGTCCCGATACTTACCATTGAGGTCGGTCACCTCGAGCCGATCCCCGTCCATGTGGAATCTGCCGCGGGCACGTATCAGGGCCATCAGCAGAGCACCGATCAGCAGGACGAGGGTCAGGGTCTTGGCGAGGAACAGGCCATAGTCGACCAAGGCTTCGATCACGGATAGGACCTCCGGCAGGATAGTTCGGCGCTCATACGGCGATAGGGGCACGGATCACCGGATGGGGGTCGTAACCCTCGAACCGGAAATCCTCCAACTCATAGTCGAACAGGGATTTCGGGAGTCGGCGGATCGACAAGCGCGGCAAGGGGCGCGGTTCACGCCTCAGCTGCTCGTACACAATGTCCGGGGTGAGGTGGTTACGGTAGAGGTGTAGATCGCCGAAGCTGTGCACGAAATCCTCCACCTCCAGGCCGCACTGGTGGGCGATCATGTGGGTGAGCAGGGAATAACCGGCGATATTGAAGGGGACGCCCAGAAACAGATCGGCGCTGCGTTGGTAGAGCTGGCAAGAGAGCCGCCCGTCCTGTACATAGAACTGGAACAGGCAGTGACAGGGGGCCAGGGCCATACGGCCACGGGCGACGTTCGCTTGGGGCGACAGATCGTCCAGCGGGAGCTCGGCCGGATTCCAGGCGGATACCAGCAGGCGGCGCGAGTCGGGATTGGTTCGGATATCGGCGACCACCTGGGAAATCTGGTCGATGGCGGTGCCGTCGGGACCGGCCCAGCTCCGCCACTGGTGACCATAGATGGGTCCGAGCGCCCCGTCCGCGTCCGCCCATTCGTCCCAGATGCGTACCCCCCTCTCCTGTAGCCAGCGGTTGTCCGTGGAGCCGGCGAGGAACCACAAGAGCTCGTAGATAACGCTGCGCAGGTGGATCTTCTTGGTAGTAACCAGGGGAAAACCCTGGGCGAGATCGAACCGCACCTGACGTCCGAATACCGATCGTGTGCCGATCCCGGTACGGTCCGATTTGTCGGCACCATTGGCGATAACATCGCGGAGCAAATCGAGATATTGCTGCATGGGATGGCTATTGTCACGGACGGAGAAGCTTGAATGTTACCATCCCAAGCACACCAGTACCGAAAGTCCCGATGACATGGAAATCATTTAGGCTCTTTATGGTTCCAGACTGGTGCCCGATCGGGGCTTAACCTCAGTGTGGGTAGACAGCGGCCCCGCACCTCCGTAAGGTCGTTTGGAAACCCTCATCGGAGGAGAGCGATCTCGTGATAGAACCTGTTATGGGCCGTGGTGTCGTCAACATTCAAGACCTGATCGACGATGCGAATTGCTACCGGAAAGTACGCGAACTGCG
>Ga0209049_1000107_pt1 | contig 16785 bp, 15 predicted proteins | sample WorMetulBAHAMAS2_FD_187398 | JGI IMG/M metagenome (GOLD analysis project Ga0209049, IMG submission 187398) | Marine gutless worms symbiont microbial communities from Max Planck institute for Marine Microbiology, Germany - Olavius ullae BAHAMAS.2... | ecosystem: Host-associated > Annelida >...
CGAGGTCTTAGCCACCACCCGCTTCGACTCCGCCGAGCACTTCGCCGATACCATCAAACGCTACGTTAAGGTCTACAATCAGCACATCCCGCAGAAAGCACTGGGCCACAGTCCTCCCCTTCAGGCGATGAAAAACTGGTCCCAAAAACAGACCCAGCTGTTCAAAAAATGTGCCTATAATCTGGCGGGACTTGACAGGAGAGCTCCTCCCTGGAGAATGTAATCATGCGGAACCTGACACCTAAGTCGATAGCGGGAGTCGAATCCTTGACCCTTCCGAGTACGGATCCAAACCAACTGCGCATCCTGGCCGCCTTGCTGGCCATGCCGGAGGCCGATGCCCTGGATGCGTTACGGGACATGCAACCACAGGCCCCCTGGCTGGAGCCTTCCCTGTCGGAGCTGGAGCGGATACCCCTGGAGCACTGGCAGGCCGAGCACTCCCGGCTGTTCATCAGCGCCTACCCCAAGCTGCCTTGTCCACCCTACGAATCCGCCTACCGCCAAGGGACCATGGTCGGCATCTCCGCAAGCGAATTGGCGGACCTCTACCGGCGCGCGGGACTCCGAGCCATGGATGTGCTGGCGGATTACCTGGGCACCATGCTGGAGTGCGCGGCCTACCTCAAGGAGACCGGTAGGGACGATCTGCTCAAGGAACTGACGGAGGAACATCTGGCCTTATGGGTCCCCCGTTTTGCCCGTGATCTTGTCGACCATGCCGGACTCGATCTTTATCGCGCCCTGGGCCGGCAGCTCGGGGCCCTGATTCCGGGGCCCCCGAACCATGAGTGATACGAGTTGGCAGGGCCTGCCTCCCGAGCTGATGGCGGACGATGCCCTGGAGCAAGCCGTGCTCGAAGTCCATAACGGCATCTTGCGGGAACAGCTGGCCGGGGATCCCATGCTGAAGCTCGCCTTGCCCGTGATGATCCGGGCCTTGCGTCGGATCGATACCTGGCGCGTCCTGCTGTTGCTCACGCCCTGGATGCTCGCCCGGTTGCTGTTTCCGGACGAGCCGCCCGGGTTGGAGATCCCACCCGACTGGTCCGCCCAAGCGCGCCGCAACGCCCCCTATCTGGTCTTGGGTCCGAATCTGAGCTTCGACCTGCTGACCCAACCCCAACAGGCCCACCTCAACTACCATCACCGCCTCGGTCACTATTTGCTCCAACCCATCTGCCTGGATATGGGCCCATACGAAACCGCAGATACGGTCTTCACGGCCTGGAACCAGGTCATCCGTACCCGTGACGAGAACATGGCACAGGCCAAACGCGATTGTCCCCTGCAAAAAGAGATCTCGCGCCGGGAGCTGTTTCGGCGGTTCACGGGTCCTGGGGAGGGGACAAGCTGAATGGGCCGAGTACGGCAGTACCGACTCCTGTTTTTGCCATCCCTGGCACCTGGATTCCGGCAATCCCTGCCGGAATGACGAAATAGGGGCTGAACGATTACCCCCTGGATCTATACATCCCGCTACCGGAGCCGATTCCATGTACCCGCAACCCAAGCCCTTCTTGAGCCTCGATGACTGGTTGGAAGCTGAACGCGCCGCTCTCGAAGGCCGCAGCGGATATCTCGATGGCGAAGTCTACGCCATGGCCAGTGCAAGCCTGGAACACAACACCATCGTTGTGAACATCGGCAGTGAGTTGCGCGCTCAGATGAAGGGACGCCCCTGCCGAGTCTACGCCAATGACATGAAGGTCCTCATCCGGGGAGACAAGTTCGCCCTCTACCACCACATCCCGAGCCTGCGGGAATATCTGCTGGTCTCCCAGGACCGGGTCCGGGTGGAACGCTACCGGTGCGGCCAGGACGGCCGCTGGACCCTGACGGACTACAGGGGGCTGGAAGACCAGGTTCCCCTGGAAGGCCTGGATTTGTATCTTGGCGTTGGCCGAGATTTACGACAAGGTCGAGCTCGCAACCACCTGAAGACAGGAGTATCGGCACTCCAGGAAGGGAGCATGGGAATCATTTTTTGCCGCAAATGAACGCGACTCAACCACTATGCACTGAAAGTGCCTAGGTTGCTCTTGGACTGAAAGTCCGAAATCATTCGGGAGCTGACATTTCCTGTTGTCCCAACACCCGATCCGATCATCCGAACAGGTTTTCACCCGGATCGTTTTTTTAGCCCCGGACATTCGCTGTGAAGAGACGGTATGATGACCACGTCTTCCACTCATGAATTGCTTGAGAGAATACCTGTGTAGCAGCTAAAGCCTTGCACTAAAGGGCATAGGTTTGGACTAGCGTGCTGAAACAATAAACGCAAATAGGGCCGTCCGGAGGACGGCGGTCCCAGCCGGACCGGGACCGCCGACATCTTGTCGGCCCCTGGGGCCGCCGACATCTGTTAATCTTGTCCTATTATCGGTTGGCACCAGTACCCCGTTTCACATGTTTTTGTGGTAGAGAACACCCTCCGTGGCGTTCCGAACAGCCTGCGGGACGGCACTGAGGCCGTCCCCTACAAATGCAAAATGGAGTGAAACGGCGTACCAGGATTATGTCAACAGCCCCTAGCCCGCATATCTCACCGTAGGACACCAGCTCTTGTATCGGGAACCTCGGTCGCGTGAGCATTATGAATCCGTGGATTTCGCGAATTGCACATCAAAGAACGCAAGCATTTGCGACAATCTGCGTAATCTGCGGATAGTCAAGGACGTTGTTACTCGCCCTGATACCGGAGCCGATTCCATGTACCCGCAACCCAAGCCCCTTTTGAGTCTCGATGACTGGTTGGCAGCTGAGCGCGCCGTTCTCGAAGGCCGCAGCGAATATCTCGATGGCGAGGTCTTCGCCATGGCCGGTGCGAGCCTGGAGCACAACACGATTGTAAGCAACCTAAACCGCGAGCTGAGCATCCAGTTCAAGGGACGCCCCTGCCGAGTTTACGCCAATGACATGAAGGTCCTCATCCGCTCCGCCAATGCGGGCATGTATCCGGATCTGGTCGCCCATTGCGGCGAACCGGAGCTCCTGGACGACCGGCGGGACGTCCTGCTCAACCCTGGTCTGATCGTCGAGGTCCTCTCCGACTCCACGGCGGCCTACGACCGGGGAGACAAGTTCGCCCTCTACCGCCACATCCCGAGCCTGCGGGAGTATCTGCTGGTCTCCCAGGATCGGGTCCGGGTGGAACGCTACCGGTGCGGCCAGGACGGCCGCTGGACCCTGACGGACTACAGGGGGCTGGAAGACCAGGTTCCCCTGGAGGGCCTGGATTGCGTCTTGGCATTGGCCGAGATTTACGACAAGGTCGAGCTCGCAACCACCTGAGGACACAGGAGTGTCGGCAGGATGCTGGCACTACTCCAGGAAGGGAGCATGGGAATCATTTTTTGCCGCAAATGAACGCGACTCAACCACTATGCACTGAAAGTGCATAGGTTGCTCTTGGACTGAAAGTCCGAAATCATTCGGGAGCTGACATTTCCTGTTGTCCCAACACCCGATCCGATCATCCGAACAGGCTTTCACCCGGATCGTTTTTTTAGCCCCGGACATTCGCTTTGCAGAGACGGTATGATGACCACTTCTTCCACCACTCATGAATTGCTTGAGAGAATACCTGTGTAGCAGCTAAAGCCTTGCACTAAAGGGCATAGGTTTGGACTAGCGTGCTGAAACAATAAACGCAAATGGGGCCGTCCGGAAGACGGCGGTCCCAGCCGGACCGGGACCGCCGACATCTGTTAATCTTGTCCTATTATCGGTTGGCACCAGTACCCCGTTTCACATGATTTTGTGGTAGAGAACACCCTCCGTGGCGTTCCGAACAGCCTGCGGGACGGCACTGAGGCCATCCCCTACAAATGAAAATGGAGTGAAACAGCATACCAGGATTATGTCAACAGCCCCTAGCCCGCATATCTCACCGTAGGGCACAAGTGTGGCCAGGTGCCATCCGTCCGCCGGAAATGATCTACCCGTATCCCCCCGGAACCTCTGCGGGCGCCCCCTCCGAACACCTCGCCGGCGCGGTCGAACGAGTCACCTTCCATAGCGAGGAGAGCGGCTTTTGCGTGTTGCGCGTCAAGGTACGCGGACAGCGGGCGCTGGTGACCGTGGTCGGCGCGGCGGCGACCGTTACCGCGGGCGAGTACATCGAATGCGACGGTACCTGGGTCAACGACCAGCGCCACGGGCTCCAGTTCAAGGCCCTGAATCTGCGGGTAATTCCGCCCAGCACCCTGGACGGCATCGAGAAATACCTGGGTTCTGGCATGGTCAAGGGCATCGGTCCCCACTTTGCCCGTAAGCTGGTGGGGGCCTTCGGCGAACGGGTGTTCGACATCATCGAGGATAGCCCGGATCGGCTGCTCACGCTCGAAGGCATCGGCCCCAAGCGCAGGGAACGGGTGACCCGGGCCTGGGCCGAACAGAAGGTGATCCGGGAGATCATGGTCTTCCTCCAGTCCCATGGGGTCGGCACGGCGCGGGCCGTGCGCATCTACAAGACCTATGGGGACGCGGCAGTCGAAAAGGTCCGGGAAAATCCCTACCGGCTGGCGCTCGATATCCACGGTATCGGCTTCAAGACCGCCGATGCCATCGCCCACCGGCTCAGCATCCCCCACGACTCGCTCATCCGCGCCCAGGCCGGAGTGCGCCATGTGCTGCAGGAGGTCGCCGCAGACGGTCACTGCGCCGCCTATCGGGAGCAGCTGGCCGAGTCGGCGTGCAAGCTGCTGGAGATTCCCGCCCCCATCATCGAGCAGGCCATCGCCGCGGAGTTGGAGGAGGAGAATCTGGTCGCCGAGGAAATCGAGGGGCGGCCGGCACTCTTTCTCACGCCCCTGCAACGGGCCGAGCGGGGAATTGCCATGGGCCTCCACCGGCTGCGGCGTGCCCCGCCGATCTGGGGTCGGGTCGATCCCCAAGGTGCCATTCCGTGGATGGAGCGACAGACGGGATTGGAGCTGTCCGACTCCCAACGCGCCGCCGTGGCCGCCGCGATCGAGGGTAAGGTCACCATCATCACCGGCGGGCCCGGGGTCGGCAAGACCACGGTGGTCAACGGCATCCTGCGCATTCTGCAGGCAAAGGGGATCTCCGTGTGCCTCTGTGCTCCGACCGGGCGGGCGGCCAAGCGGTTGACGGAATCCACCGGCACCGAGGCCAGGACCATCCATCGGCTGCTGGAGTTCGATCCCCGGAGCATGGGTTTCAGGCGGGACCAGTACACGCCCTTGGCGACCGACCTGGTGGTCGTCGATGAAGTCTCCATGGTGGATCTGGTCCTGATGAACCAGCTCTTACGGGCGATCCCCAACCACGCGGCGGTGCTATTGGTGGGCGACGTGGATCAGCTTCCCTCCGTGGGTCCGGGGTCGGTGCTGGCCGACATGATCGGCTCCGGTGCGGTGCCCACGGTCCGACTGACGGAGATCTTCCGCCAGGCGGCCCGGTCCCGGATCGTCGTCAACGCCCATCGGATCAACCAGAGCCGCATGCCCGAGCGCCCGGACCCCCAGGGATCGGACAGCGATTTCTACCGCATCGATTGCGAAACCCCGGAGCGCATCCACGACCGCTTGTTGCGGGTGACCACCGAACGGATTCCCAAGCGCTTTGGTCTGGACCCCGTCGCCGACATCCAGGTCTTGACCCCCATGAACCAAGGCGGTTTGGGCGCCCGCTCCCTCAACCTGGAGCTACAGCAACGCCTGAATGTCGATGCCCACCCCAGGATCACCCGCTTCGGTTGGACCTATGCGGCGGGGGACAAGGTCATCCAGACGGTCAACAACTACGACAAGGAGGTCTTTAACGGCGACATCGGTCGTATCCGGCGGATCGACGAGGCAGAGGGATTCGTGACGATCGAATACGACGGCCGCCAGGTGGAGTACGAGCTGGGTGAGCTGGACGAAATCTCGCTCGCCTACGCCACCACGATCCATAAGAGCCAAGGCTCGGAATATCCGGCGGTCGTCATCCCCTTGGCGACTCAGCACTACACGCTCTTGGAACGCAACCTGCTCTACACGGCCGTGACCCGCGGCAAACGGCTGGTGGTCCTGATCGCCCAGACCAAGGCTTTGGGCATGGCGGTTAAACGCGAGCTATCCGTCACGCGCCTGACCAAGTTGCGCCAACGGTTGCAGACACTCGACAGCTGACCGGAGGAGAAAAACAGCGCATCACGCGAATCCGCCTTACGCTCATTCGCGGACCAAAATTCTCCTTCGATGCCGGGGCCAGGTCGCCGCCACACGCCGAAAGGTTACGCGCCTCGTGAGTGGCGTTTGACTGACGATTGCTCGGTCCCTAGAATGATTTTCGTCCGTTGTCGGGCGCATAGCTCAGTGGGAGAGCACTGTCTTCACACGGCAGGGGTCGCTGGTTCGAACCCAGCTGCGCCCACCACACCTCACCCCCCACCCCATCAACAGCGAGTGCTCGATGCGACCATCCCTGCGCCGCGCGGACCAACTGCGCCCCCTTACCTTTACCCGCAGTTTCACCCGCTATGCCGAGGGTTCCGTGTTGATGGAATTCGGTGCCACCCGGGTGCTGTGCACGGCCAGCGTGGAGGAGCGGGTACCCCGTTTTTTGAAGGGCCGCGGCAGCGGCTGGATCACCGCCGAATACGGCCTGCTCCCGCATGCCATGCCACCGGCGGGCGAGCGCACCGCGCGGGAGGCCACCCGCGGAAGGCAGGGCGGCAGGACCTTGGAGATCCAACGCCTGATCGGCCGTTCCATGCGGGCCGCAGTAGACCTCCGGGCCCTGGGGGAACGCACCATCACTCTGGCGACGTCATACAGGCCGACGGGGGGACCCGCACCGCCGCCGTCAGCGGCGCCTGGATCGCCCTCCACGACGCGGTACACGGTCTGCTGGAACAGGAAATCCTGGACAAGGATCCGCTGATCGCCCAGATCGCCGCCGTCTCCGTCGGCATCTACCAGGGGAGGGGGAGCCGGTGGTCGACCTGGACTATTATGCGGAAGACAGCAGCGCCGACACGGACATGAATCTGGTCATGGACGAGCAGGGACGCCTGGTGGAGATTCAGGGCACGGCGGAAAGCAAGCCCTTCTTTCTCCCGCGCCGAGCTGGCGGTCATGCTGGATCGCCGGCATCCGAGACATCCTGGCGGCCCAGTGCGCGGCCCTGGCCAAACCCCCGGAAACCCCCGGCCGCATCCCCAACCGCACCGGTCCCCCCGCAGGCGCGCGACGGAAGGGTGGAACCATGAATGAAACACACCGGGACGACCCCATCGTCCTTGCCAGCAATAACCCCGGCAAAGTCCGGGAGATCAACGCACTGCTCGAAGCAGCCCACATTCAGGTGATCCCCCAGCGCGCATTCGGGGTGCCGGAGGTGGAGGAGACCGGCCTGACCTTTGTCGAGAACGCGATCCTCAAGGCCCGCAACGCGGCGCGCCACAGCGGCCTGGCGGCGATCGCCGACGATTCGGGGATCGAGGTCGACGCCCTGAACGGGGCACCGGGCATCTACTCCGCCCGCTTCGCCGGTGTGGGTGCATCCAACCAATCGAATCTGGACCGGCTCCTCGAGGTATTGCAGGATGTCCCCCAGGAAGCGCGCAGCGCCCGCTTCCAATGCCTGATGGTCTACATGCGTCATGGCGAGGACCCTACCCCCCTGATCTGTCAGGGGACCTGGGAGGGACGCATCCTGCCCGCCCCGCGGGGTGAAAACGGCTTCGGCTATGACCCCGTGTTCTATGTTCCGGGGGAAGATTGCAGCTCGGCGGAGCTGCCTGCCGCGACCAAGAATCGGCTCAGCCACCGCGGCCAGGCATTGCGGGCGTTAGTGCGCCATCTCGGGGGCACGGATTGATCGGGGTATTTTTTTGGCTCGTCGCCAGTCGCCAGGGCCTGTAGGGTGGGCTGTGCCCACTGACCGGGCCTCCGGTCGCCGGCGACCAGCCGCCGGACTCCGGCGCATCAATGCGGTCTGTGCCCCCTATCTGCCGTACCGACCTGTCGCGTGCGGGGACCACAACAGGCACAGGTAGGCATCCCTGGGGCAGTAGGCAGGCGCTCACCACAACCTACCTCGCTGGACCACCCGGTATCGGGTGACGGCGCGCCAATCACCGCGGCCAATGTAGTTTCACAGCAGACGCGCCTTACCCGCCCCCTGTGTGATCCACGCGGGCTTGCCCTGACAGACTCTGATTCAACCAACCTCACGTGGTCCGAAGACAGCGGTCCCCACCCGCACCATGGTCGCGCCCTCGGCGATCGCCGCCTCCAGATCGGCGGACATACCCATCGAGAGCACCGGAAGCGGCAGCGCGGGCGTGGCGATGCGGTCCCGCAGTAGACGCAACGCGCGACAGGGGCGGCGGCGGGCCTCCTCGTCCTCTGTAGGCGCGGGCAGGGCCATGAGTCCAACCAGCTTCAGTCGCGGCAGTCCCGCGCAGGCCGTGATGAAATCGGCGACCTGGGCCGGGGGCAGTCCGGCCTTGCCGGGTTCCAGGTCGAGATTGACCTGAACACAGGCCGTCAGTGGGGGGAGTCGTGCCGGGCGTTGCTCACTCAGGCGTCGGGCATGCTTGAGGTCGCACAAACTGTGTACCCAGTCAAAACGCTCCGCGATCTGCCGCGTTTTATTGCTCTGGATACGGCCGATGAAGTGCCATCGGACCCCCTGGGTCTCGAGCACACCCATCTTTTCGGCCGCCTCCTGGGCATAACTCTCGCCGAAGGCCGTCTGGCCGACGGCAAAGGCGGCGCGGATCTTCGCCACCTCCTGCTTTTTACTCACGGCAAGCAAGGCCACGCTACCCGGCTCGCGCCCGAAGCGGTCCTCGGCGGCACGGATTCGCGCCCGCACCGCGGCGAGACGCGCCGGTACACCCTGGGTCGGTCGAACCATTTCTAGGCCCCAGATAGTCAGTTGGAGATAGTCTATCAGGTCGGATCTCAACCGTACCCGATCCGGGACGAGAGTCCAGGGGCACCGCATTGCTCGTTCCCAGGCTCCAGCGTAGGAACGCCGTCTTGTCCGCTCCAGCGGACTCAGCTCCTCTGTACCGATAGGCGTTTACGTTAGCCTATCCGGCTGCTTATCGATGCTGGAGCGTGGGAGCCGGCAAAATGCTTGGTGCTGCCGGCCAGGCGCGGCGAAGGTGAATCGTGGACGTCGGGCGGGCTGTGCCCACCAGGTAGCACGGCAATGCCATTAAGTCAGCTGGCCGCGGTAGGTCAGGTTAGGCGCGCCTTGCGATGCGGGCGTGGGCAACTGCGGCTGAACGCGCCGTAACCCGACATCCCAGGCTAGCTCGCAGCATCGTCTGTCGGGTTACGGCGCGCCCAAATCCTGTGACCAGACCGAACACCGAAGCACGCGCCTAACCCGACCTACATACAGGGCTGCGTGGAAACAGGATACCGGGAGCGAGGCTTTTTCGACACCTCTCCGAGAGAGGGCCTGCCCCGGGCGTAGCGAGGGGGCTTGGGAAGAGGGGATCAAAAAAGAAACGGGGATTTCCACTTAAGAATTTACCACTACCCGGCTCTTTTTTAGAGTGTTCCTTATTTAAAGGATTTTTGATAGAATTATACTTAAAAGGGAAATATAAATGATTTGGCGTTGCCGGGAAGGAAAGGACCCCTCCGGGCAACGCCAAATCATTCAGGATTGCTTCTAACCGAACGGCTGCTCATTCCGGTCGCCGACAATCGGCGACCAGTTGCGGGGTCACCCAATCCGGGCGGATCGCCGCCCCCGTCGCCCGATCACTATATTTGGTGGTCGGCTGAGCCGGTCCGGCAGCCTCGAAATCAGGCTCCGGTGGACACCCGACACCCCCGTCAGGGCCTGTTTGCCCCCGAAGATCCAAACCGTTTCCACTTTGATGATGTCTATTATCCACAAAATATGAATATATTCACATGCAATATAGCATACGGGAAGATCGCTCAAATAGTTTTGTTGAGTATGAACACATTCGGCAATCGAGTCGCTTCCGCAAGGAAGCAGATGAAACTGAGGCAGACCGAGCTCGCGGAGCGGGTCGGTGTGACGTCGGGCGCGATCAACAAGATGGAATCCGGCGAAACCAAAGGGGCAAAACCGAGCACCCTGGCGGCCCTGGCGCGGGCCCTGGGGGTCAGCATGGAGTGGTTGGCGACCGGCAAGGAAGGCTATGTCCTGGAACCGCACGGCGACTATGCCGTGGAACAGTTGAACCGCCTACTGGCCGCCTGGGAGGGCCTGCCGCTCAACCTGCGGGTGCCCGTGTTGAAACTCATGGAATCCATGGCGGGGGTGGAGAACCCGATCGTCAACTCGGAGTGACGCCTTGCCGTTTGTCATAGTCCGTCAGGATGCGAAAGGGAAAACTACGAATCGCGCGAATCGGCGCGAATCCATTCCCGGGGATTCGCGCCGATTCGTAGTTTCTTTTTTGTCCACCGGCAACGCCCAACTCAATGGCATCGACTTACATCCCCCACACCCCAACCCGGTATTTTCCACACCGCCCTTCCCTGACAAAGATCTTTTTTCCCATGGGGCATCCGGGGTACGGTCGAAAATGACCAGATAACCCTCACTGGTATCACTGCGATCCATGTAGTCAGCAGTCTGCGCCAGACCCTCCTTGATCATTGCCTCCAGGGATTTGTACAGGATTTTCAGCTCGATCACTGCCCGTTGCACGGGACCGTGGAAACCCTGATCCGCAGCCAGGGGCCACTGCACCAACATGATCGGTGCGGCGGCGCCCTAACCCATACTCCCGATCGATACGCCCACCGCTGTTGACGATGCGCTGTAGAAACGCCTGCATCAACAACTGAGGGCCGGCCTCTTTGTAGTCGCGTTCGACCCGGATTTCGCCGTTGCCGTCCAGCCGGTCGCAAGCGCCACTACCGCCTTGATGCGGTCGGCCTCGCGTTTGTCCTGCGTACCGCGATGTGCCGCACGCAGTTCATCCAGCTGCTCCGATGACAGGGTGTAGTCCAACATGGCGCTTAGGATACCTTATTTTCCAATGGACTACTATATGTATATGATCCTTGCTTACGACTCCTTTCAGAATATGAACATCTTCCGCATCACACACCTGAATGATAAGTTCTCGGCATCGCTTTTGAATATTTCCTTTTAATACTGGGTAACGATATTTAGTGACCCATACAATATGGACCATCAAAATGCTAACCGTATGACTACCGCGTCTTTGATCACTCATTAGCTAATTGTAGCATACCTGTGTAGCAGCTAAAGCCTTGCACTAAAGGGCACCTTGAAAAATTCAAGGTGTCTTTGCAGAACAAGGAAGCTCTGTTATGTCCGTGTGCGTAACTCTATGATAATCAAGGCATTCGAAAAGCGCGATTTATGAGCATCACCATGAAAAGTATTGAGCATGGGATTTTTCAAGGTCCCCTAAAGTGCATAGTTTTGGAGTAGCGTGCTGGGACACTCAACCACTATGCACTGAAAGTGCATAGGTTGCTCTTGGACTGAAAGTCCGAAATCATTCGCAAGCTGACATTTCCTGTTGTCCCAACACCCGATCCGATCATCCGAACAGGTTTTCACCCGGATCGTTTTTTTAGCCCCGGACATTCGCTGTGAAGAGACGGTATGATGACCACTTCTTCCACCACTCATGAATTGCCTGAGAGAATACCTGTGTAGCAGCTAAAGCCTTGCACTAAAGGGCATAGGTTTGGACTAGCGTGCTGGGACAATAAAATCAGTGTATTAGTTTCCAGAATGATTTTCGTCCGTTGTCGGGCGCATAGCTCAGACAGCCTCTTAGTCGCATGCCAGTACGCCGTTTCACTCCATTTTGCATTTGTAGGGGACGGCCTCCGTGCCGTTCCGCAGGCCGTTCGGAACGCCACGGAGGGCGTTCCCTACCACAAAATCATGTGAAACGGGGTACTAGTGGTGGGCACAGCCCACCCTACCCGGCGGGATGCGGCTATCCCTGGCCTTTCCCGCCCTATGCTGCTGACCGCTTGTCGTGGTCCGTCAGGATGCGAAAGGGAAAACTACGAATCACGCGAATCCTCGCGAAAGCGAGTCGATTTCGACCGATTTGCGTTTATTCGCGTTCATTTGCGGCAGAAAAATCAAGGCTCTTTATGGATTCCAGACTGATCGAAGGGGACGGCGGTCCGTAGCACTTTGACCGATGACAGAACAGGCAGTCTTTTCTCAACAATAATAGCAAGTTATACGACGCCCCTCTGGCTTTCTGAGAAGGCAAACTTGCGCAAAATATCCTAACCAGTCTGGAATCCATAAAGAGCCAAAATCAAACCCGGTTTCGTATCCCGAAACCACTCAAAAATTTACCGCTACCTCACGCCCCGGAACAGGTGAAGCCGGCCCAGTAGTAAGGATGCGCGAAGGGGGTATCGCCCGCCGGCGCCTGTTCGAGGGCAGCCGCCGCATCGCCGCCTTCCTCGCGCAAGGCCTCGGCCGAGGCGTCACGCAGCCAACACTGCGCCGCGCGCAGCGCCGAGGCCGCCAGCAGCGGCCGGTCGCTGGCGTGGCCGAGCAGGTATCGGTAGAAGCGCTCCATCAACAGACCGGTCGCCAGGTCCTCGACGGGCCACAGGGTGCCGACCACCGCCGGTGCCCCGGCTTGCAAGAGACCGGCGGGCAGGCCCAGGTACTCGTCGGGAGAACGGCGGATGTCGGTCATGCCGGTCTCGCACGCGGAGAGGGTGACCAGCCGGGAGGCACCGAGATCCAGCTCGGCGATCAGCCTGGACAGGGTGAATTTCTGTCCCGCGGCCAATGTCAGACCGGACCGCATTGGCTCCCACCAATCGTAGGACCCACGGCAGGCGAAATGGAGGTAGTGGCAGCCGGGCGCGGTCTCGATGACGGCCTCGACCGTGGCCGCCGGCCCTTCTAACCGCCGGAAATCGGAAAAGAGCGCCGTTACCGCCTTGCCTTCGGTCGGGGCGAACCGGAGATCCCGGGCCGGATCGACGACGGCGAGCAACTTATGCCCCTGGCGCCTTTTCTCCCGCAGGTACCGGCGGCCGACGGATAGGGCGTAACCGCTGGGCAGATAGCTGACGGTCCAGTCGTCGAGAAAGTAGCGCCTGTGCCCATCATGGGTGCGCCAGGCGGCATGTACCGGCAGCAGGCCCAAGCCACCCTGGGGCATAAAAAGAACGGGGGCACCCGGTTCGAGGCCCTGCTGTTGCAGCCGTTCATGGACCGGCCCGAATATCCCGTCCCACAATTCCCGCCCCGCCGTCTCGATCCGGTCGAGCCACTGCTTTTTGACCGCCGGACTATCCGGGGAGATGCGGTACTCGTTATAAACGCCGAGCCAGTCGGCCGCTTGCGGCGCATCCGCCGGCCCTTGCAGCAAGCCCCGCAAATCGGCGGCGGTGAAGCCGTCCAGCGCGACGAGATGCCCCTGGGTCAATGTCGCCGTCCCGTAGGGGACCACGAACACCGCGCCGCCCTGGGAGGTAAAGAACGGCGCCACTAAGGTGCCCCCCGCGGGGATCAGTTCCAGCAACCCGGCCAGATCCAGGCCGCTCGGCATGAATTCGGGCCGCGCGGCGTGGACGCTCTCGATCAGTTGGTCGAGCTCGGCCCGCGCCTGGGGCAGGGCCTCTGCCAGCGCGCGGCCGCTACGGCGGGCGGGGGTATCCAGGGGGAGGTGCATTTCCGCCTCGAGATCGTGCACCGCCTGCCGGGCCGCCGCGATGGCCTCGCGCTCGGCCTCGGGCAGCGCCGCCAGCTCGACCTCGCCCAAGGCCAGGGTCTCCCGCAAGAGATGGGTCTTGCCCTGCTCCAGGCGCAACAGGCCCACCGCCGGCCGCCCCAGGCGCACCGCGCAATAGGCGGCATCGACATAGGCCCGGCTCCGGCCGCCCACCTCGTCGCGGTGGCCGGTCTCGGTATGGGTCCGGGTCGACAGCTCCGCCTCCGCCGCAATCGCCGCGCTATAGGCGGCCTCCGCCGCCTCCCAGTCCCCGAGGCCGAAGTACAGATCGCCGAGATCCCGTTGGGTGCGCCCGTGCTCGGCGGGCAACTCGGTCCGGGTATAGACATCGAGCGCCCACCTGAAGTGGTTGATCGCCCGCTGGAGATTCTCGCCGCGCCGGCCGTGGACGCGGCCCGCATAGGTCCGCGCCAGGTCGCGCTGGGTCAGCGCCCACAGCTCGGGTGAGGTCGCCTGGGTATAGACCCAGAGCGCCTGATCGAAATGAAAGAGGGCGTAATCGAGATGCTCGGCGCGCTCGCCACGGATGCGCAGCAGATAGGCGCTCGCCAGATCGCGTTGGATCAGCGCCCAGTCAAGGGGCGCAGCGCCCCGGGTATGGACCTTCAGCGCCTGCTTGAAGTGCTTGATCGCCCGTTCGATATTCTCGGCACGGTTGCTCCGGATGCGCAGCAGATAGGCACTCGCCAGGTCGTGCCGGGTCGTCGCCCACTCCTTGGGCAAGGCCGTGTGGGTACGTACCTTGAGCGCCTGCTCGAAGTGGTGGATCGCCTGCTCGAGATTCTCGGCCCGCTCGCCCTGGATACGGTCCGCATAGGCGTTCCCCAGGTCGTGATGGGTCAGCGCCCACTGCTCGGGGAAGGCGGCGCGGGTCCGTACCTCGAGGGCCAGCTTAAAGTGGCGAATCGCCTGTTCGAGATTCTCGGCCCGCTCCCCGTGGATGCGGTCCGCATAGGCGTTCGCCAGATTGTGATGGGTCATCGCCCACTGTCCGGGCGAAGCGGTGCGGGTAATGACCTGGAGGGCCTGCCGGTAATGGTGGATCGCCTGGTCCACATTCTCGGCCCGCACGCCCCGGATGCGGTCCGCGTAGGCGTTGGCCAGATTATTCCGGATCCCCGCCCACTGCTCGGGAAACTCGGCGCGGGTCCGCACCTCGAGGGCTTGGTTGAAGTGGTGGATCGCCTGTTCGAGATTCTCGGCGCGGTCGCCTTGCGGATTCCGGGCCAGACTGCTCCCGAGCATACTCTGCAACGCCGCCCACAGATCCGGGGCCTGCCCGCGATCGGTCAGGTTCAACGCCTGCCGACACAACCGGACACGGCGGGGCATATCACTCGGCTGGCCGGGGCTGTTGACCTCGCGGAGAATCGTCCGCAGATCGGTAGCCAGAATGGAATCCTCCTCATAGCCGGGGACCCGCGCGCGACCCGCCCGCCCGGATACCTTTCCTAACCAACGTCTGAGGATGCCCATATCGATGTCTCCTGTGCTTGGGTTCGGTCTAGGCAGACACCCGAAGATACGCCTTACCCTGTCGAGACCGTGAATTTTCGGATCGGCGGTTCGGCGTCGAGGATAACACCCCGCCCAGAGCCGCGCGTCGTCTTACTCCGAGAACGGCTCATTCTGCACCGGAACAGGCAAGAGGGAAACCGGAACCCACAGGGTAAGCCGTGCCCACCGAGCCGCACGGTAGCCCGAAGGATGCGGTGAACGTTACCGGTCGGCAAAGTAAGAAAAAAACGACGAATCACGCGAATCCTCACGCATGGATTCGCGTAGATTTGCGCGATTCGTCGTTTTCTCTTGGTAGCCGGTAGCCGGTAGCCGGTAGCCGGTAGCCGGTAGCCGGTAGCCGGTAGCCGGTAGCCGGTAGCCGGTAGCCGGTAGCCGGTAGCCGGTAGCTGAATTGGTGGACACAGCCCACCCTACGAGGCTGCTGAAATGAGATACTACCCCGGATTCAACCTGCGACAAGCTACTATGGATGCACCCGGAGACTTTCCAACCATCCTTTCTTAACTGTTGGGCCTGGATGGTTAAGAATAGAGAGTGGCTATTCTCGGGAGCCGGTATCGTCGTACTCGTTCCTTTTGTCCGCTGGCTCTGGACGAGGCTACACCCGCCCAAACCACCCACCGAACAGCGCCCCCTTGGTCACTATCCGGAACAGCGACCCGGCGGTCGCCAAGGCCATCGAGGCCCTGAGCCGAGAGCTGGAGAGGAAAGAACAAGCCTTGACCAATGCCCGGCAAAGAGAGGTAGCGTTCCAAGAGCGGGACCGACCACTCCAAGCGGATCTGGCGGCTCTGAAAGAAGCCATCACCGCTATCCCCAAGCAAACCGAGATTCCAAACGCCCAGGCCCGCATCCGGAAGGCCCTCGCGGCCGCGGCCGACGGGGACACCGCGCTGGCGGAAGCGATCTTCTCCGAGGTCGAAGCACGCAAAATCGCAGAAGGAAAGACGGCTTACCAAACGGCAGCGGAAGCGGCGCGACACCGTGGGGCCCTCGCCTTCCTGCATGACACAGACACAGCGATTGCGGCCTACCGGCGTGCCACCGAGCTCGACCCGGAGAACGCGGACGGCTGGAATTGGCGCGGACACCTCCTCTATCGCACAGGCGCACTGGACGATGCCGAAGCGGCCTACCGCAAGGTCGAATCACTCGGCAAATCCGAACACAACCGGGAGTTCTTGGCTGTCGCCTACGGCAACCTGGGCGTCCTTTACTGGACCCACGGGGATTTGGAGCAGGCCGAAGCCATGTACCGTAAGGGCCTGGCTATCGATGAGCAACTGGGGCGCAAAGAGGGCATAGCTAAAGCTTGTGGAACAGGTCCAAGGGTGGTTGGAAACACTGAGATCGGGTCAGGGGACAGGGGACAGTCGTCAGGGGAGGCCCCCTTAGAGCCTGTTTACGATCTTTGGATTAACAAAGAGCGCTCGACAACCCACCGTTTGGGCATCACTGTAAATGTGTGCAGTTCGTTTCGTTTGGCAACCGCGACCGTCGCCCCCAGCATTTTCCGCACGGCAGCTGCAAAGGGCTGTCCCGTATAA
>Ga0209049_1000108_pt1 | contig 16774 bp, 20 predicted proteins | sample WorMetulBAHAMAS2_FD_187398 | JGI IMG/M metagenome (GOLD analysis project Ga0209049, IMG submission 187398) | Marine gutless worms symbiont microbial communities from Max Planck institute for Marine Microbiology, Germany - Olavius ullae BAHAMAS.2... | ecosystem: Host-associated > Annelida >...
GGGTATCATCGAACATGGCGGGCTGGATCTCTAGGCTGGTGGCGCAGGAACAGGTTTGGCGACAAATTCACACGCCGCATCCACAGTTTAATCCATCCCCGCCAACCAAGTCAGGCACCATGATGAATAATCCGGGATAGGGAGGAAACGCATGCCCGCCGTCAGCATGACCGTGAGCGGCAAACCGGCCTCCGGCGAGGTCGATGGCCGAACCCTGCTGGTCCAGTTCCTGCGCGAGATCCTCGGCCTGACCGGCACCCATGTCGGCTGCGACACCTCGCAATGCGGTGCCTGCGTCGTGCTCCTCAATGGCAAGAGCGTGAAATCCTGCACCGCGCTCGCCATTGCCTGCGACGGCGCCGAGGTCACCACCATCGAGGGCATGGCCAACGCCGATGGTTCCCTCGGCGTGATCCAGCAGGCGTTCCAGGATAACCACGGTCTGCAATGCGGCTTCTGCACCCCCGGCATGGTGATGTCGGCGGCGGACCTCTTGCACCGCAACCCGAACCCCTCCGAGGGCGAGATCGGCGAGTGGCTCGACGGCAACATCTGCCGCTGCACCGGCTACCACAACATCGTCCGGTTGATCCAGGCCGCTGCGGCGAGCATGACCGGCTGAGCGAGCGCGGGGAGGAGGAGCATGTACGACTTCGACTACGTCAAGCCAGCCACCCTAGCCGAGGCAATCGAGGCGCTGAAGGCCGAGGATGCCCAGGCGTTCGGCGGCGGCCAGACCCTGCTGCCGACGATGAAGCAACGGCTCGCCAGCCCGTCGGTGCTGGTCGACCTCTCCGCCTGCCTCGACCGCACCGTCCAGGTGACCGACAGCGGCGACTGCCAGGTCGGCGGCGGGCGCCACCCATGCCACCGTGACGGCCTCGCAGCACGCCCCCAAGTGGCTGTGCGCGGTGGCCCGCGGGATCGGCGATCCGCAGGTGCGGAACATGGGCACCATCGGCGGCAGCATCGCCAACAACGACCCCTCGGCCGACTACCCGGCCGCGGCCCTCGGCGCCGGCGCTACGATCACCACCAGCACGCGGTCTATCGTCGCCGACGATTTCTTCCGCGACCTCTTCGAGCCCCCGCTGGAGGACGGCGAGATCATCACCGCCGTCACCTTCCCCACCGCCGACAGCACCGGCCATTCCGCGATCCAGGCGGCGAACTACCAGAAGTTCGACCAGCCAGCGTCGCTGTTCGCGCTGGCCGGGGTCTTCGTCGCCCGGCGCACCGACGGGGTGCGGGTAGCGGTGACCGGCGCCTCGGAAAACGGCGTGTTCCGCTGGGCCGAGGCCGAAGCCGCGCTTTCCGACAGCTTCACACCCGAGGCGGTGGCCGGTATGGCGCCTGCCGCCGACGGCATGATCGGCGACCTGCACTGCTCGCCCGAATACCGCGCCCATCTGGTCGGCGTGTTGACCCGGCGCGCGGTCGCCGCCTGCGGATGGGCGCCGAGTTGACCCAGGCCGAGGCTTCGCATGCCTCCGCGTCTCCGCCGGAGACAGGCCAGACCGCGCCCGCCGCGATCCCGCTTGCCAGCACCATGGTCGAGCTGCGCTCCTCCGGTGCGCTCTACTGGCCGGACCGGTCGCTGCTCTGCGTCGCCGACCTCCACCTCGGCCGCGCCGAGCGCCTGGCCCGCGCCGCCGGCGATCTGCTGCCGCATTACGAGTCGACCGACACTCTCGACCGGCTGGAGGCCGAGGTCGTAAGGCTGGCACCGCGCCTCGTCGTCGGCCTTGGCGACTGTTTCGACGACCTCGACGCGGTCCGCGGCCTGGCCGAGGAGGTGGTGCTGCGGATCGGCCGGCTGGCGGCCGGGCGGCGCTGGATCTGGGTTGCGGGCACCCATGACCCCGGCCCGGTCGAGCTCCCCGGTACCCGCCTGGCCGAGCTTCGACTCGGCCTCTTGAACTTCCGCGACGTCGCCCTGCCCCGGCTCGGCTCCGGCGGCGGCGAGGTCTCGGCCCACTTCCATCCGATGGCCCGGCTGACCCGCGACGGCGCCCGGTTCACCCTGCGCTGCTTCCTGATCGACGGACGCCGGGCTGTGCTGCCGGCCTTCGGCAGCCATAGTGGCGGCGTCGACGCCCGCGACCCGGCCTTCGACCCTCTGCTCGAGCCCGACGCCCAGGCTTTCGTGATCGGCAACCGGATCACCGCGGTGCCGCGCAACCGGTTGAGCTTATGGCAACAGAGTTTGAACCCCAGAACCCGGACTACCGGGCACGGGTCTACGACTCTTTTGCCCGGCAGCACTTCATGGACCTGATCGGCGCCCGGCTGCTCTCGGTCGCCCCCGGCAGGGTCGAGATCGAGCTGCCGATGCGAAACGAGCTCGAGCAGCAGCACGGCTACGCCCATGCCGGGGCCGCCTTGTCGATCGCCGACAGCGCCGCCGGCTATTCGTCGCAGAGCCTGATGGCGGCGACCTACCGGGAGGGCAAGGGCGAGGGCAACCGCCAGGCCATTCACGCCCGGGTCCGCGACGGCGTCCGCCCGCCGGGGCTGATCGCCTATCGCGACGGCGCGCCGGTGGGCTGGGTATCGATCCCCCCCGCGCAGAGTTCCCGCGCATGGAGAAATCCCGCATCGTTGCCCCGCTCGACGACCGGCCGGTCTGGTCGGTGACCTGCTTCTTCATCAAGCCGGGCAACCGCGGCAAGGGCGTCGCCACCGCGCTCCTGAAGGCCGCCTGCGACTTCGCCGCCAGGCATGGCGCCGAGGTCGTCGAAGGCTACCCGATCGACCCCTTGGGCGCCCGCTACGCCAACGCCTTCGCCTGGACCGGCCTCAAGCGGGTCTTCGACAGCGCTGGTTTCACCGAGGTCGCCCGGCGCTCGCAAAAGCGCCCGGTGATGCGAAAGGAATTGACCCGTGGCTGAGCCCCACTCTGGCGGCTGCCTCTCTGCGGTGCCGTCCGTTTCACCGTCACCGGCCCGCTGCCTGCTCCTTACGCCTACCACTGCCGCGACTGCCAGCGCCAGACCGGCAACTACTGGGTCATGGTCACCGTGCCGCGCGAGCGGGTCGAGATGGCCGGCCGGGTCGCCTGGATCAGCATCAGCCCGCTCGCCCGGCGCGGCTTCTGCCCCACCTGCGGCGGCTTTCTGTTCTGGGAGCCGGAGGACCGGCAGAGCATCAATACCGGTTTTGACAACCTCGACGACCCGGGTCCGCAGCGGCTTGCGGCCCACTTCTGGACCAGTTCTGCCCGCCTGCCCCTGCCAGACGACGGCGCCCCGCGCTATCCTAGGGGCTGGCCAACGGCAACCGGCCAGATGTGAGCTTTCAACGGATTGTCATCGAGGAGAAGAAGGCCCTGCCGGGGTGACGATTGATCCCCGGTAGGGCGCACGGCCTCGTGCACCCTACCCTGCGGGCTCAGAACACATCCAGCGGGCTCATCAGCAACGGCTGGGCGTGGATCCGCGCCATCTCCGCCTCGTCGAAGCCGACGAAGTCGACGACCACCATCGCCGCACCGTCGACCACGGCGCTCAGCAGACCGAGCCGGCCATGCGTCCTGATCCGCCGGCAGACCGGACTGCGTTCATCAAGCAGAATCAGGCCCAGCCGCACCCCGCGGCGCGCCAGGACCGCCGCCATGAGCCGCTCCAGGTCCGCCTCGACTCCCGGCTCGACCAGCAGATTGCCGAAGCGCAGCAGGCGCAGGTCGCGCGGGTCCAGCATCCGGCGAATAAGCGGCAGTCGCGGCAGGAGGCGCATGATCAGCCGGCCGGTCACACCCGGCAGGGACTCGATCGACCAGTTCAGCAGTTCCGCCTGCACCCCGGCGACGATCAGGCCGCCGTCGCGCAGCACCTGATACTCGGCCGGCACCAGCGACAGTTCGAAATCGGCGAACAGGTGGTCGGCGTAGAGCGCGGCCAGCCGCGCGCGGACCTCTTCCGCCTCACCCTCGTCCATCCCGTCGACGCGTCGGTCGTCCCGGGGCCACAGCCGACTGAACAGGGTGAGCGGCAGCCGCGCCGCATAGCTCGGGCCGAGATGGTCCGAGATCCGCAGCGAAAACTCGGTCGTCGACTCGATATAGGCATAGGTGGCGCCGGGGGTCCCCATCCGCGCGCGGCAGAGCTCGGCGGCCCGTTCGGCCAGCCTACCGGCATAGCCCTGCCCCGCCAGCGCGGGCTCCGTGGCCATCATGGCGACATGAAAAGTGTCGACCGGTGCGCCGAACAGGCGCGATTCCCGTCGGTTCAGGACACAGACGGCCGCCAGCGCACCCTTTCGCTCCAGCGTCAGGACGTGCGGCCCGAGCATCCGGGCGAGCTTGCCCTCGACGCCGCGGATCCGGTAGCGCAGGTCGCGGCTGCCCCACACCGTGCGCTGTAGCAGGTTCAGCACGTCGGGAGAGAACTCGTGCGAAAGCCGGATCTCCAGATCCGCCTCGGCGTCGCGCCACAGAAGCTCGCCACTGCCCATCAGCCTGCCGCCGCCCGTGCTAGCGCCGCCATGAAGGACTTGAGGTCCTCGAACAGCGCCGCGTCGTGGATGATCCGCGGCACCTTGTGCTGGCCGCCGATGCGGCCGCACCGTTCCATCCAGGCGGCAAAGCCACCCAGCGGCGTGAAATCGACCTGCGGTCGGTCAAGGCTGACATCCCTGTGCCGATGCTCGCGGTAGTCGTCGTTGAGCCGCTTGAGACAGGTGTCGAGCCTTTCGGTGAAGGCTTGCGCCTCGGCCGGGTCGGTCACCGCCCGGTCGCATTCGACGACGTAGTGGTGGCCACCGGTCTGGCCTGCGCCGCCCATCACCGGGCTGACCGAATAGTCGGCGATGCCGGTGCCGATGGCCGCCGCCGCCTCGGTCACCGCTTCGGCCAGCTCCGCCTCGATCACGTGCTCGCCGAAGGTCGAGAGCAGACAGCTGGTCCGCCCGGTCACGACGAGCCGCATCGGCTCGGTGTCGACCAGCCGGACGGTGTCGCCGAGGCCGTAGGCCCAGGAACCGGCGCAGGTGCTGACATAGAGCGCATAGTCGACCCCCGGCTGAACGGTGGCGGTCCAGTGCCGGGTCGGGTTCGGCGCGTCGATCTCCTCGACCGGCACGAACTCGTAGAAGATGCCGCGATCGGCGATCAGCCGCATGCCTTCGCCGTCTCCCCGGTCGACAGCAGCGAAGAAACCCTCGGAGGCGGAATAGGCCTCGCGGGTCTCGGCCCGGCTGCCCTCCAGAAGCGCCCGGAACCGGCTTCGGTAGGGCGCGAAGTTGACCCCGCCATGGACGATCAGCTCCAGCTTCGGGTACCAGCTGGCGAGCCGCGGCGGCGCCCCGGGCGTCAGCCGCGCCAACCGGTCGAGGAACAGCAGCAGCCAGTTCGGCGAGCCGCCGAGGATGCGCACGTCCCGCCCGAGCGAGGCCTCCGCCAACCGGGCGATCTTCTCGGACCAGTCGTGGATGCCTGCGATCTCGCGCGAGGGCAGCACCCTCGGCTGCAAACACGCGGCACCCGGTGCGCGGCGATGCCGCTGACCGCGCCGGAATGAATGCCGGGGGCGTGCTGCTTCAGGTCGATCTCGCCGCTCAACATCAGCCCCTTGCCGCCGAGGAGGCGGCTCCCGGGGTGCGCATGCAGGTAGTGGGCAAAGAGCTCGAGCATGTTCAAATAGGCGTCGCGGGCCATCTAGCGCGTGTAGGGGATGTACTTAGTCGCCCCGGTGGTGGTGCCCGAGGTCTTCGCGAAATAGGGGATGGTGCCTGGCCAGGTGATATCGCGCGGCACCGGGAAACTCGGCTGCCAGTACTCGGCCCAGAACGCGCCGTCGTCGCGCAGCGGGATGCGGCGCTGGAACTCCTCGACCGAGCCGACAGCTCCGAGGCCGTGGTCGCGCCCGAACCGGGTCTCGCGCGCCCGGCGGCAGAGCCGCAGCAGTACCTTCGCCTGGCTCTCCGCCGCCGGGGCCGCATCGAGGCGCCGCAGTCTATAGCGGGCGTAGAGACGCAGGGCAGGGGCTCAGGTCGATCATCCCTCGGCTGCTCCTGCTCCCAGTGGCGTCTGGTCCGGCCGGGCGCCACGCATCGCGCTCTGATTATGAGACGAGCGCAACCGCCATTGAATAACGAAGATCAACGACGACGCCATGAACAACAGGCAACCCGGCCCCGGTGGCACCGGGCTTTTTCGCACAGCGGTAAGAAAACCTAACCAATTTCCGAAGTGCGGCTTACATATTCTGGGCCGACATGGCGGAATCTGCCGCAACCCGAAACCTCGGACGAACAGGGGAGACCCGATGGGCAAGTCCTACAACATCCTGATCCTCGGCGCCTCTTACGGCTCGCTGCTGGGGACCAAGCTGGTCCTGGCCGGACACAACGTCACCATGGTCTGCCTGCCGCATGAGGCGGAGTTGTTCAACGGCGAGGGCGCGGTCGTACGGATGCCGATCCGGGGCCGCGACGGGCTGGTCGAGGTCCGTTCTAAGGGGGCGCCGGGCAAGCTGGCCGCCTGCGGCACCGATGTGAACCCTGCCGGGTTCGACCTCGTCGGCCTGGCGATGTAGGAGCCGCAATACCGCTCGCCGGGGGTGCGCGAGCTGATGGCGCGGGTGGCGGCGGCCGGGGTGCCCTGCATGTCGATCATGAACATGCCGCCGCTGCCCTATCTGAAGCGGCTGCCCGGCGTCGATGCCGCCCGGCTGCGCCACTGCTACGCCGATCCGGCGGTGTGGGACGCCTTCGACCCGGCGTTGATGACCCTAGCCAGCCCGGACCCGCAGGCGTTCCGGCCGCCGGAGGAGCCGGTCAACGTGCTGCAGGTTAGCCTGCCGACCAACTTCAAGGTCGCCCGGTTCCAGGACGCGGCCCACACCGCGATACTGCGCGAGCTGGAGGCGGGGATCGACGCGGTTCGCTTCCCGACCCCGGAGGGCCCGGTCGAGCTGCCGGTGAAGCTGAAGGTGCACGACTCCGTCTAAGTGCCGCTGGCGAAATGGGCGATGCTGCTGACCGGCAACTACCGCTGCGTCACCGCCGACGACGCGAGGACGATCCGCGAGGCGGTGCATTCCGACCTGGCGGAGTCGGAGGCGGTCTACGACTGGGTGACGCAGCTCTGCGTGACGCTTGGCGCCGAGGCGGCCGACATGGTGCCGTTCGCAAAATACGCCAACGCGGCGCGTGGGCTGGCCAAGCCGTCCTCGGCAGCCCGGGCGCTCGATGCCGGAGCGGCGAACGTTGAGCGGGTCGATCTCCTGGTTCAGAGCCTCGCCCGGCAGAAGGGGATGCAGAACGCCGCCGTTGACGAGACCGTGACCTTGGTCGACGGCCGGCTGGAGACGAACCGCAAGGCGGCCTGAAGGTTGCACCCCGCGGGCCGCGCGCTGCCGCGCCCGGCCCGCTGGAAGCGCGGGAAGCCCCACCGCCACCCCCTTACACCGGCACGCGCGCCGGCGCGCGCGGGCACTGGGGAAGCGCCGGTCACTTTGGACGCTTGACCGGCAATCCCTGTGCCAGCCAGCTGCCAGGCCGGCCATGGACCCCGGCGGCAACGTCGACGATCCCGTGAAGCCCAGCATCGTCGAGGTGTTTTGCGACATGGGCCGAGCGCCCGCCGGTGGCGTAGATGAATCCGATCAGTCGCTCCGGCTGTTCCCTCTTCAGATGGGCGATGTGCGAAAGGAAATACCGGGACCGAATGTCGATGGGCACGGCGACGTCCGGCACGCCCGAGGCCGCCCATTCGCCCGGGGTGCGGATATCGATTAGGACCAGTTCACCTGAAGCCTCCGCGTCGCGCGCTTGCGCGACCGACATGACGACATGCCCCGCCCGGGCGGCCGGCGCGACGCTAGGATCGCCGTGGCCGCGGCGCCTGCACGGGCGGCTCTGCGGGTGAGATACGACATGGCTCTATCCCCAACGTAGGGTGCGCATCCTGCGCACCGTCCGCCTCGATGATATCAAGGGTGCGCAGAATGCGCACCCTACGATCGGTCACCCCTCCGCCTCGGGGCTTCGCCGCCGCCGTCCTCCGACCGAGGCGCGACGCTTCAGCACCCCGGACTCGAGGATGATCTCCGAGACAAGGTGCTCGCGGCGGTAGGCCATGACGTGGATGCCGGCAACGCCCTTGATCTCGCGGATCTGCTGGATCAGCTCGATGCAGATGCGCTTGCCCTCCTCGCCCTGCTTCGGCGCCTTCTCGACCCGGCCGATGACGTGGTCGGGGATGTGGATGCCGGGCACGTTGGAACGCATCCAGCGCGCCGCCTTGGCCGAGGCGATCGGGCCGACGCCGACGATGATGTAGACCTTCTCGTGCAGGCCGAGATCGCGCACCCGGGCCATGAACCTCTCGAACAGCGGCATGTCGTAGACGTAGTTGGTCTGGATGAAGTCGGCCCCGGCCTCGATCTTCTTGGCCAGCCGCTCCGGGCGCCATTCGTAGGGAGGGATGCAAGGGTTCTCGGCGGCGCCGAGGAACATGCGCGGCGGCCGGGTGATCTTGCGGCCAGAGAGGAACATGCCCTTGTCGCGCATGGTGCGGATCGCGCGCAGGAGCGAGATCGAATCGAAATCGAACACCGGGCGCGCGCCCGGCTGATCGCCGGCACCGACGCCGTCGCCGGTCAGGCAGAGCACATTTCTCACGCCCATTGCCGCCGCGCCGAGCACGTCGCCCTGGATCGCGATGCGGTTCCGGTCGCGGCAGGCGATCTGGTAGACGGTGCCGTAGCCGACCCGGGTCAGGAGCGAGCAGATGCCGATCGACGACATGTGGCAATTGGCACCCGAGGCGTCGGTCGAGTTGATCGCGTCGACCACCTCGCCGAGCGGGCGCGCCGCTTCATAGACGTCCTCTGGGTTGGCACTGTCTGGCGGGTTCAGCTCCGAGGTGACGGCGAACTTGCCGGCGCGCAGCACCCGCTCCAGCCGGCTGCCGGAGACCATGCCCGGAGGAGGATCCTCGTAGGGACGGAACCACTCCATCATGTCGTTGTTGCGGTCGGTCATTTACGCGCCCTGCGGTTGACCGCCTTGGCCGGTTCGGGAGCCAGCGGCACGGCGGAGGGCTCGTTCGCCCGCGCCCCCGGATAGGCGACGGCGACGGCGGTCTTGGCCGCGTCCTTCGAAACGCGCAGATGCGCGGCTTTTTCGCGGCTGACACGGAGCCAAGCCGAGGAGCCTTCGAGGCTGCGATCCACGGGCGGCATCACCTCGTGGATCTTGGCGCTGCCTCGCATTCGGGTCGAGCCCTCCCACGCCTGGCACCAGACGCACTTCATCCAGGGTTTGACCTCGCAGTACTGGCCCGGCCGGACGCCGCCGCATGGGCCGTTGCGCAGCTGCTTGGGGCAGTTCATCGGGCAGGACATGCCAGTCGAGCCGAGCACGCACTGGCCGCACATCTTGCAGTCGAACATGACCCCCTTGATCCAGCGCTCGAGGACCGCAATCGGCCCCTCGACCCGGTCGTAGCCGATCCGGGCGAACAACGGATCGAGCGCGATCATCGTTTTTTCCAGCCGCTGGTAGACCCACTCCAGGGTGCGTGCGTGGCGCGCTGAGAACAGGCGGACCCGGTACATTCGGCTGACGCCCTCCTGTTGCCGGCCGGGGACGATCCCCGACCCGAGTCACGCAAGAATTGCTGGATCGGCGAACGCAGGCAAGTGCAATTGCGGCGCTTTGAACGCGCCGGGCGCCGCCGGACGGCTCTCAACCCGCTCGACAAGCGATTGGCGAAGCATTAGGCAATAGGAAACGAGGAATGAGAGACAATGCCGTGAAGGACGTCAGTTACTACGAGCAACGCCTCAGGGCGCGCCTGCGCGAGTTGACCGAGCGCATCTCGGATGTCGAGGCGGAGCTCGACCAGCCAGCCAGCGCCGACTTCGAGGAGCGCGCCTCGGAGCGCGAGGGCGACGAGGTGCTTGAGAGCCTCGGGGCAGCCAGCGTCAACGAGGTCCGGATGATCCAGGCCGCGCTGAAGCGGATCGAGGACGGTTCCTTCGGCGAATGCGTGAACTGCGGCGAGGAGATCGCCGAGGGACGGCTCGACGCGGTCCCGCACGCGGCGCGCTGTGTGAAATGCGCCTGACATCACGCGAGAAATGATCGGCTCCTTGCAGCGGCTGGTGAACGCGGACCCGGCACTGATCCGCCGCGGCCGCTGGACCTCGGCCGACATGCTGCCGGAGATCGGCGAGCGGGGCTATGTGGTGGCGATCCGCGAGGGGCGGATCGAGAGGCGGTCACCCCGGTCGAGATGCGGGTCAGCCGCTGGGATATTGCCATCCGCGGCACCGAGGAGGCCTGGGCCGGGTTCTGGAAGCCGATCCCGAAGCCCCGTCACCACGACCTGATCGCCCTGATCCGCGAGGGCAAGATGCGGTTCGAGGGCGATCTTGACCTGTTGATGGCCAACCTGCTCTACCTCAAGCTGGTGCTGGAGACCCCGCGCCGGGAGGCGGTGGCGTGAGGGTGGAGGTCAAACCGATCACCGGCCGCTACATGCGGCTCGACATTAACGACCGGCCGCACCGGCTCTATTGGGAGGAGGCGGGCAGCGGCATTCCCCTCCTCTGCCTGCACACTGCCGGTGCCGACGGGCGGCAGTTCCGGGCGCTGTTGAACGATGCCGAGATCACCAGCCGCTTCCGCGTGGTCGTCTTCGACATGCCGTGGCACGGCAAGTCGTCGCCACCGGAGGGGTGGGAGAACGAAGAGTACAAGCTCACCACCGATGCCTATGTCGAGCTGATCGTCACGGTGGCGCAGGCGCTGGGGCTGGAGCGCCCGGTGGCCATGGGGCTGCTCGATCGGCGGGTGGGTGGTGCTGGAGCTGGCGCGGCGGGATCCGGACCTGTCCCGGGCGGTGATCGGGTTGCAGTCCTCGGCCTTCGTCCAGCACTATTTCGACATCTCCTACTTGCACCGGCCGAACGTGCACGGCGGCGAGGTCTGCGCCGCCTATTGCTACGGACTGGTCGGGCCGGGGGCACCGGCCGAGCACCGCTGGGAGACCCTCTGGCACTACATGCAGGGCGGGCCGGGGGTGTTCATGGGCGATTTGCACTTCTACTCGATCGACGGCGACGTGTCGGACCGGCTGGCCGAGATCAACACCGCCCGCGGCCTGCTCTTCATGCTGACCGGCGAGTACGACTACTCCTGCACCCCAGAGGACAGCCGCGAGACCGCGGCGCGGATCCCCGGCGCCGAGCTGACGGTGATGGAGGGGCTGGGCACTTCCCGATGAGCGAGGACCCGGACAAGTTCCGCGGGTATCTCATGCCGGTGCTCGACCGGATCGCAGCGATGTCGTGACGGAGGACGCGATGGACCAAACTGCCCCTGCCCTGACAGAGACCACCGGCCTGACCCGCGAGCTCGCCGCCTGGATTGCCGGCTTTGCCGGCGCCACACCCGCGGCGCGGCTCTGGGCCCGGCATTGCCTGCTCGACTGGGCCGCGGTCACGGTGGCCCGGTCGCGTGAGCCGCTCGCGGGGATGCTGATCGAGGAATTCGGCACCCCGGACGGCCTCTGCACCCTGGTCGCCACCGGCAACCGGGCGGCGCTGCACGATGCGGCGCTGGTCAACGGCACGCTGGGTCATTCGCTCGACTTCGACGGCGTCAACTTCCTGATGCATGACCACCCGACGGTGCCGGTCGCGCCGGTGGTGCTGGCGCTCGGCGAGGCGCTGAACGCGAGCGGCTGGGCGGTGATCGATGCCTTCGTCGCCGGTTACGAGGTCGAATGCGCGATCGGGGCCATGGCCGGTTTCGGCCATTACGACCAGGGGTTCCACGCCACCGGCACCACGGGCATTTTTGGGGCGGCGGCGGCTGCGTCGCGCCTGATGCGGCTTGATGCCGAGCGCACCGCCAACGCCCTCGGCATCGCCGCGGCGCCGGCGGCAGGGCTGAAATCGATGTTCGGCACCATGACCAAGCCGTTCCATGCCGGCAAGGCGGCGTCGAACGGGCTGATCGCGGCCCGGCTGGCGGCCCGCGGCTTCACCGCCTCGACCGAGGAGATCGAGACCCAGCAGGGTTTCGCCGCCACCCAGGCGCCCGGCTTCGAGGTGGCGCCGGTGCGGCCCGACCCGGGCGCGCCCTTCGCGGTCGAGAGCAACCTCTTCAAGTACCATGACGCCTGCTACATGACCCATTCGGCGATAGAGGCGATCGCGAAGCTCAGGGCGCGGCATGGCGTCGTCCTCGCCGATCTCGGCGCGCTGACGGTTGTTGGCCGCGAGGCGGTGCTCAAGGTCTGCAACATCGCCGAGCCCCGCGTACTGGGCTGCAGGTCAAGTTCTCCGTCCGCCACCTAGCGGCGCTGGCGTTGGACGGCGCCGATACCGCCGATCTCGGGCTCTATACCGAGGCGACGGCACAGGATTCCCGGCTCGGTGCGGCGCGGGAGAAGATCGCCTTCGAGCCGCGCGAGCTCTCCAGCCGCTCCGCCGCCGCGCTGGTCCTGCAGACGGCCGACGGGCGGACCCTGACCGCCGAGGCCGACGTCGGCATCCCCGCTGCAGATCCGGAGGCCCAATGGCAGAAGCTGACGGCCAAGGCCCGGTCGATTGCGACGCCGGGGATCGGCGCCGGGCGTGTCGACGAGGCCATCGCAGCCGTTGCGGCGCTCGGCGACGCCGACAGCGTCAGGCCGCTGATGAAGCTGCTCGCGTGATCCCCGGCCGCATCGCCAGTGCCGCCAGCAGGTAGATCGCAACGGCGATCATCACCACCGTCGAGAAGCCGAGATGCATGGTCAAGAGGGTCGATGCGGCGGCGCTGACCACCGAGGCGCAGCCGTTCAGCCCCCAGGCCCAGGGCACAAAATCCGGGTCGGTGCGGGCAACCCGGGTCATGCCGAGCGGGAACGGCATGCCCATGAAGAAAGCGAGCGGCGCGATCAGCGCCAACGCGACGGCGACGCGCCATGCACCGGAGAGCCCGGACAGCGCCTCAAACAGCGGCGGCAGCAAGGCCAGGTAGAGCAGCGCGGTGACGGCAATCCCGGCAACGGTAACGTCGATGGCGGAGACCTGCATCCGCTCCAGCCGACGCTCCAATGCCGCCGAGGCCCCGGCGCCGAGGCCGGCGAAGATCAGAAACCCGGTCAACACCACTGCGACCGCCGACAGAGGATGGCCGAGGAACAGGACGAATTTCTGAATCCAGGCGATCTCGACGAAGAAAAACGCCAGCCCCAGCGCGGTGAAATAGGTGCCGAAGCGCCAGGCCAGCCGCCCCGGCTTGCCCCGGTAACGTCGCGCCCTCAGCGGCAGCAGCACCAGCGCCAAGCTGAGCACCACCGCTTGGACCAGCGTTGCCACCAGGATCAGCTCGCCCAGTTCCAGCAGCGCCGCCCCGCCGGTCGGCCCAAGCGCCAGCAGCTCGGGCAGCGCCGCCCAATTGAAGAAGCTGTGGAAATACGGACGGTCGTCGGTGGCGGGTGCGATGTCGAACTTGTAACCGGCGATGAACCGATCCCTCTCGACGCCAAGCAGGGCGCGGACGGCATCGAAGTGCACCGGCCCGGCGAGGCGGTTGCGGCGGTTTGCCCGGTCCGGCGCCATGCCCGGCAAGTGGACGAGATCGAAGGCGCGCGCGACGGAAAAAACCGTACCGACACCGCGTCCAAGAGGATGATGCGCGCCCGCTGCACCAGTAGGGTGACGGTGCTCATGCCGCGGATCAGGACCAGATGCTCGGCTGGGTCGCGGGCGCCTGACGCCGCCAGCGCGGCGCGGGCCGTGGCCGCCAGCTTCAGCGCCGCCCGCGGCGGCAGGTCGACCGGACTGGTGACGCTGAGCCAGCCGCCCGGCTTCAGCCGGCGCACGGCCAGGGCGAAGGCCTCGACCGTGTGCAGGTAGTCCTCGCTCAGCCCCCGTGTATTGCCGGCGCCGCGGGTGCCGAACACCGGGAGCTGGATGATGTCCCATCGGTGCGAGGCGCCGGTGAGGAACCGGCGCGGGTCGGTGGCGTAGGTGTGGACCTCCGGCCGGTCGTAGAGATGGCCGACGGAGTCGGCAAAATCTTCCTGCACCAGCCGCAGCAGGTCCGGGTTCGGCTCGACCACGTCGATCCGGCGCTCATCGTGGCCGACGGCCTGATAGTCCATCCGGCCACCGCCGGCGCCGAGCACCAGCACCTCGGGCAGACTTGTCAGGTGATGGGCCAGCGCGTCGGTCGACATGTCGAGGTAGGCGAGGCTGTCCGGCCGGCCTTCCCAGACATTGATCGCGCCGGCGAACTCGCCATCGGCGAAGATGCAGAGCTGCGGCGGCAGCGCCGGCGAGAGCAGGCTGAGACCGGGGCATAGCGAAACGGCACCTCCGGGCTCTCGACCACCGAGAGCAGCGCCAAGGGGCCCGAGCGCTCGATCACCAACCGGGCATCGCCCACGGCGAGGGCCTGGCTCAAGTCCTTGTACTCGGAAATCTGAAGCTGCATCCATGGCCGGTGACCCACCACCAACACGGCCACGGCGAAGCTGACGACCGCGGCGAGCGCCCTGAACCGAAGCTTCGGCGCCCGCACCACCGCTTCGAGCGCCGCCGCGGCGACCCCCAGAAGCCCGGTCAGAGCGAGGCACGCGACCGGCGGCAGCGCGAACAGCGCCGCCACGATGCCCAACGCCCCCACCCCGGAGCCAAGCAGGTTCCATAGGTAGACCCGGCGCACCGCGATGCCGCAGATCAGGAAAGCGATGCCGATGCAGGTTGCCCCGGCGGTTAACGGGACCGCGAGCAGGAGGTAGATGACGCCCAGATACATGAGCTGCCACGGCGCCCAGACCACCTCGAGCGCGTTGAACGGCAGGGTTTGCGCCACCAGGAACGCAGCCGGAGCGGCGAACCCGAACAGCATCGCCGACGCAGTGAACACCGCGTGCGCCCGACGCAACATCCACTCCCGCGCCAGCCCCAGCAGGGTGCCGCTGATGCCGAACCCGAGCAGGGCGACGCTGATCGCCATGAAGGCGAAGTGGTGCCACTGGACGATGGCGAACAGCCGGACCAGCAGAACCTCGTAGGCGAGGATCGCCGCCGAGATCGTTGCCGGGGCGGGGCGGGAGATCATCGCGCGCCGCCCTTGGGCGGCACCTGCCGTGCCGTCGGGCCTGCCGGGACTACAAGGCGCATGGGTCTCTCGCTGGTGGTGGCTTCACGCCCACGGGCATTCGTACTACAGATTCGCCTGACTCACGCAACGCAATCCGAATCGAGAGGCTGGCGATGACAACGAATGTTGAACTGAAGCAGCGGCAACAGGCGGCAGTGGCCCAGGGCGTCGTCTCGAAGGCGGTCTATGCGGCCCGGGCGGAGAATGCCGAGATCTGGGACGTGGAAGGCAAGCGCTACATCGACTTCGCCGCCGGCATCGCGGTCGTCAACACCGGCCACCGGCACCCGAAGGTGATGGCGGCGGTGGCGGCGCAGGCCGAGGCCTTCACCCACACCTGTGTCCATGTCTCGCCCTACGAATCCTATGTCGATCTGGCCGAGCAGCTCAACGCCGCGACCCCGGGCGACTTCCCGAAGATGACGGTGTTCCTGAACTCAGGCGCCGAGGCGGTGGAGAACGCGATCAAGATCGCCCGCTACGCCACCGGACGCTCGGCGGTGATCGCCTTCACCGGCGCCTTCCATGGGCGGACAATGATGACCATGGCGCTGACCGGCAAGGTGATGCCCTACAAGAAGGGCTTCGGGCCGTTCCCGGCCGAGATCTATCACGCGACGTTCCCGCATGCCTTCCATGGGCTGACCGTCGAGCGGGCGTTCGGCGACCTCAACCGGCTGTGCTGGTGTCGGACGTCGACCCGGCGCGCGGCGCCGTTTTCATCGTCGAACCGGTGCAGGGAGAGGGCGGCTTCAACGTCGCCCCGGCGGAGTTCATGCAGGCGGTGCGGGCGGTCGCCGACGAGCACGGCATCCTGCTGATCTCGGACGAGATCCAGGCCGGGATGGCGCGCACCGGCAAGATGTTCGGGATCGAGCACATCGGCGTGGTGCCGGACTTGGTGACCACTGCCATGGGCCTTGGCGGCGGCTTCCCGATCTCCGCCGTCACCAGCCGCGCCGAGGTGATGGATGCCGCTCATGTCGGCGGCCTCGGCGGCACCTATGGCGGCAATCCGATGAGCGTCGCCGCCGCCAATGCGGTGCTCGGCGTGATCCGAGACGAGAACCTCTGCGCCCGCGCGACCAAGATCGGCGAGCGGATCACCGCCCGGCTGACGGCGCTGTCCATGCGCCAGGGGATGGAGCCGATGGGCGAGGTCCGCGGCCTCGGCGCCATGCAGGCGGTCGAGTTCGTCACCGACCGCGCCAGCTGCGGCCCCGACGCGGCGCTGACTAACGCTATCGTCGCCGAGGTCGAGGCGCGCGGGCTGATCCTGTTGAGCTGCGGCACCAGGGCCAACGTGATCCGCCTCTTGCCGGCACTGACCATCCCGTTCGAGGTGCTGGAAGAGGGGCTCGACATCCTCGAGGCCTCGATCGAGGCGGCGATCCAGAAGACTGCAGCGGCCGGCGTCGCAGGCCCCTCTCCTGTCCTCTCCCCCCTTCCAGCAGGGCTATCGCATGTGGGAGAGGGCGGCGATGAGGTAGTTGTCGCTCCACATGCATTTTCGGATGCGGTGGCTGATCGGTGTCGTCGGGGTGTCGATGAGTTGCAGGAGGTTGCGCGCCAGCCGATTGACCAGCGCGGCATTGGCGGGGGCATGGTCGGTGCGGGCGCGGCTCAGGTCCTCGCCGAGATGCACGTCGAGCACCCAATGCAG
>Ga0209049_1000109_pt1 | contig 16623 bp, 10 predicted proteins | sample WorMetulBAHAMAS2_FD_187398 | JGI IMG/M metagenome (GOLD analysis project Ga0209049, IMG submission 187398) | Marine gutless worms symbiont microbial communities from Max Planck institute for Marine Microbiology, Germany - Olavius ullae BAHAMAS.2... | ecosystem: Host-associated > Annelida >...
CCTCCCTCAGGACAATCCTGGATCCGCCCCTGCCATATGGCACCATTCTCCACAGCCTCGACCCCGCCGTTATACCTATATATTGACGGAGGAAGACCTACTTAGGGTGGCACCGGAGAGGACTCTGCTCAGTCCGTCGTGCCACCAGCACCATATATAATTACTGTATATTATGTAGAACTTTATTCCAGGCACGTAGCCAGCCGACAGTGCCTGGGGGGAGCCAGATTTCAGGGAGGGCAGACCCGGCGGACACACCCATGTACCGCGAATCCACGTTTTGAAATGTGTGGGACCGGGCACGGGGCGAGTCTCGGAGAGAGATTTTGGGGAGGAGATTTACTATGCCCCTCCCTAGAAAATTTTTGATATTTTACATTAAAATGATGCACTCTAGTGCATTTTACGCATGTTTTTGACCTCAAAAGACCTAATGTTTACGTGGACACACCTATGAACGTGGAGTCATGAGCAAGCCCTGGGGGAGGGCAAGACGTGACTTTAGGTGGGGGGCAGTTCCCCCAGGCTCCCCCTGTAGCTACGTGCCTGCTTTATTCATCATCAAATGATAGGAACAAAAAACAAACATAAAGCATTAACATCTAGACAACGTTTAGTAGAACTTACAAAAACGTTGTTACACAATTTATATATCTACGCGCAAAAACGTCACTTTTTTCTTTCAAAACAGTGCTAGGTAGGTCAAAGTTAAATTGCGTGGGGTAATAAGTAACAGTTTCTAAGTTAGGTCCACTCCGTTTCCCAGCCGCAGGTCGTAAAAGGCGACCAAGCCAGGTTAGCCGGGGATTGTTAAGTAAGTAAGTAAGTAAGTAGTAATGTTAAACACATTTTCATTGTTCCTTAAAATTTACGAAAAAATGTACCAATAACAGTTTTAATTTAAAACAATATTATTGATAATGTTCTATATGGAGGTCCACTTTTTATCCGACACAATATGAGAAGCGTTTTTACGCTTATGCAGCAGTATAGATGCTGCACTGCGTTCATTTTCTGTGTGGACATTTGTGCTATTCTGATTTACGTCTGTACAGTGTAATCGTCAATACGGGTAATCTATATACTGTGTCTGGATAGATATTAGGGAAAACTTGCCAGTGTTGATGTATTGTTGTTTAACACTTTTACGGGTAATCTTCTGTACTTTATATTTAAAAAAAATTAAAAAGTTCCTAAGTTATTTATAACTTGTTTATTTATTATTTTTGTGGAAATACTGTATTTATATTCTTGTATAGACGCATATACAATTGTGTATTAGTCTATATGTTTATATATAATTTATATTAATTACTGACGATTTTCCGGACACAGTATATTTCTTTTTTTCACTTCATTGGCTACAATCCTTTACTGTCAACAGCGTAAAGTGTAAGTGTATTTGTGTAGGTGTAGTAAAAGTTCAAATAGTAGTGACGAAATCGGGGTAACGTTTTAAAATGCGTATGGGAGTGAGCCAGGGAGTGCAGGGGGGGTGTCAAAAGATTTTGTGCATAACATATGTGTGTAAATAGTTGTTGTGTTACCGTATGTACTATATTCATGTAGGCCATATGTGCGCGTCGATAGCTGAACACCGAGAAGCATGAATGAAACTGATTTCAGAACACCAAAAAAGAAATGGCCGCGAACATCACTGGTGTTGAGCTATAGTCTATCGCTCAAACCTCTGCGAGTGCGACGCTTTATGTTGAAGGCCTCAAAGGTGTAAATAAAGTTGGACTGTTTCTTCATTTTGTGCTAACCCGGTTTATATCCGAGTGTATCTAGTCGTTCGTTTATACACTGTGTTCGGACAGAAAGTGAATGACAATAAAATAATGCTATAATTTAAAAGAATTTTTCCAGTTTTATCTGAAATTTTAGACATGCGAACTTTAAAATGACTTTAAAGAAACAGACGACAACGTCAGGTTTATTAACATTTGAATAAGTAATAACGTTGAACATTTTAACGGCAAATTTTTGTGTGTTCCTTTAAAATGTCGGACATGGAGTTATACTATAATGGTAATTGCCGTCCAGTTTTTATCCGAACACAGTAAGAGCTGGCAGCTATGTACAGACTTCTTTTTATCAGCGGCAAAAAAAAGCAAAGCAAAGTGGTGTAAAGCAAAGTGGTGACAGACGCGCAGGCCCTCTATACACAAGAGGCATTTGTCTATACTGAAATTCAAACAGCAAAAAAACTGAACATTTTCATTCTTACTTAATTGGTCGAAGGATACCCGACTGCAGGTCTTGTGTATTTTGCGGCGTTTCGTTCTGAAGGCCTAATGCTTGACACCTGTATATAATGTTTTTCATTGTCTTTTGATTGCACTATACCTCGTGTTGTACACCGTGTCCCGATAAAAAGTGGGTCGTAAAATAAATTGTCTTAAATTTTAGACGTGCGAATTTTAAAACAAATGGAACAATGACTGACATTTTTTTAGAAACGCACGACAACGCAGTAACATTTTAAAAAAAAACTGATTGCGGTGCATTAAAACATGTTTTACATTCTTCATTTCTTTTCGTGTCGACAGGCCCTGTGTGTAGCGGTGGCGTTTCGTTCTGTTATCACCGTAATTACAATGCAACAGGTCTACCTCAACTGATGTTGTATATACACTGTGTCGGATAAAAAGTGGATGATAAAATAAAGTGTCTTAAATTTTATGCGTGCAGACTTTTCATACACATATAACAAGAACTAACATTTTTAGAAACGCACGACAACTTCCATTTTATTAAGGTTTAAAATACATGACAGAAAATGTTAGATCTTCTTCAGCAACTTTTTCAAGGGATCAGCTGCCGTCATCATCATCATCATCATCAGACACCATTTATAATGCGCCTATTATACAAACTATAACGTAAGAACATAGGTACAAAGTTAACCGCCGCCTTTATATGGAATAAGTCTCACGCTTACGCTCGAGTTTATCTTTATACTTCAAGCGAAGTGTGGTGCTTTATTCTGTGTATAGGCCTATAAAGAGTTCCAACGTGTCGTAGGTCTATACTGTACATGAATGGTATATAGATTAGACTCAAATCCGCGAACTGACGTTGCGCGCCATACAAATTTTCGTATAGGCCTAGGATTACAATGCACACTCAACTCCTGCATGGCTGAGCTTTTAAAACGAGAAAACGAGACATTAACCTTGGAGACCGAGAAGAAATCGAGAACTTTCAAGGTATATAGGCCTAGATGAAACTCTCCGGGAAGTATAGTACACAGTGTATACCGAGATCGTGCATAGATGCAACGTATATACGCGCTTAACGGTAAAACCTAAGTTTAGACATTCGAACTTTTAAAACAAATATAACAACATTTTCAGAAACGCATGACAACTTCAATTTTATTAACGTCACAGGAAATGTCAAGCTTTCATCGATCTTCTTCAGCAACATTTTCGAGATCAGCTGCCGCACACTGCGGCCTAATACGGAGTGGAATGTGACACATGGGCTAAAGTTTATATGGATCTTAATCTCGTGTGTGACACTTCATTCCTTATAGGCCTTGACAGCTGCGGCGCTTTACAAATATAACAAGAAGTAACATTTTCAGAAACGCATGACAACTTCAATTTTATTAACGTCACAGGAAATGTCAAGCTTTCATCGATCTTCTTCAGCAACATTTTCGAAATCAGCTGCCGCCAACAGCCTAATACGGAGTGGATGGCGACACATAGGCTAAAGTTTATATACGGATCTTTACGCCGTGTGTGGCACTCCATCCAGTATAGGCCTTGAAAGCTGCGGCGCTTTAGTCTACAAATATATAACAAGAAGTAACATTTTCAGAAACGCATGACAACTTCAACTTTATTAACGTCACAGGAAATGCCAAGCTTTCATCGATCTTCTTCAGCAACATTTTCGAGATCTGCAGCTGCCGCCAACAGCCTAATACGGAGTGGATGCTCACACATGGGCTAAAGTTTATATACGGATCTTTACCCCGTGTGTGGCACTCCATCCCGTATAGGCCTCGAAAGCTGCGGCGCTTTACAAATATATAACAAGAAGTAACATTTTCAGAAACGCATGACAACTTCAACTTTATTAACGTCACAGGAAATGTCAAGCTTTCATCGATCTTCTTCAGCGACATTTTCGAGATCAGCTGCCGCCAACAGCAACTGCGACCTAATACGGAGTGGATGCTCACACATGGGCTAAAGTTTATATACGGATCTTTACACGTGTGTAGCAGTCCATCCCGTATAGGCCTGTACCCAACGAGATGTTCAGAGGTCTACTGTACACCGAATTGCATGGCCTACGTCATAGAGACCAGAAACCCAAGAGATTATAGGCTAGTCTATATACAAAGTACATATATGAACGGTATACAGCGCTGTTGTGGCGTTTTCGTGATTCTGGCGCTGCAGACTTACTTACTTACTTAAATGAAACCCCAGAAATTAGGCTACATAAAATAAAACTACATATGAATGGTATAGCATGCATAGCCTATATACAGGCATTGCAGTGCACACTCAACTCGTGGCTGAGCTTTTACAGGAAGCTCAGGTATCCGCAGAGAAAGCGCGCATCCAACATGGCTCTATTGTACGGTGCAAAAGGCTTTTCAATATATGAAACCCGCATGGATCACGAGTGTGACAGTACACTGTGGTGCCATCTGTCGACGCCAAGTTACAAACCTTAAAAGCTGCGGCGCTTTCGACAGCTTGCGACCTGTCTTTAACACGGGGATAACGAAATTTGGCCTCAAGAAACTAGAAACATCGCTGCGTCGTACGGTTTTGAAAGATCGACAGACTATTATTTCGTTTTGTCACAATACACGCGTTTGACAGGCAGACGGACAGATGTCGATAGCAAGAGCTCGCCTCTACATGTAGATGCGCGCTAAAAACGAGACATTAACTTCGGAGACCGAGAAGAAATCGAGATGTTTTAAGGTAGCTCTCCGGGAAATAGTACTGCAGCGCAGATCGTGCATTGATGCGACGTAGACTTCGATTACGCTTAACGATAAAACACTAACTATTTTATACAAGAAGCTTAGCTATCGTAAAGAGACCGTGCGACTGCTGAATAATATTGAAATCAGGGTCTTACACTAAAGCCGTATATATAGTGCTGATAGGCCTATTTCAATCAAATAGAGATCATAGACTGACTTTCAGACACGTCATAATGGAGAAGTGGATGTATACCGCGCAGGTGCCTATAGGAATACTGCGCTTGTTCTCGGTAACCTCTGCGAATATCGCCATAAATGATATATCGCTAAAATCCAGATTCTTTGTGCCACATTTCCGTCGCCGACTCTTCGACCACTTTGGCGTAATCGGCCCGTAAAACTACCAAATTCGGCGAAAAAAAGAACACAAGAGAACGGTCATTACGCCGTTCAAGGTCACCGATTTTGGTACCAATCGAAAGCCCATATGCGACTTCCTATTAGTGACTTACATCCTATCTCGCACCGTTTCGAAGTTATTGCAGATTGATCAAATTTGCGCTGTCGACAGAGTGGATACCCCTCTTTGACACAGTTGTTCGGGGTGAACCCCTAAACTCAGGACCACGAAATTTAGCCCCAAGAAACTAGAAACATTGCTCTATCGTACGGTATTCACATATTTACAGAAAATCATCTCGTTTTGTCACAATACGGGCGAATATCGATTGAAAGTCGCTGTTTTTGAAGGGGGGGATGGGTCACTATGGCCCAATATTTCAGGTCGAAGGGGACGTCCCCCACCAACCATTTGTGCACGGCTAGATAGGCCAGTGAATGCCTTACAACTTTGCCGCTGAAAGTTTTCACTCAAAGAAATATTGTAGCAGACTTTCTTCGAGAAAAGCCCAATTTTTTACATGGAAAATGGAAAAAATCGCTTTTGAGGCCCCCTTTGGAGGTTAGGGGCAACGTATGATGTTCATTGAAAAGCTCGTGGGCGACTTCCTATTAGTCATAATTGAACTTTTTTTTCGCTAGGTGCTTTCGTTTTGTCACAATACACGTACGCGTTTGACAGACGGACGGACGGACAGAATCTCGACAGCAATACCGTGCGTATTCTTCGCAGTTGCGCGGTAAAAAGCATTCGTTATGGCGGAACTAAACAGCATAAGACAGAACGTTGTAAGTATCAACAGCAACGCTACTACATTCAGCGGTTTTAAGGTTTCAAATATGGAGCTTTGCTGGAAATATGAACTCTTTGTCAAGTGAGTTAGTCAAAACACATATATATGATTGACAGTTTGGCTATTTTTAACAATTAAGCTACTACTTTGTCCAACTTCTATTAAAATGACTAACATAATCAGGGTTGCCAGATTTCTATGAAGAAGCATCGCTTGTTAACGGGTAAGGAATACAAGTTGGTCCGCAGCTACCGCGGACAGCGAGTGCACATCTAACATGCAAAAGGCATTTCGATATTAAACCGTTTAAGCATGAATCGCAAGTGTGACAGCCATATACAGGTGTAAAGTCAGGCACGTAGGCCTGTACGTTCTCGTAACAAATTCCGCAGGCGAATCAGAATTTCCACAGTAACTGAATCGGGGAGGGGCAACGTACGCTGTTCATCTTCGGTTTATTGGAAAGCTCATATAGGCGACTTCCTATTAGTCATAATTGAACTTTTTTCGCTAGATGCTTTCGTTTTGTCACAATACACGCGTTTGACAGACAGACGGACGGACGGACGGACGGACAGATAGATGCGCATTATAAAACCAAATTAGACATTTGCCTCTTCCTCTGAGCATGCATCACAGATTTTGATATTTAAATAGGCCTAGAGTATTTGAATCGCCTGTGAAATTGCAATAGGCTTATGAGGATGCAAAAAATGTTTCAAGCAAACAGACGCGTCGCCAATCACCGAAAGTGGTCGCCATACAGTGTTTCAAAATACGTAGTCCAAAAAAGTAGCTAAACTTTAGGGCGTTAACGGGTGACAAAATTAACTCAGATGGTATACTTTTTCGCCCAATCTGGCAACCCTGGACTAACGAAGTCGAAACATTACTTTCAACTATCTACAACACGTTCTCCGTCGTTTCCCGTTCCTGCAGTGTTCTGCGGATCTGCTGCATCTTGTACTCCTGCATTTTCAGCGTGCTTAAATCGCGGCGCGTAAATATGTGAGCACGCATGCAGCAAGTCGCGGACAGTCCGACTGCCGCAAGAAAACTCCGACCAATAGTTCTGTATGCGTGCTGCATTGGTTTTTGTCTTCTTAGTTTGAGTAGAGCAAATCTTTTTGTCAGATATCAGTCTAATGTTCACTACCACCATTTTCGACTCACTGTATAAAAGCTGAATCAGCAGATACAAATTGAGATCGGCACGTTGAGCTTTTCGGTTGATTCTGTGATGCCAGCCCTCCAGGTCGTTGTTTGTACGAATAGCTTGGTTAAACACACTCCACGTTCGAGGCGGCCATCGATTTGACACAATCCAAGCTTTGTGAATGTATTTAACGACTTTTCTAAATCCAAATTCTTCCAGTTTTGCTGTCATCGACGAAAACGCTGCGACGATATTCTCGGCTGGCAGAAACGGTAGCGCAAAGACTAGACGCAGTGCACGGTATGCATCACCGTGTCGTTTATACTGCGCAATTAGTCCGGAAACTTTCTGCATTTGCCGCCACACTGCCTGTGACCAGTGAAACACGCAGCCTCGGTGCCTCACACCCGGCATCACTATTTCCACCGCTTTCCACAGTGACTTTTCGAAATCGGTAACCACATCCTGGACAACAGGACGCTGACGTATTTTCTGGCGTATAGTTCTTAACACCACCTCGTAGTCCCTCTCTCGCTTAGCCGACATGACCACGAAGCAGAGCGGAATCTGTTTAATTACTTCCCTGGTTCTCACGAACGCGTGGATGGAGAACAGCTGTAGGAATGGCGCTTTGACAATTTTATATGTTCCATCCATATACCACGTGTCAGCCTTCCCCAATAGCTGCAACATGTAGTCGGTAGCGAATATAAGATGGCGTTGGCCATCGATTTTTATGTCATCCTGTAAGAAGCCGTCGGGTATGTGTTCGCTTTGCAAGTCGAAATGAAGGTTTGACGGATGTTTTGGACGTAGGCGATGCCGGTGACGATTGGCAGCACGTGCGACGTTTGCTACCGATGGAATTGCTGGACAGGATTTCTGAGCCAACTCTTCTGTCATGACTTTTTCTGTGATATTGGCGGCCGACTGATAGACGTTCGCCATAGCAATTTCCTTCACCTAAAAACACGCAAAGACATGAAAATAAATGCCCACGATGGTGTGAAGAAAAATTATTAACCGACCGATAACTGAAAATTCAGCATAGCATACCTTAGAAGTGATTCGTCGCGCCAGAGCGCCGCCCGATGGTGGTTCGTGAATGTGTTCATAAAAACCGCGCGAAAATTCGCCGCCGTCTTCGATAACAGACGCTCTGCAGTACTTTTCCTTGTTGCGTATAACGCATCTCCAGTAAGTCGTCCTACAAGTTTTACGCGGTTTCCTCGTGTACTGATATCCGAAATGATCGACCAGCACATCCTTGCCCTTCGATGAACCGTTGGGAATGATTTCAAAATCGGGTATTTCCTCTTCATTCTACACACACACAGAGAGAGAGACATTTTGACTGTGTGAGAAATTATGAAAACAGTAGTTTACGTATATTATGCCGCGTTAGTATCTCACCGAGTTTGTCGTTGGTAGATCCACGTCCAGTAATGATGATTCGTTCTCCATTTCTCTCTCGCTCTGCCCGACAGCTGCTCCACTCTCCTGCAGCAAACATTGCAATTATTTGACAGATAATTTTGTGTACGAGAAAGAAAACTACAGTCGTTTTTAAATAGGCTTACATCACCGCTCTGTCCCTGCTATAGGAAACGATCACTAAAGGCAAAAAGTCACCCAGCACTCACTGAATTGCGTAGGCCTCAGCAGAGGAGGATGAAAACTGACATACTGAAACGATATAGTCTCTGCCATGACGCGAATAAAAGATCATCTACACTAAACTTTAAAAACAACTAAACTATAGCTAATAGTTCTTACGTTACGGTGATTTCTAACCTGGTGTGTTGCTGGTGGTAAATCCGAATCCGTCGAAGACGATTCGCTTTCAGTATATTCAGTTTCCATAGTTTCGACGTCACCATCCTACAGTTCGCAATTTTTTTTGAAACAGACCTATAGTGTACAAAAACCCTTCTGTGGGAGAATAACAATGTAACAAATCATGCATCATCTACACGTATATTTTCATATTTATTAACAATGCAATGAGAAATCAATAGCCCACGACAACGAGTCTAACAACAACGACGACGACGACAACATTAACAGCTGTTCTAAGTAATTAATCGCTATACATACTTCAATTTTCGTAAAAACCAACTGTTACCATATCCGCATCCGCATCTGAAAAATTCAAATCCATTGAAGACAACTCGTTTTCTATTTCTTCGTAGTCCACCGTCTCGCTGTGTGCAACACTGCCGCTGTCCTGTATACATACAACACTGCTCTTAAATTTAATGCTGCTGTTCACACACTAAAACAACTGATTTCAGAATACGCTAGTGCAAACGGGAACAAAAGACAACCAACACTGACACCCACTGACGCGTAGCCTATTATACGTGTAGACGTTATCTATAACAGAACTGTTAGAAAACATGAAATTACATAAAAGCAGACATCGTCTTCTCCGTCTTCGCCGTCGTTGTCTTCCGCACAGTCTGCGTGTAACACACTGCGGGAAGTTCGTTCTTGACAGTCGGCGCACATGAAAGATAGCGAACCTTCTCCTTTCACCGCGGCCATGTATCGCGCTTTCGTTATACCTGTGACAAGAACACCAACCATATCGGTGCATGTAGGCTAACAAAAATTAAGCGTATAAACTTCAGCCTTATATTTGTCTTACTGCAGTGCACGTTTTCGATTTTTTTAATGCCAACTAGTCCTATATCATGTTTTAAACTAATTAACTTCAGTAAATAAAATACCTGTAAAACATAAACGATGTGTCCATGCGCCACACAAATCACAGTCCACCGCTTGTTCATCTCGACGCACAGTTCTATCACAAACTACACACTTTACCATCTTTTGTTTTCTTACTGCAGCTTGTCAGTGTGAAGGAAAAAAAGAATAAAATTCTATCGTTGTTGTAATGCTTACACGTTCTTTTCACACAACAATGAACGCGTAATTAGGCCTATCTATCATGCACAGTAGCGTGTGAAATAACAAAATAATGCATAACTCAGTCTATACCTGGTAATCAACATTTCTTTTGCAGTAAAACGTCGTGTTAATTGACATAACATTCGACATTTTACATATTTGGTATAGGCGACAAACACTCGGCAGATCGTTCATGAAACAATATAAGCGATAGCTCGTACAACCTCATCGCTAAAAACAGAAAAAATGTCTACTAAAAAGGCCGAAATACCGGACTGGTTGGGTGTTAAAGTGCCGCTAAAAGCGACCTCTCATCAGGATGTAAACGCTAGCGATAACAACGGGAAAGAAGAAGAAGAGAAACCGATGTGTGACGTTTGTTTTCAGTTCTACTTTAACAAACACTGCCACGGCTGCGTGCAGGGCTGGAAAGAAAAAGCACGCCACCCGTGTCAAGATTACGGCGTAAACTTAACGTGTCCAGAATGTGATACCGACCCGGCGATATTTTGGCTGTAGCCATCGTGCGGTGTAAGTGCGACCGCGCAGGCATATATATATATAAGCCGCATGCATATGCGTCGACGCGCAGTTTGAGCAGTGCAGTCGAATATGGCACATGCCGTAGCAGACATGGCGCTAGAAATGTTCAACAACGTGCAACAGTCTATAGATGAAACTATGTATCAGAAGATGAGAGAACTGAAAAGACAGTTAAGAGACATAGAACTCAACTACGGGAGAAAAACGAAAGAATACACGCAGGCTTTTCAAAGAATTCAGCATCATCTCAGAACGGCTGAGCGAAACGATGAGAATCGCTATTTCGACGTGTACGTGCATGTGATGAAACAACTGGACAACTCACTGGCGTCAGAAATCAACCGCAATTGCTACAAACACAACGTGTTGGCGCTGTGTCATCCTCGTCGCAACGAAGGCGAAATCTTCTGGTATGCGTATTCGCACAATTGCAAAGTTCGTCAAATCTGCGCGGTCTGTTTGTCGATTCTTCCACCGACGTACTACGTTTTCTTCTGCTGCAAGACATTCGTCTGTGCACAATGCGCTAACAATTGTGTTGCGCAACAGCTCTCTGTGCCTCCGACAAATGCTGTTTGTGTCGCTTGTTACGCGGTAGGAGAAAACGGACCGTTTAGACGGCCAACGGATGCACTGTTCAACTACACCTTTGAGATACTGGATCAAGCATATTTTGGTTAACGATCGTTATCGTAAGTCATCGTAGAAACGAACGACGTTTATTTAGACAGCTTGTAGTTTGTAGTACATATGCATGCATGCTATTAATGGTCGTAATGAAAAAAATTGGATGCATTGTCTTTCTTCATTGTTTGTTGTTTGTTTTTCAAAGTGAAATGTAACTAGCATAGCTATATCATGTAATACAACAGCCGAATATGGTCGCCCGTGCTCAAAACAATAAATATCATTTCGATCGAATCTGTCCCAAAAATTCCCGAGCTGGCTACAATGACGTACGTATAAATCTCGAGAGCTAAGCGGGCTGCGAGCATATACTTGACACCCCTCGGTGTTATGTGTGGGCTGGTAAGCATGTGTTAATTTGCATGAATGAGACGAGGAATGAATGTCGTTAAGTAAGCAATTAAACACCAAACCTATTTGCCACATAGGGGCAACTACAGGCTAAACGAAGAAACAATACACCAACAAACTCTGACAAACCAACAGACAACACAACTTGAAAGAAAAGTTTCTTAAGAGAGAGACAGAGAAACTTCGGAAAAATTATTCATAATTATGTCACACAATTAATATAGAAATATGTTAAACAGATAACAGTGTTGTCGCTGTTCACGTTGTTTCGTTAATCAACCGCATGAAGGATAGGCCCATATTTGCAACGCGCAGAAAACTACAGAAAAATCGTATAGGCTTTCCGTAAGTTGTCATTTTTTGTTGACCGAAATTAGGCAATCGTCTTATACCATGCTTCACAGCGACGAAACATAGTTAATAGGGGACGTGCGACTGCGTAAATATTCTTGGCTCACAAGTGTGTGGGCCGGAAATCGGTAATAAGCTGACCTCGAATTGAAACTACATGCACAAACTTATCAATATAATGGAATTACGTATTCACATTTACCATAACCAGGATGGCCGAGTGGTTAAGGCGTTGGACTTAAGATCCAATGGACAGAGATGTCCGCGTGGGTTCGAACCCCACTTCTGGTATAAAACTTTTTTTTGAAATTACGATCTTATGACATGATAGATACGTGTAAGCTTACATTTATTATTGCTATTTTTACTTTACTGCTCTCCGTAAGGGCGCTCTTGTAGTGAACTAACCTAAAGTGTGGCATATCATCATTCTGTTAATCAATTATTTATAATCCTTGGATAGAATCTCAGGTCATTTGGTTGACGACGATGAACTATTTTTACTTGTAAATTTTTAATTAATCCACAGCTGACCTATATTAAGCCGACTGCGCGCTAAAATTCTCAAGATATAGTCGCTCGAGCGTTGTAAGCAGGGAAATTTTCCGCAGTTCGGGGCGATAATTAAAACTTCCGAAAGAATCCTCAACGAGATCGCGCAGACGCAAGGCTATAAGTAACGCGTGCAAAATTACCGCACACTTTATCTGCAATTGATTTGCAGGCGTCTCATCGGCAAACTATACTTAGCACTAAAATCGCCGAAGACCTATCACACGTTCTTAACAACAAGCGTAAGGTTGGTCGTCGAATCATCGAGTGGTCATTCTTCTGAGAAGCTGCAAAATGACAAAGGTGAAGAAGCTGCAGGTGCATGCTAACTCTTTCGGCTGTCGCCACTCCTATTCCTATCGACTTCGCAGTGTGAAGACTGGACAATTGTTTCGCACGCATGCCTACAAGAAACGAGTGCGAAAGTACAGAACACTGCCTCTGCGAAGTATTTGCAAGCGTCTGAAGGAACCATGCGTTCTAGATAGCAAGTACCAGGGCAGACGGGTAATCAAGTGGATATTTTTCCGAGGAGTTACCTGTACTATGGTCTCTCGCATTACGGCAGAGCTGAAGAAACATGTGCGTACTTCTTTTTACCTTCGCTACTCCTATTCCTATCAACTTCGCAATGTGGAGACTGGAAAAATAATGCTATATCACAAAAATTCGCGAGGCAGTCCATGGCTGAGTTCCCTCGAAGAACCAACTCGAGCATGGTTAACAGCCAGAGAGGAGCAGCGGTTAGCGGTTGAAGATGTCGATCGTCCTAACAACAAGTGGTCGTTCGTACGATTTATATCGGTCAAAGTGAAGGCAATACTTGACCGTCAACCGCTGTTGGGTACAGGTCATCTGCCTGCGTGGTTGCGACAAAAGAATTGGTTATACGCACTCGATACATACCGAGACAATCTCTGTCTATTCCGCTGTCTTGCCCTTCACAATGGCGCGCGTACAGACCGATGTACCGCTCGAGCTAGACAGCTTGCAACGGAGTTCTACGACTCTAAGGAGGAGCTTAAAGATGTTCCCAAGACCTGCCTGGATCAGCTGGAAAAGGTGGAAGTGCATTTCAAAGTGGGAATAAGAGTGTATGAGCCGAGAGAAAACGGAGACTGGCACCTGACACGCTTCGAAAAGATTGGTACAGCGCCCATGACCATCGGCATATATGACCAGCACGCATTTCTCATTAAGGACATCTCCAAACTCGCTAACGTGTACTTATGTGGACACTGCCAGCAGCGATTCACTAAGGCCGCTAACTTACAGCATCATGCCGATCACTGTAGAAAAGGCGAGACGACTATTGTCTGTCCAGGTAGGCGAGTATACACGCCACGATCCGAGTACGAGAAGGCTTTCTATCCCAGTGGACGTGTCAGCGGCGCCTCAATTCGCTGGCTCGAAGCCGAGTCACATCAGCGCGGTGTTCACATTCATCATCATCTCTGTGGTCACGGCGGTGAACGCTGGATAGCGGGAGCACCTGTTGATGGCTACGACCCTGTCAACAAAACGGTTTACCAATTTCACGGTTGTCATTGGCATGGCTGCCCGAGGTGTTTCTCGAGCGAGCGAGAGCGACAGCAAGTCGTTCGCGAAAACTGTACGCGTGAAGAGGCTTATGAAACTACCCTACAACGAGACGCTAAAATCCGCGAAGCCGGCTATGAACTCGTGGTTAGATGGGAACACGAAAGTCCGAAACCCTGGAAAAAAGACCGCTTACCAGCATCGAGCTCTATGACCTACCCTCACGCCATAGTGTACAATTTCGAGGCTTTCTTGAACAAAACTAAAACAACGGAAGCCGAGCATCACATCCCCACCTCGGTGTCTGTTGCTGATACTTTGGACACGCGGAAAGAACATATCTGCAACCGAGACCCGAAAATGTTGATAAATGAGTTCATAAATACGCTGAAATGCAGAGCGGCCCTGATTCGTGCAGATGTCAGGCACCGCTTCCTGCCGACGGACGTGCATATGTTATCGAAAAAGCAACAGCGTGTAATCGAACATTGGTGCGACCAAGTTCCCGTCGTTGGTTTCAACTGCGGAAAATATGATCTAAATTTGATCAAGAAGCAGCTGACTGACGGTGCAGGCGAAAAAATCAAAACTGCTCGAAAAGCCAACAGCGTAATATTCCTCATCACCGCCAGTTATCGATTTCTAGACATAACGAACTACATTGGACCGGGAACCAGCTACGACAAGTGGCTGAAAGCGTACTCATGTGTGCAGACTAAAGCCGGCTTTCCCCACGAATGGTTTGACTCGCCTGACTACCCGCGCTTACCGGACTACTCGGCATGGTGTTCGAAGCAAATGGGCGACTGTAAACGCGAACAGGAAATGATGCGGACTTTCGGCGACTACAACAATCTCGATGTCGGGCCGTTCGTTGAGGCACTCGTAAAAATGCGTGATTTCTACACCGCGCGTGGCGTCGACATCTTCAAAGACGCCGTTTCGCTTCCAGGTGTCTCGCTGCAGTACCTTCTTCGTAGAACGCTAAGCAGCGGTAAAAACGCTCCGGTGCTTCACGCTCCATCTAAAGACGCATACGATATGCTCAAAGCTAGCGTCACTGTCGGACCATCGCTTGTGTTTACCCGCTATCACGAAGTGGGAGTGACCAAGATTCGCTCTCACAAGTACGAAGATGCGCGTCTCTGTAAGCGCATTGTACGCTACGACGCAAACGCTCTGTATCTCTCTACAATGAGCAAGAAAATGCCGTGCGGTAAAGAGAGAGTCATACACTTCGCAAGCCCACAGCAAGCCGTTAGCGACTTCACGAAGCGGCTCGTATTTGGTCAGTGGTTCGGTTTCGCCGAAGTGGACATCGAAGTACCGCGCAATCTCTGGCACTTGTTTGAAGAAATGCCGCCGCTCTTCTACAACAAGGAAGTACCAGAAGCTGCAGTGCCTCCGCAGATGTTAGCCTATCTCCAGAAAACCGGACGCACACGCCAAACAGCTGCAGACCAGAAGAAAGTGCTGGGCGCTTTATCGGCCGACAAAATACTGCTATACGCACCGCTGTTAAAGTGGTACGTCGAACACGGTTTGGAGATTACAGCCGTGTACCGCACCATCAACTATCAACCTCGAACCATCTTTCGGTGGTTTGTGGACCAAATTACCGCAGCTAGACATATGGCAGACCCCGCGCAGGACAAGGAAAAAGACACCATCGCAGAGATGTTCAAACTGTTGGGAAACAGCGGCTATTGTAAGTTTATCGAGGTTCTGGAACGACAAACGAACACTACATACACGAAGGACGAAAAGGACGTGGATCGAGCTCTGCGATCTGTGTGGTTCGATGATTTGAATGAAATCGGGGACATCTACGAGATCAGTACTCGTAAGCCGCGCATTACTATCAGGCGTCCGTTTCAAATAGGTATAGCCGTCTACCAGCTCGCTAAACTGCGCATGCTCGAATTCTACTACGACTTCATCGATCGTTTCGTCGACAGGCGCGACTACGAACTCATTCAGATGGATACGGACAGTTTCTACTTCGCGCTCAGCGACAATAGCCTCGAAGATGTTGGAGTGGGAGAAGAAGTTTGTCGCCATGAAGACTGGCTTTCTTGCAGCAAGCGCACGCCCGGTCTATTCAATCTCGAGTTCGAAGGCAAACGCGTCATTGCACTCTGCAGCAAATGCTACATCGTCGACGGTGAAACTAAGGCTGAAGGAATCTGGCAGCAATACAAAGCTGCGCTATTATCCGGAGACGCGGCGGAATCTAATCGAACCACGCTCGGGCTAAGCGCATACTATGACAAACGCCGTGTTCTTCCAGATGGCATCCACACGGAACCTTTGGAGTACGGAGAGCTCGAATGACTCGTGTACATATACAAAAGAGCAAGCATACTAGCCTCGTG
>Ga0209049_1000110_pt1 | contig 16594 bp, 29 predicted proteins | sample WorMetulBAHAMAS2_FD_187398 | JGI IMG/M metagenome (GOLD analysis project Ga0209049, IMG submission 187398) | Marine gutless worms symbiont microbial communities from Max Planck institute for Marine Microbiology, Germany - Olavius ullae BAHAMAS.2... | ecosystem: Host-associated > Annelida >...
GTTCCAGGGTGGGTTGGTACATGCTCGGACAGGGGCTTCGGGATCCGGTTTCCCTACGATCCCTGTAGCTTCGGCATCCTGCCTGCAGCGCGCATCCTTGCGCTTGCCTGGTCTGATGGCCCGGAGCCGTCTCAAGGTTATTGCTGGAACGCCGGACAGACTTCGGCGCCGGTGCCCGCGGTGGTGGTAAGGATGGGGAGATGATGGGATATGGACGGAAAGTCTTCCCCTAAAAAGCAAAAGGGGTGCGATTATCATCGCACCCCAGAGCCGACCGGGAACTCCCAATCCATTTAGGCCATGGACCGGGTAGCTCCCAATCCATTTAGGCCATGGACCGGGTAGCTCCCAATCCATTTGACTATGGATACATAGTACCATGTATTCATGATCTGTCAACACTTTTTTCCACTTTTTTTTGTTTTTGGGGCCTATCCGGAAATCCAGGCGCGGCCAAGGCAAAGGAGGCCACTGTCGATGTCCACGGGAAGGCCAGTATGAACAGGCTAAGGACGCCCTGCAGCGCAAGCTGCGGGCCTTCATCGATGTCCACGGGAAGGCCAGTATGAACGGGCTAAGGACGCCCTGCAGCGCAAGCTGCGGGCCTTCATCGATGTCCACGGGAAAACCAGTATGAACAGGCTAAGGACGCCCTGCAGCGCAAGCCAGATCAGTAGCGGCAGATCCCAAAAAAAACCGGCCACACGTCAATGTGGCCGGTTCCGTTCGTTCAGCTCGCCGTTCGCTTAGCGACTCAAACCAAGAGGCAACCCAAACAACCCCTTAGTTCAAGCGAAAGTTCAAGCGAAGGAAAGTCTACACAACATCCTTTATCTGCACAAGCTCGTGTCCCAACATTCAGCTGTCCTCCCGCAAGATTTTGAGCACCCATTTCCCTCTGTGGTCTTGATCGAACTGGACGGTAAAACCGTGCGTATAGAATGGTTTTCTGAACCTCCGAAAGAGATCTTCAAGTTCACGTGTTACTCTGACATAGCCTCCCTTCGTTAAATTTGCGCTCGGCCAAGTTTTCAGACTTTGCATGGCTTGGTGGATTCGGGTCGCGCTATCAATCGCACACGGTCCAAACGTTTCCACCAACTTATTTGCGATAAATGCCAGATTCACATCATCAACGACATCGGACGCCGATTGGCTAACCGCGTCATAGGCAACCTCTTGCGAACTCAAAGAACAGACACCGATAGGCGATCCCTCTTCCTTCATCATCTCCTGCCCAACCATCTCATAAACGACCGGCTTGGGGGTATAACCTTCTCGGACCTTACACGGAACCAACTCAATAAATCTTGATAGATTAAAATCAACGTAGTACTCTTCCCATTCGTCTCGTTTATCCTTTTCAGAATGTGGAGGCCACCATGGGGAAAGCGTAAATCCCATATCCAATTGCGACACAATATCTCCTGATCCCCTAAACGCCGTCTCTTGCCCTCTGTACCAATCTCCTTGTTTCGCAGAGTCTCGCTTAGCGGCGTGATGCGTAAAGATCACGGCGACGTTTGCACGTTCAACAATTTGCCTGAAAGCGCGCCGTAGATGAGCAACGCTGAACGCTTCATTTTCGTTCATCCCTTCCGAAAAAGTTACGTAAGGATCGAATATCACAACCTTCGACCTTGTCCTCTCTACTTCCTCAACAACCCTCTTGACCATATTTTTATCGATTTCCATCGCCCCTCCTGGCCCCAAGCCGACGAGTCGAATACCTCCCATATCAGACCCGACGATATTAACCGAATCGCCGCTATCTATATCATAGTGCAGGAAGCAAGCCTTCAGTCTGCGGACAACGTCTTCCTCGCGCTCTTCGTTTGCGAACCACAGCACCGGGGTACGCTCGCTTTCCGGAAGACCCAACATTTCCGTGCGACCTGAAACCAACCCGGCAACTAACGAAGTCAACCAGCGCGTTTTGCCAACACCAGATGCTCCGGCTATGCCGGTCACGCTTTTCTCTGGAATGTATCCGGGGATTACCCACTGAATCGGTGGGATAATTTTGGACAAGACACTCTGAGGAGAGATGGAAGCGGAGATCCCCCCCAGGTGTTTTTTTCCTTGACATTCTGACTTCTTGGCCTGTTCGGCGAGTTCGGATTTCTTTGCCTGTTCGACGAGTCTCGCATGCTCATCAAAGATTCGCTGCATCGCCGAACTGCGCGGCGGCGGCAAACCGAACCGCACCTTAATTTCCTTCCACGCCGGATTTAGGCCAGTTCTTACTTCTTACCTCCCGCTCACCTTTGAGCCGATTCACCAACTCTTGTGTCTTAGTCCCAAAGACCATTGCGTGCCGCAGAAATTGCAACAGTTCAATATCCGACGCGAGGTATGCCGCTGTGTCCCTGTCCACACGACCAGCGAGCGACATAAGCGCCACGAGATCACTTGACGGCTTCAGCGCGAACGACAAACGCTCGATGACACTGTCGGTTGGGATTCGTCCCATGTTCTCAATTTGATTGACATAAGATGGCGATATGCCTGTTTTGTCAGCCAACATGTTAACGGTAAACTTTTTCAGAAGCCTATGTTTTCTAACATATTTTCCGAACTCAGTTTTCATACTTCCCCTCTCAAAAAAAGTGAGAAACCAAGGAGAAAACAGTGTATCATCTGTTTCGTCTTTGTAAACCCTCAAGAGGAAAAAATGAAAATCAACAACTTAGGAGAGTTCCCGGCTATCGACAAAGACAGCCTAGCATTGCTGGACGTCGAGGAAGCCGCGCTGTTCGACGAGAGCGATAAGCCCAACCGGAGCACGCTTGTTCAAAGCCAAAGGCACCCCGACGACCTGGCGTTCGAGAGCCAATACCTCGCCGAGAGGTTGTCTTGAGATGGGAGATGGAAAAAATGGGAAACAATGTAATCGAATTTCCGATCCACAAGAGACGCCATCTGCCACACAGGTCGCCACGTCGTCCCGTGGATAGCCATGAGGATTTTTGTACGCGGTCATATCTAGGTTGTAAGGAGCAAGTCTAGCCTGGCTTTTGGGCCAAATTCCAACCCTCAATGGGGGATTTCCAGGGAAGTAGCCAGGCAACTGCCTTCTGGTTTCCTGAATGCCTTTGTGGAAAAAGGGCTTTTGCGCAAAGATGGTTTGGGCCATTTCCGGTACTGTGGTCCAGGCCCTGAAGAGCGAAAGGTTAAGGAGAAGTTGGAGAAGTGCAGTTTACGGGATATGCACAAGCAGTTCCTATGACAAAAGAAGGCGCATGGATGCGCCATTTTTTCATTGTGAAAAGCGTTGACAGATCGAAAATACAAGGTATAATGTACCCATATCGCCAATTAAGGCGATCTATTTGGAAAATAGAGGAATAAAGGATGGAAAGAGACACTAGCTTCGATGTGCGCAGCCAGACCGCCATCCGGCTTGAGGAAAGACCGCTCATTTCGGAAGACCCTGATTCTCAGGCCGCTCTCAGGGTCCTTCAGGAGAAGGGCTACACCTCGGACGAGGTGAAGCAGGCTTACGACTACCTGGATAGAGGAATAAATGATGCTTCATGAAATGAAAATGCTGGACAAGGTAAGAGCCAATATTGTATTGGCGACTAAAGGGCTAGAGTCACTTTTGGATAGCCGTCCGGTTGATAAAGACTGGTGGACGGCTGATGAGATGGAATTTCTGCTTCGTATAAAGCAGAAACTCCATTCTGCAAGAATGGAGGCAGAAGATCTTCATCATCTTCTTTATGAAAGTTAAGGCTATATCGGATCATGCTGGCGTAGCTCGGTTGGTAGAGCAGCTGATTTGTAATCAGACGGTCGTAGGTTCGAATCCTATCGCCATCTAAAACAAAAATAGCCCGGAGATAGAGAGAATGAACGAAAGCCGAGACATCATGATTTCCGAAACCCTGCGTTCTGCCATGGGAGCCGCTTTGAACGACCAGGAGTTCGTGAGCAAAGCATCCAATATGCTGCAAGAGATCTATAGCAATCTCTACGGTGAGCAAATGGCAGCATACGGAGATACCCCATACACGGCAGAGTTTTCGGATTTTTTGGACGGTGTTATCATATCCACGATGTATAAACTGATCGACAAATGCAGGTACTTTAAATGGTCTTTCAAAGACCTGACGGAGGAGGATGTAATGGATGAATACAACGACATCATCAATGGATTCAAATCTTACAACCTTAAGGAAATTAAAAAGTTTCTTTTATTTAGCGACTCTTAGCCAACAGGCTATGAATCCTAACAAACAACCAGAGGATCAAAACCGTGTTTAAAGCTAACGAACAGATATACACTTATTTGCAAGATGGGCTTATTTCGGCTGGGCACTTAGCGGCTTTGCTTCCTCTCCCGGAAGATCAACAGAAAATTCTAGTCGCTTGGGCCATATCCGAGAAATGGTCCATCAAGAAAGTGGAAAAAATGGTAAAGAGATTTCAAAAGGCTTCCGAGATAGGAAATCTCATGAGGATTGAGCGAGAACTAAGCTGTATTCACAATATGCTGAAGGATGGTGAATAATGGGGAATATACCCTGCCTTGACTTGAGGCCCAAAATGTGTAACCCGGAACCGTTGACCACACTAAAGCTGGATTTGGCATCCGAAATTAAAGTTGCAAGAAAGATCAACCGTGACTTTTCGGAGGAAATAGCAGAGGAGATAGATTCATATCTAACTTGTGAGCCCCTTACCCATTCTCCCATAACTAAGGAAGATCAAATTCAACTGCAAGAATTGGCGGAGAAGGTAGTAAATCTAGGTAAAAAGAAACCACGCGATCTTAAGTCTATTAAGGAGATACGGGATGAGATCATATCCTGTGAGGATCTGTTCTACAGATTGACTGAACCCTATGTACATGACGCCAATTAAAGCTGGAGCAGAAACATGAGAAACATGAGATGTGGCGATGTCGGAGTGGTCGGAGAAATGTGCGCTTATGGAGAAGATACACTAGCCGAGTGTATAAAGGAGCGTTGCGACGGATAGATTGGTGCACGTACTCGAACCTTGCGGCGCACAATTGCCGTCATATCAGCATGGAGCACATTCACGCCGCGCTGGTAGCCAAGGGCTTCGTTGATGAGGCGTGATCCCGGCGATCTTTTCAGAGGATCAAATATGCAAATCGGCATTACAGGAGTTCAATACTTCGATAAGTATGAGACGGAGTCATGGGTAGAAGAAACCATCGAATCTCGTCTCAAAGAGCAAGCGCAATCGTTACCGCTCTTTGGTGTCACTTCATTAGCTGTTGGTAGCGATCAAATCTTAGCTCGAAAAATTCTTGAGCTCGGCGGATCACTCCATGTGGTGGTCCCCTTTGCAGGCTACGAGAAAGCGTTCGCTGACCAAGGCGGAGTAAGGGAATACCACCGACTGCTTGACCTAGCTTATGCGGTTGAGACATTGCCTGCAAAGGCTACAGATAGCGGTTCATTTCTTGCGGCGGGAAAACGTATCGTTGATCTCTCTGATTCTGTATTTGCCGTGTGGAATGGAAAGAGGAAACCGGGGGAAGGCTATGCACCGACGACGACAATCGTCGTAGGCTATGCGTTAGAGCGTAATAAGCCAGTGTTACAAATTAACCACATAGCGAAGCATTGGTCCTGGTTGCAAGACGTGTCTTGATTCGATACGGATCATCTATCAACCCTAAGGAGGCTCCGTGGCTCCGTATCTACGTCTGGCACCCCTGCAAGGCTACCCCGGTTTCCCTACGGTCCCTGTAGCTTCGGCATCCTGCCTGCGTGCGCATCCTTGCGCTTGCTACAAACCCACACCCACATCCAGTCTGACATCTCTCAAAACTACCAGTCCCGGCTCTTGCAGCACCGCTCTCTGACATCAAGGAACAGACCCCACGGCACCCACGGCAAGAACTAAGAGGCATAAAAAAACCGGCCATTGGCGTGGCCGGTTCCGGGCAAATTCTGTTAGCGACTGTAACTTAGGCAAACGCAAACAGAAGACAGGAGATAAGTAGACCGCTTATCTCCCACACTAAAAACCGAGAAAGGAGTAATCGCATGAATATCAACGAAATTCTCAGTTTCAGTAGGAAAATTATACATATTTTCTCCTGCCTGCGCACTATTTTTTCGTTGATGTTTAAAGTGTTGACTGATAGAAAATAAAAGATATAATGTACCCATAGCCAGAGAGAAGAAACCCTAAACCAAACAGCACAAACCAGGAAGGAAAAATGTCAAAAATGACACTTACAGAAACGATAGAAATCCTTCTCAGCGCGTTAGCGTCCGAAGGTGACTTCCTCCAGGTATACACCGAAGACGAAAAGGACTTCGGCACTGAAAACCTAGAAACCTTAGTTGAGGTCGGGTTCCTCTATGTCGGAGATGACGAGATGAGAAAAGGTGGTGTAAGCTATGAAGCAACGGCTAAAGGAATAGCCAAATGTATCGCTGGGCTCATTACCAAATGAACGTCCCTTCTAACGTCCATTCTAAACAATGCGAGGCAAGAAAAATGAAAGAAGTACCCGATGCGGGTCTTAATTACTTTATAATGCAAAGGGAATTAAGGAGTATCATTTCCTACATATGGACTACTGATATGGATTGGTACTGGGAGGAGGAGACAGCTTTAGGCGAGATCGAAAAGAATATATTCCTTAACTCTGGATTGCTGCGGCAAGATGAGAAAGGAAGATTCTTTTGTGGAAAGGAAGACGTGATAAGGTGGATGGTGGATCACATGATCCATTCCTAAGATGCAAAGACCAGGCCACGGAAGGCTTTTATGGCAAGGAGGCCCTGCCTTTTCAGGTCCGGTATAGCCGTGGTATGATTAATAATCTGGTTAGGCTGAACATAAATAATGGCATGATGGCATGATGGCATGATGGCATGAACCCCAATAACGGATTAGGACAGCGCATCAAGAACGCGAGATCTCGGCTGAATATAAACTCAGCCGAACTTGCGCGCAGGTCGAAATTGAGCCGGTCTGCCATTAGTCTGTACGAAAACGACAAGCGGTTTCCTTCATACCATACGCTACGCAAACTATCATTTGCGCTTAGTGTATCAATCGACTATCTAGCGGATGTCAGCGGGTTTCAAGTTGAAGTTGAGATAACTGAAACTGAAGTTGAGATAACTGCCGATTAGAACCTATACGTATAAAACCTTGAGAAATGAAAGTAACTGGAAAAAAGTGTTGACAGATCGAAAATACATGGTATCATGTACCCATAGTCAGGAAGCAGAGAGCGGCAAGGAAGCCGGAATCAAAACCAAAGAGAGAAAAGAACAATGTTATACACAAACCACTACGAAATCGAAGATCAGATCGATGATTACGAGTACAGCGACGAAGACCACGACAACGACGTTGAATTAGCAATCATAGCCCTGAACGGCGGAACCTGGTACAACAAGCGAACCGCCGACTAAGCGAGCAAGGGCAGCGGCAAGGAAGCCGCCAACAACCTAGATCCGAGGTTTGAGGCCCAAAGATGAAAAAGCCGAAAGACAAGAAAGCCCTAGACCTGCTTGCTAGGGCACGCTTGACCATTGAGCGAGACCGGCTAGCCGATACCATCGTCGATAAATCGGTCAATGATTCACCCGGACCAATGCTGCCAGCGCAAGAGCGTGCTTGCGTGATTTTGGAAACCGGCCTCATTTCGGAGGCGTAGGTCATTGAAGCCATGAGGTTAGAAACAATGAGCGAAGACACAGACATTGTCCGAATAGACGAAAATTCGATGCCTAGAAGGAAAAGAGAGACGAGGTGCCACTTGATCCAGTTACATAAAAACCGCATCGGTCGGTGGACCTGGGCCGAAGAGATGAGATTCGACTCTGCATACGACAACTGGACAACAACGCCATCTAAACTCAGAGACGAGTTTAATCTTAGACCTGGCATAGTGTCTCAGCTTCTCTTTCGGAAGCACTTTCGTGGTTGATGCATAACGCGGGTCTGACCGCCTGATAAAGACCAAGCGCAAACGACATGAAGACTTCTATCCCGAACCTGATGCCGCACCAGAAGGCAACCGCAGCCTTCCTGTCGGCCTCTACAGGCGTCCGCGGGGATTTCTCTGGCATGGGTACGGGCAAGACCCGCAGCGCCTTGGAGGCCGCGCTGCGAGTTGGGGCAGAGTCCGGTCTGGTCGTTGTGGCCCCACCGATTGCACTTGAAATGTGGAAGGAAGAGATCGAAAGGTGGTGCGGGCTAGAGGTTGTCAAGGCGAAGTCGGGAACGAATCCCGAACAAGGGAAAGCCTGCGCCCACGTCATATCCTACAGCCTGATCCATATCCTCGCTCCAAAGCTAAAAGACAAAGGGTTCGGTATTTTGATCTGCGACGAGAGCCATGCGCTAAGGAATTTTGGCTCAAAGCGGACCCAAGCAATATTTGGTGCCGATGGACTGGCAACGCACTTCAATCACGTATGGGCGCTTACCGGAACCCCTATTGTCAGGTGGAATGACGACATTTACCCATTCTTACGGAATGCTGCAAGCGATGTGCTGAGTGGAAAAACCGGCAGCATTGATGAGTTCGCTTTTAATTCAAGATACTGTTTATCTGTGTCGAAGCAATTCAACCAGAGAATGAGACCTGTCATGGTAACGTGCGGGAATCGGAACACTAATGAGCTTAACGGTATCTTGTTCAATTCCGGGATCGCCATCAGGCATGAACTTAAAGACGTACAAGCACATATGCCTCCCCTAACGATAGGAAACTCTGTCGTGCAACTCAAATACAAAGATAACAGATCTTTATTTCATCGGAGATCACGCGATATTGTAAATGAACATAAATCACAGATCGTAAGCGGAAACACTGATAACGTGCCAGGATTGGCAAGTCTGGTTAGAGAATTGGGGGAAGCAAAAGTATCCGAAAGCGCTCACTTTATCCATGAGTGCGTCTCTCAGGGCAGAGGACCAATATTGGTTGGTGCTTGGCATAAGAGCGTTATCAATGAAACCAAAAGAGCCTTGGAAGATCTTAATTTAGATGTATCCGTGATAGACGGTAGTACTGCACCTAAGGAACGACTGCTTACGCAAGAGAGGTTCAACGCAAAGAAAACGGACGTTTTGATCGGTCAATTGGCGGCTATGGGTACTAGCATAAACCTCCAGCATGGAGGGCATTACATAGTCGTTCTTGAGCGGTCATGGTCACCTAGCGTTATGGATCAATTCTACGCCAGACTCTACCGGACAGGGCAGGAAAGGAGCGTACACATCGAAATTCTCAATAGCAATACGCTTATTGATAATTTAATAACTAAAGTCTTGGATAATAAACGAACAGAACATAAGAGGGTGCTTGGTAATGAAGGTTGAGTTGAAAAATGAATTTGCCGAAGACGTAAGAATTGGCAGAAAACGAATAGAGGAAAATCGCGCCTTCCCTTACAAAGGGAGAGAAAAGTACCTTAATGCTAGCGAGTCTGGATCTTGTATCCGTAGGGTTTGGTACATGAAAAGATGGCCGCAGGGAAGAAAAGAAGGAAACGGATATTCCAGACGCGGGCAACACCTGGAATCCTATGTGATAGACAGCTTGCGCGCCAGAGGACACAAGATCATCCATGCGGGAGAAGACCAGATCAGTATAAGAGACGAGGAAAGGAGGCTGTCGGCAACACCTGATGGTATAATGGTCTATGATAACCTACAGAGCAAGCTACTTGAAATAAAATCATTTAGCCCTATGCAATCGGTTGACTCATTTCCACGAGCGAATCACCTGGAACAGGTGAAGCAGGCCATTGGAATTGTAAACGCTCACAGCAACTTTTCCAACTTTTCTGTTTCCTCCAATCCTGTTCCGATCAATGGATGTCTTTTGTATATAAACGCAGACGACTTTGACGATATGTATTCTTACGAAATATCATTGGATACGTCCGTTGATGACGCACTATGGTTGCCTAGCTTGAAAGCAGCTAAAATCTTTGAAGCCAAGGAAGATAGCGAGCTATTGCCGGAGGGAACCGTAACTGGTGAATGCAAGCATTGCGAATATACAAAGGCGTGTAATCCTGCGAACTATATAAGCGAAAACTGTGAACCCAGGAAATTTGCGCCGCGCGAGATGGTAAAAGATGCGGAAACCTATATCTCTCTAAGAAGACTCGTCAACGAGTATAAAAATCAACAAGATATTTTAAAGAAAAACCTAATCGAATACCTGAACAGACTTGAAACGAGTGTAGTCTGCTCATGTGGGGTCAAAGTCAGTGCAAAACGGATTAGTCCACGAGAAACCTTTGACTATTCTGCGATGATAGAAGATGGTATAGACCTATCGCCTTACAAAAGGTCTGGCAGAGAGTCTATACGTCTCGATGTTAGACCGGAAAAAAGAGGAAAAGAGAGAGATGAAAACTAGTAACCAGCCGGTTGAATCCGATCATAGAATCCTGTCAATGCCGCAAACGAGATTCAGGCATCTCACGTCTCCTAAAGAACTCGCAAATGGTTTATCCGAAGGAGATGATATGAGGGAACTGTTTTTTTCAGGCAAAACCGGGGCTTTCAAGACCATTGACGGGATACACGTCCAGCCTGATGTAACGAGCTATGCAGTTGATCCAACCAGCTTCATAGAGGGCTTTATCCTCTGGCTGGCTGGCAAGCCAGAAAAAAAAGAGACCTGGTATGTGCTAGACCCTGATAAGAAGGTGATCTCGTTCGAGGACCTACCGGCTGTCAAAGGTCCTAAAAGTGACATGAATGGATGGCGACCTTTGGTTAGTTTCGATATGAGGCCCACGGACAACCATATGGCAGGATTTCGATTCACCACAAACACTGACTCTGCAATCTTGGCTGTTCGGAGCCTACGGCTTCATACCTCGATGATGAATGCCAAGAGCGACAGTTTTCAGTTTCCGATCATCACGATTGGGAGAGAAACCTTTACCGCACAAGGCCATAAAGCATGGAAACCGATATTCAATGTCATCACATGGACTTCACCACCAAGCCAAAGTGCAGAATGTGCTGAGACACATGACTTTTGATGACCTTAACCAATGCGCCCCGAAAGGGGCGCTGGCGGCTGTGGCGTGACACGTGTTCCTGTCAATCGCGAGCTTCTCCAGTGGGCGTGTGAGCGATCCGGGATCGACCACGAGGACCTCGTGGCGAAGTTCAAGAAGTTACCCGAATGGGAGAGCGGTGAGACCCAGCCCACCCTGAAACAGATGGAGAAGTTCGCACGCACCGTCCATGTGCCGGTCGGCTACCTGTTCCTTTCTCAGCCCCCGGAGGAACCTGTCCCCATTCCCGACTTCCGCACCCTTGCCGGGCAAGCTGTTGCGCGCCCGAGCCCGAGCCTTCTGGACACGATCTACACCTGCCAGGAACGGCAGATCTGGTATCGGGATTTCGTCCGGGTCACCCGCCAACCGGAGCTGGCCTTCGTCGGCAGCGCCACAGTCGAGACGCCGCCCGAGACGGTTGCGGCGGACATGCGCGAGACGCTCGGCTTCGACGTTGCGGCCCGCCGCGACGTCCCGACCTGGACCGACGCCCTCCGGAAGTTCATCCGCCAGGCAGAGGAGGCCGGTGTCCTCATCATGGTCAACGGGGTTGTCGTGAGCAACAACCGCCGCCGTCTCAATCCCGATGAGTTTCGTGGCTTTGCGCTATCCGATCCCCTCGCGCCGCTGATCTTCGTCAATGGCGCGGATACGAAGGCGGCGCAGATGTTCACGCTCGCCCATGAACTCGCTCATCTCTGGCTGGGAGCAACCGCCTTGTCGAACCTAGGGGCTAAGCCAGAGCAGGGGTTCCGACGTGAGGAGGTGTGGTGCAACGCCGTGGCGGCGGAGCTGCTCGTGCCGCTCGCCGCACTTCGCGCCGATCTCCAAGAAGATGAGCCGCTCCCGGACGCTTGGTCCCGGCTGGCGCACACTTTCAAGGTCAGCACGCTGGTCATTCTGCGCCGTCTTCTCGATGCAGACTGGATAGACCGAGCCCATTTCGACATCGCATGGAACACAGAGATCAATCACCTGCGGCACCTCGCGCAGCAGGACGGCAGCGGCGGCGGTAGGCAGCGGCGGCGGTAATTTCTATCGCACCACGCAGTCCCGCGTGAGCCGCCGGTTCGCCCGTGCGCTTGTCGTCAGCACGCTTGAAGGACAAACGCTCTATCGGGACGCCTTTCGGATGCTCGGCGTCTCCAAGACGGAGATCTTCAACAAACTCGGACACCAAGTTGGGGTGATGGAATGACCGACTATCTTCTCGACACCAATGTCTTCACTGAGGCCAAAAACCGGCACACAGGCACACATCTTAGGAGATCAATATATGTCATCGACTCTTATCAAGCACCGCTACCCGCAGGAGCTGGAAACTGAAGACGCGTTTCCTCCGACTCTCATAGAGTACCTCCTCGCAGCAATGATCATCATTGTTGCTATCCCCTTCTTGGCTATTTTCACAGGTATTGTCCTATTCATGATCTCCCTGTTCCTCTCGGCCACTGTCGCCTACAAATCCGTCATGACGTTGTTTCAACGAAGACCACAGAGGCAATGAGACTTTCCACGGGAGGTCTTATCAATGCCTGCGCGTCAATTGTTCTGAGATAGTAAAAACGGGGCCTAAGCCCCGTTTCTCTTCCCCACTGGAATCCAAGCCCAGCATCAAGACCAGCACTCAGATCGACCGCACAGTTGAACGCTGGGTCGGACGCCAAATTCCACGGTACGAAACCGATTGCACAGCCGAACGCTGGGTCGGACGCTGCATTCCACGGTGCAAGACCGACTGCACAGCCGAACGCTGGATCGGACGCTGCATTCCACGGTGCAAGACCGACTGCACAGCCGAACGCTGGATCGGACGCTGCATTCCACGGTGCAAGACCGCGTAAGGATCACTCAGATCCTCATACTTTCCGCCAGCGGGCATGGGATCGGCCATGACCACAGGAGCCAAAGGAGCCGAAAGGGCCGAAACCGCAACCAAGGAAAGGACAGTTTTGACAGTTTTCTTCATTGGGAAATCCTCACAGTTGTTGATCCAGGAATCCACAAAGATAACAATTTTATCAAATTGTAATACTATGTGGAATTTTCAGGTAACATAACACATACCTGATCGAACGCAGATAACGTACCTCGATTTTCTTGGCTGTGCAAGATTTTTAAGTTTACTGAAAAGAGAGATCGGTGCATCGGTCGCTGAGGCCCGCGCCGCCGGGAGGATCGCTAGCATTGGTTCGGCAGGAAGGAAGCTTTAGGGTGTCTTGCGACGGGAAGGGGCACGCGGCCAGAATTGGCTGGACATGCTCGGACTAGGTGGCCTCCAGATCCGGTTTCCCTACGATCCCTGTAGCTTCGGCATCCTGCCTGCGCGCGCATCCTTGCGCTTGCTACAAACCTAGCTGGCTCGGACGTGACGGTAAGGTGTCCAGATTCACACGGTCTAAAATCCTATCCAGGAGCACTGACATAGGAATATTGTACTTTTTAGAATATATGTGTAATACGTTTAAGGTAACTTGCCGCTTTCCAGTTTCCAGGCGAGATACGTAAACAGGTGAAATTCCAAGGTGTCGGCTAGCATCAGCCGCAGAGTGTCCATATTGTAGGCGTAAATCTCTTAATACATCGCCTGCACCCGACCAATTCAGCTTAGGTACATTCATTTTTTATCCTCGTAAGTCAGGGTAGTTGAGGGGCCGGGATAAACCCGGCCCAACTAATCAACAGTAGCGGCTGTAAGCATCCTCGCAGTGAGTGTTTAGTTCTTCCACTAAATACATAATGTCGTAGAAAGGCTCGGACTCAGCAATCGTCAACAGTTGCTTTGTCCTTTTTAAAAGCAAGCCCCAAATTTGACGCTTCGGACGACCGGATACTTTCGATTGCTCGGCATCGTCAGTCTCTAATTTTTCAAGCGTGGCCGCTTTTTCCATAAGACTTGCCACTTTTAAAATGTGCTTCATGGTACCGTATTGGTTGAACAAGGGTTCCTTGTCCTCATTTTTTAGTACACGTCCTTGTGTATTTAGTGCCTTTATGCAAGCATAGTTCAAAGTAAGTGCTCTATCTATCAGGCTCTTTATCTCGATTTCTCCTGCAAGGCGCATAATCTCTTTTGCCTGATTTGATAGTTTCCTCCAAGCTGGTTTTTTCCTCTTGCCTTCTACCTTTGCTCTTAGGGCCTCCGCATCTTCGCAGCGATTGATAGCCTGATCCAAGACACCGAGGCCATCTATCAATGCGGAAGTATCAATTTTGTATCCAGTGCTCATTTTCTTTTCTCTCTTTGTTTGGGTTATTTCTAAAGCGTGGATATATATTACTTTGTTATTTCTGTTTTGTCAATACTTTTTGTTAGAGATTTTGTGCTATGAAGTGTTGACAGATCCGAAATACATGGTATCATGTACCCATAGTCAGGAAGCAGAGAGCGGCAGGGAAGCCGGAATCAAAACCAAAGAGAGAAAAGAAATGACAATACTAGACAAGCCCAAGCTCAGAGACGCCAACCTGAAAGGGATGGACCTGACCGGGGCCGTCCTGATTGATGCAGACTTTACCGGGGCTCAGCTACCTTCCGGCTTTTCCCTTGGAGGGATACAAAGGTAAATTCGGGTCTGGCCAGGGATGGCTAATGACCATCAACGGAGTGAATTTGGAGAAAGCTAATGGTTAGTGTTCAAGACGTTGCCTCTCGGATTCTTGAGCGCAAGGGTCCGATGGGGGCATGGAAACTTCAACATCTCGTCTACTATTGCCAAGCTTGGTCTCTCGTGTGGGACGAGCAACCGATGTTCCCTGAACGTATCGAAGCGTGGGCGAATGGTCCCGCGTGCCCACAACTCTACAATGAGCATCATGGTCAGTTCACAGTTTCGGAAATTCCTAGCGGTAATCCCGAGAAGCTCAACCTCAACGCCAAAGAAACGGTGGATGCCGTGCTCGAATACTACGGCAATATTCTATACGAGCCTTCCTCCAAACTTGTAACCCTCAAGGTGAATTGAATGAAGACCATCGCTTTCTTTAATAACAAGGGTGGTGTTGGTAAAACCACACTTACCTACCATATTGCCTATGCCTTATCAGAGTTGGATCACCAAACGCTACTTGTCGACCTAGATCCTCAATCGAATCTAACACTATTCAGTATGAGTGCTGAAGAACTGCATGACGTATGGAAAAAGGAAGATAGTTTTATTGATGATTTTGAGCGTGCCAGAAAAAAAACACCCCCAGGAGATTTTCTGGAACTTATGAATCATCCGAGATCCGCTCATTTCCTTCTGAAACCTATTGAAGATGGAACAGCTGAAATCGATGATCTTGTTCGCCCTATTCAGATCAACGAACGTCTAGACATGATACCCGGGCGACTGACTCTGCATAAGTACGAGAACAAGATCGCGGCGCGATGGAGTGAGGTATACCAGGGGGATCCTCTTGCGATCCGCACGATTACACAAATTCGTCAGTTGTGTTCTAATTACGCCGAAAAATGGAACTATGAGTTTGTGCTCTTGGATACTTCATCCAGTCTTGGAATTTTAAACAAGGTAATTATCTCTACAGCAGATGCATTCATTGTGCCTTGCATGCCAGATATGTTTTCACTACATGGAATAAAGAACATCGGTAGTGCATTGACAGAATGGAAAAGGGAGTTTGACACTATGTATAATATCCTATCTGATGATAAATTTTCTGAAAAACGCTGTTATTTTCCAGAACACTTTGTCGGGTTCCTCGGGTTTACAATATTTAACGCGAAGGAGTACGAAGGGACAAAAAATGATTTGAATCTTGCTCAGGCACACTTCAATTATGCACAAGAGATACCAATGACTATCAAGGAGCATATTGCTGAAGAAATGAGATCGGCACTTTCATTAGAGACTATTACCAAATCTATCGGCGGAAAAGCGGTCATACACTCACACTCCACTCTTCCGAATATGGCACAAAAATACCAATGCCCAATTTGGAAAGTTCCGGACTGCGATAGAATTGATAAAGAGGACAAAAGCACGATTTCTGGAAACAAGGAACGATACAAATCAACTCAGGAAAAATATCACTATTTTGCCCAAGATTTGCTTAACCGATTGGAGAAATTGAAGTGACTCAATCATAAACCATCGATAGGGTATTCGTCGATAAACATAGATCAGGTTGCTCAACTGCTCTTACATTGGGTTTGAGATTGATCCGAAACAGGTCGCCGCATCGAATCACCGCCTCAAAGCCGTTCAGACCGACGACGTTCCATTGCATAGGCAAACTGGGACGCTTGCCACCGCTCAAGCCGTCAGATCGATCAGAGGATTGGTTCGGCAGGAAAAGGGCGTTGGGGGCGTCTTGCGGGAGATGAGGTAGGCAGCTAGGGCTAGCTGGACATGCTTGGACGGTGGCTTCCAGGTCCCGTTCCCCTACGATCCCTGTAGACTTCGGCCATCCTGGCCTGCGCGCGCATCCTTGCGCTTGCTACAAACCCACACCCACATCCAGTCTGACATCTCTCAAAACTACCAGTCCCGGCTCTTGCAGCACCGCTCTCTGACATCAAGGAACAGACCCCACGGCACCCACGGCAA
>Ga0209049_1000111_pt1 | contig 16583 bp, 17 predicted proteins | sample WorMetulBAHAMAS2_FD_187398 | JGI IMG/M metagenome (GOLD analysis project Ga0209049, IMG submission 187398) | Marine gutless worms symbiont microbial communities from Max Planck institute for Marine Microbiology, Germany - Olavius ullae BAHAMAS.2... | ecosystem: Host-associated > Annelida >...
CAGATGGGGTTTCTTGCGTGAGGGTTTGCGGCAGATCGCCGTGCTTGTCGATGAGTGCTTGTAGGCTCGCGTCGCCTTGCGGGGCGTCCACATCGAGCGCGAACAAGTCGTCCGGGAACGTTAGCCCGATATTCCCTTGGTGGTCGCTAAGGCGATCCTTTGCCGCTTGGACGCCTGGTGGTTCTTTCGGCCAACTGGGGAGGCTTGGTATCTTCCCGTTCGGCCGAACGGGAATAGGGATAAGTCCTATCTCCGCATAGGCTGCGGCGTACTCTGAGAGGTTAGGGCTGCGGGGTTCGGTTGGCGGGGTATGGGTCTCCATAGGGACTCCATCGAGATGGAGAACCCATGAATCTCAACGAAAGTTTTGCAGCGGCGGCGGGAATTAGATAAAATATCCTGACCGGAACTGGGAATTTTTCGTTAAAATTCAATGTGTTCCTCATTCTCGGTTTTGGTATTGGAATAAGCTCCGAACTTATTCCGTGACTTAAATTAAAAGTCGCCTTTTCTGAAAGGGCCGGTTTAGTCAACCGGCCTTTTTCTTTTGGGCGCCAAAACTGAATGAATAATAACTAAGATCTTCTTACTTGGACAATTTTTCCGCGCCCGCCACACCCATCATGGTATCCTCTGATCCGAGATGATTCAACCGGGCTTTTTAGTGGGTCTTCCAGTCCGGTGCCGTCATGACCGGCAGTCGCACTCGATGCCGTTCGCCCCTTGCATGACGGCCCATCGCCACCACTCGGTGCAGCCTTGAATCTGGTCTGCCTGGACCCTGGCAAAGGCGGCTTGATAGAGCTTTTCGTATTCGGCATTGGATTGCTTGTTGGCAAAGGCTTCGCGTAGCGTTTTGGGATCTTCCGCCGAGAACATAACCCGGAACACGTCCCCCTTGAAATCACAGTGACGCACGATGTTTTCGCCAATAGCTTGTCCTTCTCGGTCGCAATCGGTGGCGATGATGACCGTATCGGCACTTGAGAGCGCTTTCCGCAATTCTTGGATGACCTCTTTCTTACCCGATGAGTTATCGGCAACGAATGGGTAGAAACCGCTCTCCGGGCGTAAAACTTCAAACCCCCACTTTTTCCATTCTGGATTGACTTCCTCCGGCATGGCTAAGCGGAAAAGATGGCCTCTCGCCGCAAGGATCTTGCCATAGCGGTCGCCAACCGCGTCGCGGACATTTCGGGCCTGGGAGGGTTTTTCGCAGATGACAACTGTTTTCATGGGGATAGCTCCTGTTCAAAGAGGCGTTGCTGCTGTCGCGTGAAGAATCGGGATCGGTCCGAAATACCGCGAATCGAAGGAATCCAGTGATTCGCCTAGTACCCAAAAATGATTAGGAGGGACAATTCCACCAGCCGGTTGCGGCAAGGATCGGCCAGCGCGGTCGGTCGTTAACCGGCTGCTTTTCTCGATCATTTCCCCGTTTACCAGGATTCCTTCTTGGGCAACGTCTACCCTGTCGCCAGACAACGCATGCACTCTTTTCAACATCGGCGCAATCCTCCCGCATCCCCATCCTGGGCGCAGATAGCCCCTCTCATGCGCCTGCCGTATCGCCGGATGGGTGAGGTCGGGGCAAACCACAACGAGCGCGCCACGTTCGATTCCAGCGGTCGTGAGCACCCGGTAGAAGCCGGTCGGCATCGATCCGGTAAAGTTATAACGGAGCCCCCAGCGGTAGGCCGCAAATGCTGCGGCCACGAACAGAAGGAAGGCGGCTAACAAGGTTTTAGCCAACCTGCGGTGGAAGGTCTCAGCCTGCATACGGCGGCAGGATCAGGTCTTTATCGACGATAACGCTGAATTTGTAGCCGGGGCGGATTTCGAGCGTCGGCTGGATACGCAAATTCCGACGCACCATCTCGCGTCCTACTTCCCCCCACTGGCGTGCGGTCTCGACTTTCAGGGTTTCCGCTGGGTCTTCGGTATCATCGTTGTCGTCCTTACTTCGTGGGATCGCCATTTGCACGCCAGCGCCGACCAGCGCAAGGAACGTCGCACTCCCGAATATCCTGCCGTAGTGGTTGTTCACCCGATCCCGGAATCCGGCATATCCTGCTTGGTCAACGCCCGGCATACCGCCGAGGTCCAATGTCGAGTCATCTGGGAGCTGGATGCGGTGCCATACAGTCATAACGCGCCGTTGACCCATGGCGATGTGGTGATCGTACAGTCCGATCAGCTTGGAGCCGCGCGGGATCAAAACGTGACGCCCACTGCGCGAATCCCGAACGTCGTGGCTGACCTGTGCCAGCACTTCGCCCGGCAAGTCCGAGTTAATGCCCCCGATGACAATCCTAGAGAAGATCAGGCGGTCGCCTTCGCCCGCGCTGTGTTGCAGCCAACGGTGCAGGCCGCAGTTACGATCAAGGAGTACGGAAAGCCCTGCGGCGACGACCTAAACGTGGACGGACTGATCGCTTCGCTGGAAGAACAGACCCGTGCGAGCAGCGGCGGCGACCGGAAGCGGGCCGATGCCATGCTCACGACTCAGGCCCACACGCTGGATGCCATCTTCAACACTCTTGCACGGCGTGCTATCAACGCTGAATACGTGGATCACTTCGAGCGATCTCTCAAACTCGCCTTGCGCGCACAGTCGCAATGCCGGGCGACCTTGGGGACGCTCTCGGCGCTCAAGAACCCGCCAGCGGTGGGCCATGTCCATCAGGCGAATATCGCCCACGGGCCACAGCAAGTGATCAACGCATCAGCCGCTCCGGGTGATGCCCCGTGCGCGGGCGCGGGAGAAAATCAAAACGTGAAAAACGAACTATTGGAGCAGACCGATGGCGAACGGTTGGACACCGGAACGACGTGCACGCCAGGCCGAACTGATCCGGCAATGGCGACCGTGGGAGAAGTCAACGGGGCCGAAGACCGAGGCCGGTAAGAGAGGTGCCTCTCAAAACGCATACAAGGGCGGCACCTGGCGGCTGCTGCGCGAACTGTCGCGTGCTCTACGGGAACAGAAACGGCAACTGGCCGGGTATGATCCAGCGCGCGGCAGACCTCGGCCTTCAGGGGAGAAACGTGAGCAGGGACAAGCCGAAGCCGCTCGGGTCGAGCGGGTGATCGTGCCCGCGTCGTCAAGCGCTTAAGGTTAGTATTTGGTCAAGGTGCAAGGAAGCCAGGACTGCCCGGCGACGGTCTCTGGCGAAGGGTCGGCGCTGGATCAGGATGGTAACGAGGTATCCGACCTCTTGGGTATCCTGATCTATTCCGAGGCTTTCGGTGATGCGCCGCTGCACATCCCCAGCAACAAGCGGCCCGCAACAGCGGTTCTAGGTTTTCCGGTCGGCTGGAGGACGACGACCCCTGCGTTGAAAGCAATTGACGTAGCAGGGTTGATTGGATAGCCTGTTCAACAGACAGTCGGGCCTTGGTGCGTCTAGTTCACGCACCAAGGCCCTAACCATAACCAACCGGATGACGAGGTTAGGCCATGGCTGCCGCCGATTATATCTCCACTGTGCCCGTCTCGCTCGGACCTACTGAGCGTTATCCATTCCTCGCGCAACATACACCGATGCGCGATTAACGGGTTGTAAGTGGCCCAAAACACCCTATCGAAAGAATAGACGGTCCAAGACGCGTCCGGAAAACGCGCCTTGAGCCTAACCACAACCAAACCTGATCGCGAGGTTAGGCCATGGCTGCCGCCAATCTTACCTGCCCCGTACCGATCCTGCATACCCGCTGGAATCTTCCCGTCCGACCTACCGAGCACTTGAAGCCCAAGCGGCACGGGTTCCGGCCCATGCTTGCCGTGATGCTCTGCTCACTTGGCACGGTAGCGCAAGCTGACCTACCGCTGGTGGTCGAGAGCCTGTTAACCGACAAGGGGAAGCTGAAACTGAACCTATCGCTGGCATACAGTAACAGCGCGACTGCGGGGCTTTTCAACAGCGACGCCGTGGTCGGCACCGCCTCCTTACGCTATGGCCTCACGGGTAAAACAGAGATTTACGCCCGAGGGAGCGGCCAATACAGCAGTATCCGCACGTCCACTGGCTCGACGACGGACGTCCGCTTTCTGAATACCTGGGTCGGGGCAAGCTACCAGTTCAAAAAAGACACCGAGACACCGGCGCTGATCGGATTTGTCGAGGGAGCCCTGTTCGAGCGAGGGAAAGATAGCACCTACGCGCTCAAGTCCTGGGCCGCCGGTTTAACCACGTACAAATCGATTGACCCGGTCGTTTTCGTGCTTTCGGGGTACTACGGCCTCAATCTGCCGCGCAAGGATGGCGGGGCGACCATCGATCCAGGCAATACCTTTGCCTTGTCCCCATCAGTCGCCTTTGCTGTCAACGACAGCGTGACGTTCAGCGCCGGGGTGAACTGGTCGAACAGGTGGTCCAGGCACTCCAAAAGAACGGTTTTACAGCAAAGGGGTAAAGACACCGAGCCCGAAGAAGTCGATCTCCGCTCCCGTCAGTTTCGGACCACCAATACCGATTTTGTCTTCGGAGCGGACTACAGATTCCCCAACGATGACATTATCAATGTAACCCTTTCCGCGAACCTATCGGGCAACCAAGGCACGAACCTACGGTTCGATTGGTTGCATAGGTTCTGATCGGCCAGTGACCCCAACACTCACGACTAACTAGGAGATTTGAAATGAAACAATTCTTGAAACTGGCACCGCTCGCTGGCGCACTGGCTCTAACCCTGTCAAACTCGGCATCCGCTGACGTGCCCATGTCAGATTTCGAGCGTGATATGCGGATGGCATTCGAGAATGACGGGGAACCTATGGAACTAGCGATGCTCTCCGAGAAGGAAATGAGAGAAACTAAAGGAGCGGTTTGGCCTTTTAACATCTCTTGGATAGGACGCCTCTTTTGGGGGGCATCCTATGGCTGGCTCGAAACGGGAACTAATGTATATAACAGAGGTAATTACGGGGATATTAGAACGCTATACTCTATATCATCTGCACAGTTAATGGCCTATAGTCTAATTGGGCTTGCCAATACACATCCCGGTATAGGCGTCGCCATGGGGTTTGCGGCGGACAAATCCTTTGAGTCGCTACAGCAAATAATGTGGGAAAACAACTGGTCAATATTCGATGCCGTCGGTCATGCCGCCACCCTCGTTAATAGGAGAGTTGCCGACATTCTTAGAAGTGGAGGCGGCAGTTCTGGTGCTGGTGGACCAGAAGCAATGTCGGCAGATTCGGGGCGGACACGTTCGGGACGGGCACATTCGGGGCAATCGGATGCCAGCAAATATTTGGTCGGACTTCTGGCTGCGCTCCCCCAAGACAGGCTACGGCAATTTTTGTCCGATATTCCCGTAGAGACTTTTAATAGAGTTTTATCCGACGTCGCGCCAGATGCCACGCGGGCGGACTTTTTGAGTGATCTGCCGCATGAAAATGTAAACGATTTCTTGGCGGCTATGCCCGAAGAATATGTGCCAGATTTTAGGGGAATTGTCCCAACGCATATCCTGGACAGGTTAACCACGGCCACAGCCGCGACGTCTCTAGCGAATAACCGACGGATACCATCCGATTGGTATTGGCGTTATTAATAGTCAAGGCATCCGAGGGAGCAATAAATCGGTATCGGGTGGTTTATTGCTCACTTCGTTGCAAGCCAAATAACATATGCCAAGGCCGAGAAATGAAAATCGTGCTTTACTTATATCCTGTCGTGTTGACTTCTGTTGCCATTGTTGCGTTTTTTGTTTTATTCCTGGTGGGATTTCATCTGTGGCGAACGGGAGCGAAAGTGCGGGGAAGCTATTCTAATAAAGTCGAGATGCGCCGCGCTATTGCAATCTTAACATCAGCCGTATTCTTATTTTTTGCCGCCGACATAACAATGTATCAATTAGGAGCAGATATTTCTGTTGAAAGGCTAAGGTTTAGTTTTTCGTCCTTTTTCTTTGCTGTTGCGGGGGCTATCTATTTCGGGTTTGTTGTCCCGAAAATTTTCCGTTTTGATTATGACCGATTGCCATTCAATGAGTCCTCTTTACGAAATTTACCGAAAGCGATGCTATCAGGAATACTATTTTTTGGGTTTGCGTTCCTAACGGCGAAGATGTCTCATGCCCTTTCGAGGTTTGTTTTTGATACATACGCGCCATGCGTGCTTAATTTTTAGAGGGGAACGGGTAACACGGAGCCTCCCTCTCCCGTGTGTACGCAACGGACCTATACCGGTATATCCCAATATACGAGAATGGCGACAAGATGAATAACAAAACTTATCTCGCGCTGGCGTCCGTGCTCTCAATTACATTGGTCGGGTGCCATAACGTTTGCTATGAAGAACACAAACAATGTGCGGAAGAATGCGACGAAAACTATACCTCCTGTTGCGAAGTGGAAAACTGCCCGGATTATTCGAGATTTTCGACATTACAGCGAAAATCCGAAGATGAACAATGAGCAAGGCAACCCGGCCATTTTTGCACGTGATCTGCGGCCTTCTGTTGTGCTCGATCTTGTCTAGCACACACGCGGAAGATGGGCGAGCGTATCTCCGAGGCCCTTCCCTGTCCGGGGAGATCAAGGTTAAAAGCTGGAAGGCGCTACGCGACGAGCGGGTGGTGAAACAAGACCTGGACTATTCTTGCGGAGCGGCATCGCTCGCAACCGTGCTCAACGAACACTACGGCCAGGTCGTCACCGAACAAGACCTATTGCGGGCCATGGCTACGGGCGACCTTATGGCTTCATTCGAGAACATGCAGCAAGCGTTGCTCAAGTTCGGGTTTCGAGCCGTTGGGATTTCCGCCAGCTACGATCAGCTAGCCAAGCTCAATATGCCAGGAATCGTGTATCTGGAGCACCGCAAGACCGAGCATTTCTCTGTGCTCCGGGGAATCGATGAATCGACCGTGTGGTTAGCCGATCCTTCACTGGGGAACCGCACCTACAGTCGCTCACAGTTTCTGGACATGTGGGAAACTCGAACCGACGCGACCGAAAATGCCGGCTTGAAGGGCAAGGTTTTGCTTGTGTTCCCTGCCGACGGCAAAGTCCGTAGCCCGTCAGACTTCTTTACCAAAACACCAAGACGGCAAACAGCCCTGGCGGTAAAGCGACTCCGGGCTTTGCCGGACAGAATCCAGGCATCGATGCGCTAGCCACGTACAACCGGTAGAGGCTTCCCGTGGGCCGTAGGGCTAAATTGGGGTCCTCCGAGAGGACGGCTTAGAACGCCTCTTTGTGGCTCAGAGGCCATGCTCTGACCGCCGCCATGGGGCAAGCGTCCACAGCGTCGAGGGTAAATTGGAAACGGCTGCGGATTACGCAGGAGCGTGTACCGTGGTAGTCTGACAGACTACTGTCATCACCCATTACCGGGAAGGGATGCCCGGAACCGAAACACTCGCTAATTTCGAGGCATAAAAGAGAAACCCGCGCTGGGGTCTCCTCCCCAACGCGGGTTAAGTAACCGTAACAGAAGATTAGCCAGAGCAACGGTCGATGAAAATCCTACCTGCTCGAATCCCCTGTTGCAAGGTCTCAATCACGGGGACTTGGGAAGTGACGACTGCCCGCTCCCCGCTTGCCAATCTGGGGATCGCTCGTGGGCAGGCCCTACGCACCGCGTGAAAATCTAGGCGGCAATTTCTGCGGGCACGATCCGCAGAACCCCAGGCTCACGCTGGAAAAGCCACCCAAGACCGGCAGGGGCGGCATTCCCTTTGTGCTTACGCGGCTCATGGCTCTGCTCAAGAGCTACTACGATAATCCGCGCCAGATCATCCCCTCCCTGGACCTAGCCAACGGCAGCGAGCGGCAGCAACGCAGCGAGCGCCGGGAAGCCTGCCTGCTCTTGCTAATGGCCTCGCTCAAGTACACGGACCTTGCCAGTCTGCGGGTCGGCATCCCCACCGAGGACGGGTTCTTGAGTCTCACCGTGGACTACATCGGCAAGCAAACCGGCATGGGGTTGAAACGCACAGAGCGCGCCCTGGGCGATTTGAAAGCCGCCGGGCTAGTGACCATCGCCCAACTCCGCAAACGCCTTCCTGATGGCTCCTGGAAGGGCCTGGCCGCCGTCAAGGCCATATCCCGCCACCTGTTCGGCCTGTTCGGCTTGGGGAGTATGCTGAAACGCGAACGCACCAAAGCCAGTAAGCGACAGGCGAAAAAGTCCAAGAATCAAGAGACCGCCGGTCAGGCTCGGTTGACGTTGGCTTTGAAAGTCTTGGCTGGAAAGCTGAGCAGCAAGCCTAATCGTAAGCCGAAAGGCGACCTGGAATATCGCCGACGACGGGACATCAAGGCATTGGAACTCAAACAAGCCCACCCGCACTGGACCCGAGACCGGCTCATCGAGGAAGCCGAACGGATGCTCCTTACCCCCGATCCGTGCCACGGCTGAAACGCCGCCGGTCAGGGACCGAAAACGCCTCTCCGCAGCGATCCTCAGCGCGGAACCAAGCCCTCGCACCGCCGGAATTTGACCCAGCGCCGGGATGCTCGCTTCGGATCGAAAAATTAAGTGTCGGTAAATCCTTCGTTAAGTGGCGGGCATTAATCAATAAAAAATCAATTCAGAATCAGAGCAGTCAGAACCAGGCCCAGGAGATCCCCAAGAAAACCTTAGAAAGCCGCTGAGAGCCTTCTACAGTATCTTCAGGCAACAGAAATCGTTGAACGGACCGTGGCATTGGTCTACAGAAAAGAGACCACAGCGGTATCCTGCAAGCCGCATGGCTTGGATTCCAGGCTCACTGAACATGCCGAGCCAGTGGTTCACAGATCCAGATTCCCTATGTCCCTATAGCCTTCGGCATCCCTGCCTGCGCGCGCATCCCTGCGCTTGCTACAAACCTAATCCCGTCGGCATCCGGCGACCCCCGGACATCGAGGACCCCCAGGACCCGTTCAGGCCAGCGTTCCAACCCTCAGACGCCCGAGCCGTCGGGTCGATCATGAGGCATTGGTTCGGCAGGAAAGGAACGTCGAGTGCGGTCTTGCTGAGGGATGGAGCCCGCGGCTAGGGTTGATTGGACATGCTCGGACAGGGGCCTCCAGATCCCGTTTCCCTACGATCCCTGTAGCTTCGGCCATCCTGCCTGCGCGCGCATCCCTGCGCTTACCAGCTGTTTGAGATTCTTGAGCCGTCCAGCACACGAATAGCCGGTCAGGCTGACAGATAAACGCTCGTTTTCCTTGCTCTCGCTAAACCCGCCCCACATACTACGAAAAGCAGTAAGGAAACTCGATACGTAAATCTTGGTCAGTTTGTTGTCTTCAGTTTATCTTTTCTTACGGATTTGAACGGCGACTTTCCGCGCTTCTTTCGGTTTGCTTTCGGGCGCAGGCTTAGGTTCAAGCTCAGGCGGCAGCTTGAAGTCATGAGGGGGGTCGATGGTGGAGATGATGTGCTTGTAGATCAGGCGAAGGGCTGGGGTTTTCAGCAAGATGGCATACTGGTCGAACGACGCGATCTGTCCCTCAAGCTCGCTCCCATTCATCAGAGACACGGACACCGGGACTTGTTCCTGACACAAGGCGTTGAGTAACGTCTCCTGAAGCTTATCTCCTTTCAACATAGCAGCATCTCCCTTATGTTTGGTCCGCGCCAAGCTTCAACTGCTCGCGCAACTGGCTTAACAACTGAGCGTCCACCGCCTTTTTTTCGCTAGCTGGCGGGAAATACAAGGTGGTCGTTGGGGAGACGGTCGATCTAGACAAAGCAGATAATTCGATCCATTCAATACGCGGAAGGCAAATTGCAGAAAAACTTGCCTCATAAATGGCAACCGGATGCTTGGGAGGGTAAGTCTCAAGCAAAAAACGCTGAAGCGTCGGTAGCGTCAACTCGGTCTTGTAGTCTTTAGTCCAAGTTCCCATACCTAACGCTCCCGCTTGCCAAAGAACTAAAGGTATAGCCGGATTGAGAGCGTACTTACGAAGCAAAAAGTCGGTGGCCTCGTAAGCCTGTTTGCCAATTACAGGATCGACGGCCAAATCCACGAACAAGCAATCCTCCGCCGAAATCGCAGGTAGCATCTGCGCATTTAAACCCTCTTTACGGGCCGCTGCGATCACTTCATGCCCAGGAGACACGAAGACGCCAGGATGACCATAAAAAGCCGCGCAAGTCCGCTTCCCCTCACGTACCGGGGACAAGATCGCGGCCACCATCTCATCGTAACTCTTACGCCTAGATTTTCCCTCCGCATAAAATTTGTTTAAATTCACAGCGCCGTCGTTTCTTTCTTTCAACCAAAACTCCGTAAGTGGATCTGAAGAAAGGTATAAAAGAGCATCAGAGCTTTCTATTTGCGCCTCGGTTTCCAGGGAGATATGGCCCAACTGGAAGCCCAAACCAACGACACGTAATGACGCTGACTTACTCATATTGTCTCCCCTCCACCTCCGACTACAACGACGACTGAGGTATCTATCACTACCACTATATCCCCGGAAAGACTCCCTCCCAAAACGCCCCGCACCTTAACCATTTGGCGCGAGGCGACCGCGTCGATTTCATGCTTTGTCAAGGCAGGAAATTCCGAGCTTAGAGCCTTCTGTGGATCGTCCAGAAAAGCATCTAAGTCTATCGGGTTCAATACAAGTCTAATCAGAAAAGAAACAAGTTCGGTATTTAACGGCTTTGTATTCATGAGGCCCTCTAGCTTACGGAATCAGTCCTCAAATCACCGCACAACCCCGATGGACGGGGCGCACAGTAAAGATAAGCTACAGTGAACGCGGGCTAGAAATGCCCGATATCTTCCATCTCGCCGCCCGTCCAACGGAACGTCCGAATCCATTCGGAATCTTTCCAGCTACGTCCGATCACAACACGGCCATCCTCGCTCACAAACAGAGCTTCGGACCCAGTCGCTTGCGGAAGCATCCCAAGGTCTTGCATCTCTGAGCTCCCTTGCCTCCACAGGAAAGCATGAATCCAGTCCGGATTTGTTTCTTCCCCCTTCCAACTCGACCCCACAATAACCGAACCGTCAGCGTTGACGGCAAAGGCAGTCGATCCATGAGCGCCCTTGACCTCACCAATAGTTTGCATTTGTTCCGGCGGGGCGCAACGGAAAGCATGCCGCCAGCGGGTAGCGGGAGACGCGAGTTGCGCCGAGCTGTCCCCAACGATGATGGTGCCATCCGTGCTAACACCGAGCGCGCGGCTCCCCGTCGCACCGAGCAGCACCCCCAAATCGCGAGGTGGCCCAGCGTTGTGCCAATAAAAGGCATGCTCGACCCCCCCCCGTTGTGGTATCCGAACCTACGATAACCGCTCCGCTGCGCCCAAAGGCAGTGACTAAAGTTGAGTTGGGGACTGTTGGATCTGCCCCAAGGTACGCCATGGTTTTTGATTGTGGATGTTGTTGCATTCGAGGTTTCCTCGTCAGGTTTAAACCCATATAGGCCGGTTGGTGCGAATAGACGCAAAAACGGGGACCATTCAAGGCAGCGGCCCGATCTTTCTCTTTCCATGCTTGTCCCATATAAAGGATACGGTAGTCGCTGGATTTTCCGCGAATCCGACCGCAACGGTTCCGTCCCGATTTATGAATCGAAACTCGCCAGTATCGAACCCTTCCAATGTACCGCAGTCTTCCTCCATGTTTTCAAACCAAAAATAGGCGTAGTGGGGATTTTCGTTGTAAGTCTTTCCAACGGATTCTAGACCAACTACATATTTCCCCGTAGCATCCACAGCAAAAGCGTCCGCCCAAGCATCGGGAGTTGGGGCCGCTAGATTGGATATCGGCTTGCCCCGTTCATATAGGAACGCAAGCTGTTTCGTTGGTTTAGAGTAAGGTCCGGCCCAACAAACACCAACAACGACATTACCGCTGGCATCCATAGCTCGAATCAATGCTTGTTCACAGCCACGCAAAAGAGGAACATCCAATGGCTCCTTCGTCTCGGTATCCAACAAAAAGCCACTGCTTTTTCCATCGACCGTCCGATTGCAAGCAATAGTCCCCCCATCGGCGGTCATTGCCGCCGGAACGCCGAGACCTAGATCGTTTATGCCGCCGACAGACGTCCACAGGAAGACATGGCATTCCGACCGTTTACCGGCAGCTACCGTCTTCCAACTCGACCCAACGACGATGGCACCATCAGCTGTGATGTGCGTTGCTTCACTGCCAGTGTCTTCGGCCAGCTTTAACAAGCTCGTCGTGCCGCCTCCTTCCGGATGCCAAAGCGTTGCGGTCTTGGCTTCCGGACTCTTTAGCCAGCTTGACCCGACAATGGCCTCCAGGTTGTCGCTGATTGCCGTAGCCGCGCTGAATTTATTCCCCGGCAAAGGCGGCAACGCGACCATTTGCCCCTCTTCCCACCAAAAAGCCTTCACGGCAGACGGTTGGGCCACAGACCCATTGAAACAGTAGCCGATTACTACATTACCCATAGCGTCCACCGCCAGGGCGCGCGCATGCTCCATTCCGGGAAGCAACCCCAAGTTGGACATTTGGGAATCTTCCCACCGGAAGGCCCGCAGCTTACCTTCCGATGAGTTATCCTCACCAACAATGACAGCGCCATTGTCGCTAATATCCAAAGCGATGGTATGAGGCCTCGCGTTCTGTTCAGTGTGGTTGGTCATAGAAAACTCGGTCGATGATTGCCGTCCAGCAGCAGACGGTGCAAACGGCGTTACAGATGCCCTAGGTCTACCAAGCCAGCCTGCTTGTCAAGGCTTGACCATTTAACCGACTTTATCCAAGCGTAATTCCCTAGGGACCCCTTGCGGCACTCTCCGGTCAGCGTCTCGTTTCCGTCTTTGTCCCGGACAATCCCGAACACTTCGCAACTGGTTGTTCCCTCCAACAAACCCAAGTCTTGAATCGTCAGCTTTCCGCTGTCGCGCCGCCATAAAACCAGGTGCGCCCACGGGATAACCTCTTCGTCTTCCTCGCGCCAGACCGCTCCCCCAATCAACCCTCCATCCGAAGAGATGCGGTGCGCGGAACTGTCAGTCCCCCCCGGGATTCCCCCTAGCAGGGTTACGGTGTAAACACCTTCCGAATCAGCCGTCCAGATAACCCCTTCCTGCTCATCGAACTCCGTGTGGGATTGACTATATTTAAAAAGACTGCCGACGATGATCTTGCCGGTAGCGTCGCTGTCGTCGGCAATGGACGCATCGTAATCGTCTAGTAACGGCAACGGGACGATGCCCGCCGACGCCGAAAGGTACACGAAGGCTCGTTGGTCCCAATCCTGCTGAAGGGCGTACCCGAAAACCACCTTCCCGTCCTCCGAACAGCCACGAACGCAGGTGCTTTCTATAACGTTTGGCGGCGTAGCGAGCACAGGAGCGGGCCGCGCCCTCTTGTTGCCAGAGGTGCTGCAAAACCGCTCCAGGTAGCCCATGTGGCTCTCGAAATAGGCCCAAGCCCGCTCACGAATAATCTTCAGCGCGGTTTCCTTGAAGGTATGGTTAAACCCCATCCGCTCGCACGCGATTCTCAAAATATCCTGCTTCAAAGCATCATCGATCAATACCCCCTTGAGCGCCCTGAACCGCCGGTGGTCCGACAACATCGCGACCATGATACGAAACTCACGGAGCCAATCTTGAGGCGTGAGCCGGTTACATCCTCTTGCGCGCCCTGCTTCCATAGAGTCTCGAATCCATTTATTCCCTTTCTTCCGTAGGTCGGCTGACATCTGGATTGCCCCCCTAAATTAAGCCAGGAAGCGGCGGATCTTGTCCCTGCATCTTACGGAGCCTCCCAATCTACGGTCAAACAGGGGTGGACGATGAAGGTTAGGAAGTTCCCTGTCGGCTTTCCTCGATGTCTCCAACCAGAAAATTAGGGTAGTCGAGGTTTTGAGCGGTTGAATGCACCGATTTACAGGCCATCGGGGGTAGTCGACACATAGTAATTTAGAGTGTACTCTAATTTTCTATGAGTACCGGAATCTACATCCGAATTTCCTCCCACACGCAAACGAGCGATAGCCAACGAACCGAGATTCAACGTTGGTTGGATGCGCACGGTTACCAACCGGACAGCGTGCACTGGTTCGAGGATATTGAGAGCGGCGTTTCAATGAACCGGAAACGCCTCGATGCGCTGCATCAGGCGATCTTCACGGGCGAGATCAAAACCGTCGTGGTGTGGAAGCTAGACCGGCTGGCACGCTCCATGCGTGAAGGCATCAATACACTTTCCAGATGGTGCGAGGCTGGCGCGCGGGTGGTTTCCATCACGCAACAACTCGACCTGTCAGGTCCAGTTGGCCGTCTGGTGGCAGGCGTGCTCTTTGGGATTGCCGAGATCGAGCGTGAGCACATTCGGGAACGCCAGACGGCAGGAATTGCTGCGGCAAAACAGCGAGGTGTCTACACAGGGAGGAAAAAAGGAGCAACGAAGGCACCCACGGGCCCGGAACAGGCCCCGGCGCTCCGTGCGCGGGGACTGAAAAACCGCGAAATCGCAGCCATTCTAAAGGTGACGGAGCGCACGGTCGGAAATTATCTGAACGCCAACCGGCACTAACGGACTGCCTGCCGGTCATTTTCCGAAGGCTCGAGAGTCATGATCTGCCCTTTTCGGTCGCGTATTTTCACTTTTTTCTGCTTGATCAGGAATGGATAAGGAAAAGAGTTTATCTTGCGACAACAATATATACCACAGCAATGGAAGCGTGGTTGGAAACGTGCCCGCGCTTCGGTCGGTGGACCCCGGATAGGCGGCCCCGGCTCCACAAAATGGGGGCAGATTGCTGACGGTGCCTACCGTCAGCATACCGTCAGCATACCGTCAGCAACGCCTGTTTTACCGTCAGCATTGCTGGTTTCTTCATCAAAAACCGCAAAATTTGTCTCATTTGCGGTTTTTGCTGACGGTGTTACTGTCAGCATTTGGCGGCACCGTCAGCGGCACCGTCAGCATTTTTTCATGATGTTTTCCTTTATATATCAATTTGTTATCTCCATTTTGACTTGATGCTGACGGTGCTGACGGTGTTTCTCTACTCTTTTGGATTCCAAAAAAAGGGGTATAGAGTAGTACCCTTTTTTGGGGTACCTAAAAGTAGGTCATTTTCACCGTCAGCACTGTCAGCACAGTCATCAGAGGACTTTAAGTAGGAAGAATCCAATCTGATTGAAATCACCCGCTTCGCCTGGTGGCCCTTGCGGTTGCCAGTCTCAATGGCAATCCCTATCTCCCGAAAGGTAGGTTTTAGCCGGTTCAACCGCTTTGTTAGTTGAGGCGGTCCTTTGGGCCATGTTACCGACCGAGTGATATTCAATGGCATTTTAGTTTCTAAGTTATTTAAAAGTTCTGTTGCTGTCCCCTCCCAAGAATCCAACGTCCGTTCTCTCTGCCCTTCCATAAGGTTCTGTACGGCGACGGCAACGTCGTCGTTATCGAGCACCATCTGTAGCGTTCGAGAATAGTTGTGCTCGAAAACTGCATTGAAGGTCCCCTCCGCCCAGAATGCCGTCTCACAAGCCATAGACCAAAACGCGAAATCGGCCATCCGGGGCAACTTTTCCGTCTGAATATTAGGAAAACGCTTTAAGCCCACCACCATTGCATCGAGCAACACCCCAAGGATGCGTGGTTTTTCCTTATCAAAGGCTTCCCACAAATCCTTCTCAAGACGACGATTTTCGGGAGGTATTGGTTCTAGCGTTACGGTGATAGCGCGATCCGCCAGGTCCGAGCGAGTCACAATATCTGTGATTCCGTTCAGGATTATTGGGCGCGAACCATCGAAGATGACCTCGGTGTTATCTGTATAGAGCTTGCGCTTGCCGTGGCCCGATCCTGTAGCAATACGGCAAAGCGCATCGGAAATATCACCGGAGAACCCGGATACGTTATCGAATACCAGCGTATGGCTGTTGTGGGCGGCAACGATCAGGTCCACGTCTTCGCGTGGCAACGAGCGCAGAGGGGCTTTATTAGGGTCGATCAGTGCCCGCATAATTCTTGCAAATGTAGACTTTGCCGTTCCTTGCTCCCCTGACAGCACAAGCACCGGATAAGGCCCGTTGGGGCGTAGAGCGGTGAGCAGCCAGCAAACGACCAAGACAAAATCTTCCTCCGATTTGAGGTTCAGAAAAGATCGCAACAAACTCAGTTTCTCTAGCGCATCGCAGTCATCGAGGTCATGTTCTGTTGGGTCTGGCAAAGGTGTCATTCCATCTGTCCGGCGGAAACATATCGGAGGTTCATTGATCTTTTGCCAACCTGAGTCGTCGATTTCAATTGCGCCCCACGTCTCATCACCTAAGTCAAGATAGAATTTTTCTTCATGATAGCCGACACGGATGAATATTGAGTAGCGGGATTGCTCATTTTTCGCTGTTGCTTCTAATCTATTCATCACCGTCTTCAAGGTATCGGCATTTGGAGCTTTCCCTGTGGATTTAAAAAATTCGTTTGTGAGCCAAAGAGAAAGGTCATGGCCAGGCGCTCTAAATGTTTTACGACATCGGATATCGGTGCCTGTCATTTTGTCGATTTCATCGGATATGAATATCACATTGACATAACTCTCCTTTAAATCATTGCTAGGGCAGAACGCTTCAAGCGTCTTTTCTTTTTCGTGCATCTTAACAAGATCTTCCAATATTTCTACCTGC
>Ga0209049_1000112_pt1 | contig 16542 bp, 14 predicted proteins | sample WorMetulBAHAMAS2_FD_187398 | JGI IMG/M metagenome (GOLD analysis project Ga0209049, IMG submission 187398) | Marine gutless worms symbiont microbial communities from Max Planck institute for Marine Microbiology, Germany - Olavius ullae BAHAMAS.2... | ecosystem: Host-associated > Annelida >...
AACCGTGCGAGCGCCAGTGTCGTGGACGGCCATGATGATCCCTCCGCCGGAGATGAGCCCCTACCCTGCGGCGGGCTCGTCTCCGGCGGAGGGATCATCATGAGGACATTACGTTCGCGCTGAAGCGGTTTCGTCTCGAAGACGAAGGCTTGAAACCAAAGCGTGGAAAATCAACAGCGTAGCGCCCTGCGCATATGTGCGCAGGGTCGATGCTCCACAGTCCGAACGGAACTCTATGGGCCTACCCGGCCAGCAGCGTCTCTGCCGCGCGCACCGCTTCGGCCGCCTTCGAGGCATCGGGACCGCCGCCCTGGGCCATGTCCGGGCGACCGCCGCCGCCCTTGCCACCAACCTCGACCACCGCGGCGCGGACCAGGTTCACCGCCGAGATGCGCGCGGTCAAGTCCTCGGTCACCCCTGCCGCCACCGCCGCCTTGCCATCGCTGTCGGCGATCAGCAGAATCGCCCCCGAGCCGAGCCGGGCCTTGTGCTCGTCGATCAGGCCGCGCAGGTCCTTGGGGCTGACACCGCTGAGGATCTGGGCCAAGAACTTGATCCCGCCGACCTCCTTCGCCTCCGGCTCCGCCGCCGGGCCGGCGCCGCCGCCGAGCGCCACCTTGCGCTTCAGCTCCGCCAGTTCCGCCTGCAGCGCCTTGCGCTCGTCGAGCAGGGCCTGGACCCGGCCCGGCGCCTCGGCCGGCCGGGTGCGCAGCGCCGAGGCAACCTCGGCCAGCGCCCGCTCCTGGCCTTCGAGATAGTCGAAAGCCGCCGCCCCGGTCAGTGCCTCGACCCGGCGCACGCCGGCGCTCGAGGCGCCCTCGCCGACCACCTTCAGGAGCCCGATCTCGCCGGTCCGGGCCACATGGGTGCCACCGCAGAGCTCCATCGAATAGACCGAGCCGGCGGGGCCGGCCTCGCCAGATGCCCGGCGGCCCATCGCCACCACCCGCACCTCGTCGCCGTATTTCTCGCCAAAGAGCACCCGCGCCCCGGCATCCTGCGCCTCCTCCGGGGTCACGATCCGGGTGGTGACCGCGTTGTTCTGGCGGATGTAGCCGTTGACCTCTGCCTCGACCCGGGCGACCTCTGCCGGCGCCATCGCCTTCTGGTGGGCGAAGTCGAAGCGCAGCCGGTCCGGCGCCACCAAGCTGCCACGCTGTGCGACATGCTCGCCAAGGGCGCTGCGCAGGGCCTCGTGCAGCAGGTGCGTCGCCGAGTGGTTGGCACGGATCGCGGCACGGCGGGCGCCGTCGACCGCCAGCTCCGCCGCCTCGCCCTGGACCACCTCGCCTTCCTCGACCACGGCCTCGAGAACATAGAGGTCGCCGGCCCGCTTGCGCACGTCCGAGACGCGGACCCGGCCGGTGACGGTGCGCAAGCTGCCCTGATCGCCGACCTGACCGCCGGCTTCGGCGTAGAACGGGGTCTGGTTGAGCACGATCTGGATCACCTCACCGGCCTTGGCCGAGGTAACCCGGCTGCCGTCGCGGATCAGCGCCTTGACCACGCCCTCGGCCGCCTCGGTGTCGTAGCCGAGGAACTCGGTGGCGCCGATCTCCTCGCGCAGGTCGTACCAGAGGCTCTCCTCGGCGGCGTCGCCGGAGCCGGCCCAGGCGGCGCGGGCCTTGGCCTTCTGCTCCTCCATCGCAGCATCGAAGCCGCTGGTGTCGACGCTGCGCCCCTGCTCGCGCAGCGCGTCCTGCGTGAGGTCGAGCGGAAAACCGTAGGTGTCGTAAAGCCGGAACGCGGTCTCGCCCGGCAGCGGCGCCCCGTCGGGCAACCGGTCGACCTCGTCGGCAAGCAGCCTGAGGCCGCGGTCGAGGGTGCGGCGGAAACGGTTCTCCTCCAGCTCCAGGGTCTCGGAGACCAGCGTCTGGGCATGGTTCAGCTCGGGGAAGGCGTGGCCCATCTGCTGCACCAGCGCCGGCACCAGCCGGTGCATTAGCGGCTCCTCAACGCCCAGGAGATGGGCGTGCCGCATCGCCCGGCGCATGATCCGGCGCAGCACGTAGCCGCGGCCTTCGTTCGAGGGCAACACGCCGTCGGCGATCAGGAACGAGGTCGCGCGCAGATGATCAGCAATCACCCGGTGGTGCACCTTGCCCGGACCGTCCGGGTCGCTGCTGGAGGCGCTGGCCGAGGCCTCGATCAATGCCCGCATGAGATCGGTGTCGTAGTTGTCGTGCTTGCCCTGCAGCACCGCGCCGATTCGCTCCAGTCCCATTCCGGTGTCGATCGAGGGCCTGGGCAGGTTCTCGCGACGGCCGTCCTCGAACTGCTCGAACTGCATGAACACTAGGTTCCAGATCTCGACGAAGCGGTCGCCCTCCTCGTCCGGGCTGCCCGGCGGGCCGCCGGGAATGTGCTCTCCGTGGTCGTAGAAGATCTCCGAGCACGGACCGCAAGGGCCGGTGGGGCCCATCGACCAGAAATTGTCCAAGGTCGGGATGCGGACGATCCGCTCGTCCGGCAGGCGTGCGTGCTTCTCCCACAGCTCCGCCGCCACGTCGTCGTCATGGTAGATGGTGACCATCAACCGCTCGGCCGGCAGGCCGAACTCCTTCGTCACCAGATCCCAGGCGAACGGGATCGCCAGCTCCTTGAAATAGTCGCCGAACGAGAAACTCCCCAGCATCTCGAAGAAGGTATGGTGCCGGGCGGTGTTGCCGACATTGTCGAGGTCGTTGTGCTTGCCGCCGGCGCGGACGCATTTCTGCGACGTCACCGCGCGCACATAGTCGCGGCTCTCGAGCCCGGTGAAAACATTCTTGAACTGCACCATCCCGGCATTGGTGAACATCAGCGTCGGGTCGTTGCGCGGCACCAGCGGCGACGAGGCCACGATCTCGTGCCCGTGCTTGGCAAAATACTCGAGAAACGCCGTGCGGATTTCGTTCAGGGACGCCATGGGTGCTCCACGCCGAAGATTGGACCGTCGGCGTTCTCATATATCGCGTCCGGGCGGGTGTCCACTGGCGGCAGATCGCTCCCCCATCCCCTCCCTTTTCACGGGAGGGCGATGCTGGCGAAAGCGCTGGTTCAGGCCTCGACGACCTCGTCCTCGGCGCCCGGGTCGACACCGAGGTCGAACTCCAGACCGTGGGCGGCGCGGATCTTGTCCTGAATCTCGAGCGCGATGTCGGGGTTGTCTTTCAGGAACTGCCTGGCGTTCTCGCGCCCCTGGCCGATGCGCTGGTCGCGGTAGGAGAACCAGGCGCCCGATTTTTCTACCACCCCGGCCTTGACCCCGAGGTCGACCAACTCGCCAGTCTTGGAGATGCCCTCGCCATACATGATGTCGAACTCGACCTGGCGGAACGGCGGCGCCACCTTGTTCTTGACCACCTTCACCCGGGTGGCGTTGCCGACCACCTCGTCGCGGTCCTTGATCGCGCCGATGCGACGGATGTCGAGCCGGACCGAGGAGTAGAACTTCAGCGCGTTGCCCCCCGTTGTGGTCTCCGGCGAGCCGAACATGACGCCGATCTTCATCCGGATCTGGTTGATGAAGATGACCATGCATTTCGAGCGGCTGATCGAGGAGGTCAGCTTGCGCATCGCCTGGCTCATCAGCCGCGCCTGGACGCCGACCGAGCTGTCGCCCATGTCGCCCTCGAGCTCGGAGCGCGGGGTCAGTGCCGCGACCGAATCGACCACCACCACCGAGACCGCGCCGGAGCGCACCAGGGTGTCGGTGATCTCCAGCGCCTGCTCGCCGGCGTCGGGTTGGGAGATCAGCAGTTCATCCACATCCACGCCGAGCTTGCGCGCGTAAGACGGGTCGAGCGCGTGCTCGGCATCGACGAAGGCGCAGACGCCGCCCTTCTTCTGCTCCTCGGCGACAACATGCAGCGCCAGCGTGGTCTTGCCCGAGCTCTCCGGCCCGTAGATCTCGACCACCCTGCCCTTCGGCAGCCCACCGATTCCGAGGGCGATGTCGAGACCGAGTGAGCCGGTGGAGATCGCCTCGATATCCATCGCCGCGTCGCGCTGGCCGAGCTTCATGATCGAGCCCTTGCCGAAGTTCCGCTCGATCTGAGCGAGGGCCGATTCGAGAGCCTTCTGCTTGTCCATGTCTCGTCTTCCGTCCAGCCTCAGCAGGTTGTCGTTCATTGCCCGTTTCCCTTATTCCACATCGCCAGAAGGGTTGCAATTGCAACCATGTTCCGCTGATGTTCTCATAAAATTCCAAACAAATAAAGAACAAACTAAGCTCATCGACTCCAGTTGAGCGGGGTATGGTTGAGGAAGCGTTAAAGGCGAGTGGATTGACCAAAACCGGCTCGGATGGGTGGGTCGGGCGGACGACACCCCCTCCCCAACCCTGCCCCCGGCGGGGAGACGGAGCGCGTCGTCGAGCGGATGGGATGCGGGCGCGCCAACGACAACTCTGGTATCAACCGGCTTTTGCCAGCGCCTCCTTCACCTTCGCGGTGAGGTCGGTGAGCGAGAGCGGCTTCGGCAGGAACAGAAAGTCGTGGTCGACCAGGTTGCGGCGGAACGACCCCTCGACATACCCGGAGATGAAGATCACCCTGAGACCGGGGCGCATCTTGCAGGCATTGGCGGCGAAGGTCAGGCCGTCCATCCCCGGCATTACCACATCCGAGATCAGCAGATCGATCTCCTCGTCGGCGGAATCTACCCGGAATTCCGTCGCCTCCTCGGCCGAGGCCGCGACGAAGACCTCGTAGCCGCGCAGCTTCAGCGCCCGCGAGGCGAAGGAGCGCACCGGATCCTCGTCCTCGACCAGCGGGATCTTTCCCTTGCCGGTCAGGTCGCGGCGCTCGCTTTCCCGAACTTCGGCCGGGGTGGGGGCGGCTTCCGCGCCGGGCTCGACCCGCGGCAGCAGGATGCGGAACCGGACCCCGCGCTCGGGCCTGTTCTCAGCGAAGACATAGCCGCCCGACTGCTTGACGATGCCGTAGACGGTGGACAGGCCGAGCCCGGTCCCTTCGCCCTGCGGCTTGGTGGTGAAGAACGGCTCGAAGACGTGGGCGAGCAGCGCCGGTTCGATCCCGGTGCCCTCGTCGGAGACGCTGATCTCGACATAGTCCCCGGCCGGGATGTCGACGCCCTGGGTGACCATCCGCTGCGCCAGCGTCAGGTTGTGGGTGGCGATGGTGATGGTGCCGCCCTCTTCCATCGCGTCGCGGGCGTTCACCACCAGGTTCATCAGCGCCTGTTCGAGTTGCTGATAGTCGGCGCGCGCCGCCCCGAGCTCGCGGCCATGCTCCAAGGCCAGGGTGATCTTCTCGCCGACCAGACGGTTGAACAGGTACTGGGTGTCCGAGACCACATCCTGCACCGACAACAGCGCCGGGTGGTCGAGCCGGTCGAGCTGCGCCCGCAGCAACCGCTGCCGTCGCCGGGTGCCGGCATCGCCGCGGATCAGGAGGAACAACAAGCTGGCCAGACAGGCCGCGCCGAGCAGGCTCAGGCCGGCCAACCATTCGGTCGGCAGCGCGCTGACAGTCACCACCTTGCCGCCGCTCTCGGCATGCGCGGCACCGGCCGTGAAAGCCGCAAGAATCAATGATACCGGTCCGGCGGCGGATGGAAGACAAGCGCCCCTGGAACGCATAATCCGGCTTACCTTCTCTCCGGTGCCAAACTTGAGCAACAGCGTTCACCAATTGGTTAACGAAGCATGAATTTATCACACTCCCGAGGATTATACAGGCAATCGGCGCATGTCGCAGACGAAAAAGCCGTCGCCGCCGCCGACGACCGGGGCCAGGCAAAGCGGTGGCCGGCCGGCGCTGAAGCCGGGGCGGGTGACGAGGAAATGGGCCTACCGGTCCTGGTTCTCTGCGCCCAGGATCGAGCAGGTGGCGTAGATCAGGCGCCCGCCCGGTCGGACACAAGCGGCAGCCTCGGTGAGGACGGCGTCCTGGGTGTCCTGATAGGTGGCGAGGCGCTCGGCGGTCAGGCGCAATTTGGCGTCGGGATTACGCCGCCACGCCCCTGAGCCCGAGCAGGGCGCATCGACGAAGACCAGGTCGCAGCGCCCGGCCAACGCCGTGACATCCCCGGGCGAATGCAGGGTAACCGCGGCGCCGGCGCGGCGGGCCCGTTCGCCGAGCTGCGCCAGCCGCTGCGGCGCGATGTCGTGCGCATGCAGCGCCCCCTCCCCGCCCATCGCGACGGCCAGCGCCAGGGTCTTGCCGCCGGCGCCGGCGCAGTAGTCTAGCGCCGTCTCGCCGGGCTGCGCTTCGGCGTAGTCCGCCGCTGCCTAGCTGGCGGCGTCCTGAATCTCGATCAGACCGCCATTGTAGGCGGCGCTGCGCTGCACAAGATGGGCGCCGGAGCGGACCGCCAGGCAGGTCGGCGACAACGGGCCGGGCACGGTCTCGATCCGTTCTATCGCGAAGGCGGCGATCGCCGCGGCGCGGCCGGTGCTGAGCAGGTTGACCCGGAGAAAGAGCGGCGCTGGGCGTCGAGGGTTGGATCGGGGATCTCGGCGAGCTGCGACGCGAGCCAGTCGGGGAAATCGAGCCGCACCGGGCGCGGGGCGGCGGCGAGGGGCCGGCCGAGGCGACCGCGCTCGGCCTCGGTCAGCGGCGCCGGGGCATGGCCGGAGCCGGAAAAGAGCGGCGCCAGATCGGCCGCATCCGCGCCATCGAGCACCAGGTTGCCGAGCAGCAGGTCGCGGGCCGAGGGCGCCTCGCCGGCACCAGCGACCCATGCGGCCGAGCGCAGGCGGCGGGTGGTGTCGTAGACTAGATCGGCGATGGCGCGGCGGTCGCCAGAGCCGGCATAGCGGTTGGCCCGGCCCCAGGCGGCGAGCACCCGGTCGAGCCCTTCCGTCCCGGAGCGCCAGCGCTCCAGCACTTCGATGGCCGCCTGGATGCGTGCGCCCGGGGTCATCTAGCGGTCCGATTCAAACGCTTCGAACCATTCCTGTCATGCCCCGGCTCGACCGGGGCATCCAGAAACCTGTCCGAATCCGATGGTCTGGATTGCCCGGTCAAGCCGGACAATGACGGAGTCTTCTGTTTCGGCCCGACCACTGGGGCGGGTCACCCGATCCGGTAGTTAGGGCTCTCGCGGGTGATCTGCACGTTGTGGACGTGGCTCTCCTGCAACCCGGCATTGGAGATTCGGACGAAGCGGCAGCTGCTGCGCATCGCGTCGATGGTGCCGTTGCCGGTGTAGCCCATCGCCGCCCTGAGGCCGCCGCAGAGCTGATGGATCACCCCATTCGCCGGCCCCTTGTAGGCAACCTGGCCCTCGATCCCCTCGGGCACCAGCTTGTGGGTGTCCGAGACCTCGGTCTGGAAGTAGCGGTCGGCCGAGCCGCGGGCCATGGCGCCGGCCGAACCCATGCCGCGGTAGGACTTGTAGGACCGGCCCTGATAGAGGAACACCTCGCCCGGCGCCTCGTCGGTGCCGGCGAGCGCCGAGCCGATCATGGCGCAGTTGGCGCCGGCGGCAACCGCCTTGGCGAGGTCGCCGGAGAACTTGATGCCGCCATCGGCGATCACCGGCTGGCCGCTCTTCGCCGCCTCGGTGGCGCAGTCGAGGATCGCGGTGAGCTGCGGCACCCCGACCCCGGCGACGATCCGGGTGGTGCAGATCGAGCCCGGGCCGATGCCGATCTTGACCGCATCGGCGCCCGCATCGATCAGCGCCCGAGTGGCCGCGGCAGTGGCGACGTTGCCGGCGACCACCTGGACCGAGTTCGACAGCTTCTTGATCCGCTCGACCGCCTGGCCGACCGAGGCCGAATGGCCATGGGCGGTGTCGATGACGATGAGATCCACCCCGGCGTCGATCAGGGCGCTGGAGCGCTCGAACCCGGCATCGCCGACGGTCGAGGCGGCGGCGACGCGCAACCGGCCCATGCCGTCCTTGCACGCCTGCGGGTTCACCACCGCCTTCTGGATGTCCGTGACGGTCAGGAGCCCGGTGCACTCGCCCTTGTCGTTGACCACCAGGAGCTTCTCGATCCGCCGTGCCTGCAGCACCTTCTTGGCCGCGTCGAGATCGACCGGCTCGCGCACCGTCGCCAGGCTCTCGGCGGTCATCAGCTCCGAGACCGGGGTGCGCGGATCCTCGGCGAAGCGCATGTCGCGATTGGTGAGAATCCCGACCAGGCGGTTGTCGGCATCGACGACCGGGAAGCCGGTGATGTTGTACTGGGTCTGCAGCGCCTGGGCGTCGGCCAGGGTCTGGTCGGGCCTCAGCGTGATCGGGTTGTAGACGATCCCTGACTCGAAGCGCTTGACCTGGCGCACCTGGGCGGCCTGTTCTTCGATCTCGAGGTTGCGGTGGATCACCCCCATGCCGCCGGCCTGGGCCATGGCGATCGCCATGTTGACCTCGGTGACGGTGTCCATCGCCGACGAGAGCAGCGGGATGTTGAGATCGATCTCGCCGGTCACCCGGGTCCTGAGATCGGCGTCGCTCGGCAAGACCGTGGAGGCGCCGGGGACCAGCAGAACGTCGTCGAAGGTGAGCGCCTCACGAATCTCCATGGCATGCCTCTCAGGAGTTACGGTGTTGGCGGCTCCCTATCTCACGTTGCGGCGCCGAAGGAAAGAGGTTTCGGCGCCGAAGCTCAGACGCTATGGCTGAAGCGGGCCGGGATCGGTAGAGGGGAGATCATCATGGCGGGACATGGCTACGAGAGCGGGCGGCTCAACCTGCCCTTTGTCGGCATCGCGACCTTCCTCAAGAAGCCCTATGTCGAGGACTGGGATGCGATCGAGGCCGATGCCTGCATCCTCGGCGCCCCGTTCGACTTCGGCACCCAGTGGCGCGCCGGCGCCCGGTTCGGGCCGAGGGCGGTGCGCGAGGCGAGCACCCTTTTCTCCTTCGGCCATGCCGGCGCCTACGACCACGAGGACGACGCCACCTATCTCGGCCCCGAGGTGCGGATCGTCGACCTGGGCGACGCCGACATCGTGCATACCGACACCGTGAAGAGCCACACCAACATCGAGCACGGGGTGCGCAAGGTGCTGGAAGCCAGCGCGCTGCCGGTGGTGATCGGCGGCGACCATTCGGTGAACATTCCCTGCGTCAACGCCTTTGAAGGACGCGGGGACATCCACATCCTGCAGATCGACGCCCATCTCGATTTCGTCGACGAACGCCACGGGGTGCGCTACGGCCACGGCAACCCGATGCGCCGAGCGGCGGAGAAGCCTTATGTCACCGGCCTGACCCAGCTCGGCATCCGCAATGTCTCCTCGACCGCGAAAGAGGGCTACGAGGCAGCACGGGCAATGGGTTCGGATATCCTCAGCGTGCGCCAGGTGCGGAAGTTGAGGACGGAGGCGGTGCTTACTCGCATCCCGGCCGGGGCACGGCTCTATGTGACCATCGACATCGACGGCTTCTGCTCCTCGATCGCCCCCGGCACCGGCACCCCGAGCCATGGCGGGTTCCTCTATTACGAGGTTCTGGAACTGCTGCAGGGCGCAGCCCGGGCACACGAGATCGTCGGCGTGGACCTGGTCGAGGTGGCGTCGGACTACGACCCCTCGGGCTCCACCCAGATCCTGGCGGCACAGCTCTTGATGAACTTCCTCGGCTTCATCTTCCACGCGCGGGGACAGGCGTAACAGGTGGGGTCAGCAACCTATCCAATTGATATAAAATGGAATAAGTGTTAACGAGGGGCAGCTCGTGTAGGGCGGGGTTCCATCCCACCCACGTCGCCCCTCGCTCGAACCCGCTTGACGCGCTCCCTGCCCGGGCGCAGTCTGGTCAGTGTCAATTTATCGAAAAATGGATACGCGCCATGGCCACCAAAGTCGGAAACGTCGAGCTCTATCTTGGCCCTCACAACATCCACCCCGACGTCGACAACCTGGAAGACTGCATCGTCGACTTCATCGACGGGGCTGAGAAGAAGCTCGAGATCGCGGTGCAGGAACTGGAGTCGCGGCCGATCGTCGAGGCGATCCTCCGGGCCGAGATCGAGCGCAAGGCCCAGGTCAAGGTGGTGCTCGAAGCCGACTACCTGGCGACGACGCGCCGGCCCAAGACAGTGGCCGACGCCTTCGAGCCGAAGGGTACGAACGAGAACAACCGGCAGATGGCGGCGGCGGTGCTGCGTTCGACCGCCTGGGTCCGCTCGGACTTCAACACCAACATCTTCCACCAGAAGTTCATCGTCCGCAACGGCGCCTCGGTACTGACCGGATCGACCAATTTCACCCCGACCGGGGTCGGCAACTCGCCGCTCGGCGGCAACCTCAATCACGTGGTGATGGTGCACGACCCGGACTTCACCAAGACCTTCAGCAAGGAATTCAAGGAAATCTCCAAGGGCCATTTCGGCAAATACACCATCGACCGAAACGAAAAGCCCGACCCGGTCACGGTCTGCGGCATCTCCCTGAAAGCCTGCTTCGCCCCCGACCACAATCCGGAGATGGAGATTATGAAACAGATTGCGAAGGCTCAGGACCGGATCGACTTAGCCATCTTCATCTTCTCCCAGTCCTCCGGCATCGACGACGCGATGAAGCTCGCTACCCGGGCGGGGACCAAGATCTCCGGCGCGCTCGACGCCATGCAGGGCAACCAGACATGGGCGGCGACCCGCGGGTTGCTGGAGAGCGACATCACCCTGCGCAAGGTCGACAAGGAGAAGGGCAAGGTCAACAAGCTGCACCACAAGCTGATGACCGTCGATGACCGGGTAATGATCATCGGCAGCTTCAACTACACCGGTGCGGCGAACAAGCTGAACGACGAGAACATCGTGGTGATCGGCCGGCCTGACAGCGACGCGGCAAAGCCGCTGGTGCTGGCGGCGCGCAACGAGATCGCCCGGATCATGCAAGGAGCACGGGACCGAGTTCGACGCTGTCTGAAGAGACAAGGGTGGGCGTCAACCCACCCTTCGCCGCATCTGCGGCCTCTCGCGACGGTGGGTTTTCCCCTCCCTACCCGCGAAAGACGGTCGCCACCACGAACATCTCGGCCGAGTCCTTGCGGCTCGACGGCGGCTTGAAGTGCTGCACCCTGTCGAAGCGCTGCTTCAACAGCGCCAGCAACTCCCCTTCCGTGCCGCCGCGCAGAACCTTGGCGACGAAGCTGCCGCCGGGGGCGAGCAAGTCGAAGGCGAATTCGGCCGCCGCCTCGGCCAGGGCCATGATCTTCAGATGGTCGGTCTGGCGGTGGCCGCTGGCCGGCGCCGCCATGTCCGAGAGCACCACGTCGGCCTGGCCACCGAGCCGTTCCTTGACCGCTTCGTCCGCCGCCTCGTCAAGGAAGTCGAGCTGCATCAGATCTGCGCCGGCAATCGGCTCGACCGCCTGGATGTCGACCCCGAGCACCGTGCCGCGCGCCTTGCCCGACTTCTCGCCGAGCGCATTGACGCGCCGGACCGCCACCTGGCTCCAGCCGCCCGGCGCGCAGCCGAGATCGACCACCCGGGCGCCGGGGACGAGGAAGCGGAACTTGTTGTCGATCTCCAGGATCTTGTAGGCGGCGCGGCCGCGGTAGCCCTCCTTCTTCGCCCGCTGCACATAGGGGTCGTTGAGCTGGCGCTGCAGCCAACGGGTGGAGGACAGTTTGCGCCCCCGCGCCGTCTTCACCCGGACCTTCAGCGCCCGGTCGCCGCGTCCCGCGCCTTTTCCAGCGCCGCCGCCCCCGGCGCGACTCATTGCAGGTCGATCCGGCGCTGTTGCAGCAGCCCGTAGAGCATGCCCTCGCGCAGCCCGCGATCGGCGATGCGGATGCGCTCGACCGGCCAGGCGGCGAGGATGCTCATCAGGATCGCGGCGCCGGAGAGGATCAGCTCGGTCCGGCGGGGGCCGATCCGGGAGCGCGCGACCTGCCCGGCCTCCTCCAGCGCGGTCCGGTTCAGCAGCCGCTCGGTCACCTCGACGGCGCGGGGCACCGGCAGCCAGAGCCCGTCGACCTTGCTGCGGTCGTAGCTGCGCAGCCCAAGATGCAGCGCCCCGTAGGTGGTCGCGGTGCCGGAGACGCTGATGATCTGCAGCCGGTCGGTCAGCTCCGCGCGATCGGGCATCCGGTAGGGCTTGAACCCGACCAGATGCTCGCGGAAATGGGCCGACATCGCGGCCATCCGCTCGCTTTCGTTGGCGATCGACCCGAAACGCTCGGTGAGGGTCGAGACGCCCATCGGCACCGAGATCCAGTCGGCGATATGGGCGGCGGCGGCGCGGGCATTGGCGCATTCGGCACCGTCGGCCCCGGTCGGCGCCAGGGTGCGGATCAGGCTGACCCGCCGGCTCACCGGCGTGCGCGACATGTCGATCCAGATCAGCTCGGTCGAGCCGCCGCCGATGTCGAAGACAAGAAGCTGCTCGGCCTCTGGGTCGATCAGCGGGGAGCAGCCGGCGACGGCGAGGCGGGCCTCCTCCTCGGCCGAGATGATCTCCATCCTCAGGCCGGTCTCGCGGCTCACCCGGCGGACGAAGCCATGGCCGTTGGCGGCCCTGCGGCACGCTTCGGTAGCGATGATGCGGGCATCCGCGACCCGGTGATGGCGGATCTTGGCGGCGCAGATGCGAAGCGCCTTGAGCGCCCGCCCCTGCGCCTCGGGCCCAAGCTGGTTGGAGCGCTCGACGCCCTCGCCCAGCCTGACCGCCCGCGAGAAGGCGTCAACCACGGTGAAGCTCTCGCCATCGGGCTTCGCCACCAGCAGCCGGCAGTTGTTGGTGCCGAGGTCGACGGCGGCGATCGACGCATCCGGCGGCACGGGGCCACTCGCCGGCCGGCGCCTGAACCACCTGGCCAAGTCGTTGCCGCCGACCGATCCGTTTTCCGTCTGTTTCACACGTCACCGCCGCGAGTTCCCGTCACCCTCCCTTAGCTCTAGGGCGAGCGGCGGTCGGCGGCAAGTCTGTCAGTGACGTTCCGGCCTCAGCCGGCGACAACGGTCAACGGTTCGGGCCCGATGGCGAGGGCCCGGCAAACCTGGTAGACCGGCCCAGGCTTGTTGAGGCTGTAGAAATGCAGGTGCTCGACTCCGTTGGCGATCAGATCGTCGCATTGCTCGGCGGCGAGGGCGGTCGCCAGCAGTTCCTGCGTCGGCCCCTCCCCGGCCTTGTCGAGGACATCGACCAACCAGACCGGGACGCTGGCGCCGCAAGCCTTGGCAACGCGGAGGGTGCGGTCGAGATCCTCGACCGGTAGGATGCCCGGCACCACCGGGGCGGTGATCCCGGCAGCGGCGCAGGCATCGCGGAAGCGGTAGAACTGGGCGTTGTCGAAAAACAGCTGGGTGATGGCACCGGTGCCGCCGGCGTCGAGCTTGCGCTTCAGGTGATCGATGTCCGCCTGCGGGTTCGCTGCCTCGGGATGGACCTCCGGGTAGGCGGCGACCCAGATCTCCGAGAGATCGAGCCGGGCCAGCGCCTCGATCAGCTCGACCGAGCCGGAGAACCCCTCGGCATGCGGCGCGAACCCCTCCGACCCTTGCGGCGGGTCGCCACGCAGGGCGACGATCCGGCGGCAGCCGAGCCGGGCATAGCTGTGCGCCACATGCATGACCTCGTCGCGGCTGGCGCCGACGCAGGTCAGATGCCCGGCGACGTCGAGGCGGGTGCGGTCGCGGATCGCCACCAACGCGGCTATGGTCCGCTCGCGGGTGGTGCCGCCGGCGCCATAGGTGACCGACACGAAATCCGGCCCCAGCGTCGCCAGCCGCTGCACCGAATCCCACAACGCCGCGCTGGCGTGCGGTGTGCGCGGCGGAAAGAACTCGAAGCTGAGCCGCGCCGAGGGCCGGCCGAGTGGCCGTTTGGATTCCATCTGGTCCGTACTCCATGCCGTCGCGGCGCATCCGGCGCGCCGGGGCGGTTACGGTTGCTGGAAGAACGGCTGCAACATAAGGGCTGGGAAGCGACCAATCAACGCCGAAAAGCGACGTCGCCGGAAATTCACTGCGACGGCCTGCTCCGGGGGTTGTTGTGCAATTGTCGCAGATGTTGCGCACCAAGTCGAAAATCTGCGCTCGCGAAAAAACCGTTGCTCTATCAACGGGGCCGGTCGAGCCGAACGGTCGGGCGATACGGAAGGGCCAAGCAACGGGGCGCAAGGTGCCACAGCTCACAGTCGTCTACTGGCGGGACATCCCGGCCCAGATCATCGTCAAGCAGGGCCGCCGCGCGGCCAAGCGGCCGCTGCCGGAGCACTTCGAGCAGGCCACCGACCGCTGCGCGATGAAGGTCGGCGCCCGCGACACCGACGCCTACCTCGCCGAATGGCGGCGCGGCGAGCCGGTGCCGGTCGAGGGCGACATCGAGGAGCTGGCGACGGCCGAGGCAGCCCGCCTCGAGGCGGAGTTCGACCCGGAGAGGATCAAGGCCCTGATCGCCAATGGCGGCTGGGCAGCAGAGGACTGACACGGGGCGAGACCCCTGAATGGTCAAGACGAAATGTCGAAAATTCTCAACATACTCGGACGTAAATCCAAACCGAAGCACCAGGTGAGCGCCCCGGAGGCGGTGGCCCTGTTCATCGACGGCTTCTCAATCGAAGTGATGCCGCGCACGGCCGAGAAGATCGCCGACTTCCGCGCCCTCCTGCCCGCCGGCACCCGGGTCTACATCGCCCATATCGAGGGCACCCCGATCGAGGACATGGCCGCCACCGCCCGGCGCATCGCCGGCGAGGGCTTCCCGGTGAGGCCACATTTCCCGGCCCGGATCATCCGCGACGCGCGCACGCTCGGCGACTGGATCGCCCGCTACCAGGGCGAGGCCGGGATCGACCAGGCGCTACTGCTCGCCGGCGGGGTCGACAAGCCGCATGGGAGCTTCCACTGCTCGATGCAGCTGATGGAGACCGGCCTCTTCGACAAGGCCGGTTTCAAGCGCCTCCATGTCGGCGGCCACCCGGAGGGCAACCGCGACGTCGACCCGGACGGCTCCGACCGCAATGTCGCCGAGGCGCTGCGCTGGAAACAGGCCTTCTCCGAAACCACCGACGCCGAGATGGCCATCGCCACACAATTCTGCTTCGAGGCCGAGCCGGTGATCGCCTGGGTCGACCGATTGGGCCGCGAGGGCATCTGCCTGCCGGTGCATATCGGCGTCGCCGGCACGGCGAAGCTGCAGACAATGATCAAGTTCGCGATGATGTGCGGCGTCGGCGCCTCTCTGCGGGTGCTGCAACGCCGGGCCGCCGACGTGACCAAGCTGGTGCTGCCATTCACGCCGTCCGAGTTCCTGACCGACTTGGCCCTGCACAAGGCCGCGAACCCGGAGTTCGGCACCGAGCAGGTGCATTTCTTCCCGCTCGGCGGCATCGCCAAGACCGCCGAGTACACCGACGAGATCGGGGCCGCGCAGGCGCTGCCCCGTGCCGCCAGCGCCTGAGGAGACGTCCCATGACCCGCACCGTCGTCGAGTCGAAGTCCCGCACCGCCGTCATCGGCTTCGACCAGCCGTTCTGCGTCATCGGCGAGCGCATCAACCCCACCGGGCGCAAGAAACTGGCGGCGGAGCTGGAGGCGGGCGATTTATCCACCGTCGAGAAGGACGCGCTGGCGCAGGTCGCCGCCGGCGCCACCATGCTCGATGTCAATGCCGGCGTGGTCTACAACTCGAACCCGAACCCGAACGAGACAGAGCCGCCGTTGATGCGTCGGATGATCGAGCTGGTGCAGGGCCTAGTTGACGTGCCCTTGTGCATCGACTCCTCGGTGCCGGGGGCGTTGCAGGCGGGGCTCGAGGCCTGCGAGGGCCGGCCCCTGCTGAACTCGGTGACCGGTGAGGAGGAGCGGCTGGAGGCGATCCTGCCCCTGGTCAAGCAGTACAAACTGCCCGTCGTGGCGATCTCGAACGACGACACCGGCATCTCCGAGGACCCGGACGTGCGCTTCGCGGTGGCCAGGAAAATCGTCGAGCGGGCGGCGGATTTCGGCATCCCGGCGCACGACATCGTCGTCGACCCGCTAGTGATGCCGATCGGCGCCATGGCGACGGCGGGGCTGCAGGTCTTCGCCCTGGTGCGGCGGCTGCGCGAGGAACTGGGGGTCAACACCACCTGCGGTGCCTCGAACATCTCCTTCGGCCTGCCGAACCGACACGGTATCAACGCCGCCTTCCTGCCGATGGCGATCGCCGCAGGCATGACCTCGGCGATCATGAACCCGGTGCGCCCGCAGGAGATGGAGGCGATCCGCGCCGCCAACCTGCTGATGAACAACGACGCCCACGGCGCCGAGTGGATCCGCCACAACAAGCCCCCCGCACCCGAAGGCGAGGCCCCCGAAGGCGCCCGCGGCCGCCGCGAAGGACGGCGTCGGCGGCCGGCGGGTTGAGGCGGCGGCCGGCACCACACCCCTCCCCCTCATTCCCCCTCCCAATAGGAGGTAGGGGAATCGCATATGGCGGATTTTGGGTTGCGGTTGTTGGTGAAAGGGATTCTTCGGTGGGGCAGTTCGAACCATTTGATACCTGGCGCCCATTTGGCTGACGCGCGATTGGGGATTCCCAGGTTGCGGGAACTCTGACTCACTGCCTCGTGCAACGAAGGAGGCAGGCATGGCAGGGGCAGTCGAGATCACGCGACGGGACCTGACGCCGGCAGCGCTGCGGGCAGCGG
>Ga0209049_1000113_pt1 | contig 16382 bp, 12 predicted proteins | sample WorMetulBAHAMAS2_FD_187398 | JGI IMG/M metagenome (GOLD analysis project Ga0209049, IMG submission 187398) | Marine gutless worms symbiont microbial communities from Max Planck institute for Marine Microbiology, Germany - Olavius ullae BAHAMAS.2... | ecosystem: Host-associated > Annelida >...
ACTGCGTGATTTACGGCCTCTCTCATAAGAGAATATTTTGATCCGGAAAGGTACGACGACGGATTAGTGAGAAAGTCCTCGTACTTCACATCGTTTTTAGCGATGCGCATTGCAAAATGGACGAGTAACTCGAAGTCTGTGTAAAGTGTAGCTTTCATGCAAAGGTCATTCAGTGGATTAAATGGTAGAGTGGTGAAAAGCGAAGCAAAACGCACACAATGATAACCTATATCGAAAGCGTAGCTTCTCATTTGCGTTGATACGGTGTTATGTCCGTCGGTGATACGACGTACGACTTTTGTGGTGTAGAATATGTCTTCAAGTTCTCTCGGGGTTGGATAACCCTGCGTTCCAACCGTCTTGGCTCTATGAAACACATATAAGAAATTAGCCATCCATTCGCTGGGTACGACTGCTGTCGTTATATCGACCTGTAGTGTAGAGTTTCTTGCCAAGTGATCTCTTTTCTCTTGAAGCTCTCTACCGATCTCCACCAGTTCCAATCGCATGCTTCTATAATGAATAAAATAAGGTGCTATCAACAATTGTGTGTACGCTCCGTCGTCCAATAGGCTAGCGTTTTCTGTTTCATCTGCAAATAAAAATTGTGGAAACAGAACAGCTGACTGAATCTTTTCTGACGTAGTCGTTTGAGACTGGTATTTATTTTCCGCTAAAACATGAGCCGCTGTACTCAGTTCCTCCCACGTCATACTTTCTAGTATCTCTTCTCTACTGTTACCTTGTGGTGGTAAAACTTGGCTTTCGTCGCAGACGTTTTCGGACGGAGCGACCGATAGCGATAACGGCTGTAGAACAGCTGATTGGTTTAGAACAGTTGCATAGTTTTGCTGCAATTCCGACACTAACTTTTCTAATTTGGTAATATGTGATGCAATCGTATTTTCATTGGTCACAGATCGTTTCGCATACTTCTTTGCCGCCGAATTCATTCGTTCTCTAACAAAACGATTGCCTGCTGCATTGCCGGTCGAGGCCATCATGAGCCTGTTAAAAAGAAAACCTAAAACGCTAACCGTAAATACTAACGTTTTAAGGACGTCGTCGTCGTCATCGGAAGAAGAGACAAATTTTAACAGCGAAGATACGATTTCTCTGTGTTCGCACGACGAAGACGAAGACGAAGACGACGAAAATGAGGACGAAGAGAGTAACCCGTTTATAGAAGGCGAAAAGAAGTTGGCTATTTTGCCTAAACAGCTCATGACGACGTTCGTCTGTACAACGCTTATAGCAATAGTGTGGGTGGTGCTGAGCAGTATATCAGTACTACTTCACATAGAGTACCGAAAAAAGTGCAATGCATCCGACGCTTTTGGGACGTTTGGGATCTGTTTGTTGGTGTTCATGACTATTCGTTACACGACAAGCGCTATTCTTCTAGGCATTGCCACATACCGCAGTAGTAAAATTAACAAGAGGTGTGGATTTGAAAAACTAGCTGAACAATACCAATCAATGTTATCGAGAAATGGCGACAGCTTGATCCCGCTCTTGTAGGCGTGCATGCAGAATCTGACCTCGCAGTATGTTGATGTAGTTACATGGCAGAATAATGAAACTCTTGAAGAATAACAACGCATCTGTTGACGATATTATTTGTTAACACGCCAATCGTTTTAGAATGTTAAACTACAACACCAGTCAGCGTTCAGGAAGATGAATTCTGTTAGTGTTCGTAATGCAACAGCACGAAGAAGCGGTCGCGCGGTTTAGAGTGCGATGTTGCGTGTGTTATAATAAAGACTGTAACAACAAAAAATACGTTGTCACTTACAAACGTTAGATCTATAACTCTCTACATACTGTTCGTAATTCATGTTTTCCATCCCTTTAGGGATATATGCACAACATTCCTTTGATGCGCGGTCATATCTTCGATTTCGGCTCCATCCAGGCACCGTCACGTGGGTTCGGTTCGGAAGTCTGTAACGATGGTGGTGTTTCGTAAGAACCGCATCTTCTGAATACTGTGATAACCAGTGACGATACCGGTCGTTGTAACGTCTCATCGTTTCCATTTCTTGTGGACGAAGCGTTTTTGGCATAGTTCCGCAATAGTGTTGCCACATATACACGTCACCAAGAGTCACTCTCCGTTCTTCAAACAGCTGAATCAACACGTGACCGTGAGTGGTCTGTACGCCCTGATGTCCCAAACGTAGTCCGGATAGTCCAGGTAGATGACTGAGACGTTCAGGATCGTGCAGTATATAATTTTTATACTCCCGCAGCATGTTACGCAGTTTAAATCCTTTTTGTTCTCTGAATATTTTCTTCGGGAAAGGCAATGACCAATAAGACAAACTGGATACGTTTTCGTTGTCGTTAATACTAATGTCGCATTTTTCTCCCGAACATATATTCACAAGAGTTGGCGGTTTCGCGAGTTCATACCACCAATCTGGCTTCACATATTCGACATAACATGCGGGTTCCATAACAACTTTATCTTCTGTTGTAGGCTTAATCGAACGTACGGATGACCGTACAGACTTTCATCATCTGATACCGAAATAACTACATCATCTTCGTTGGCAACCAACGCTGGAGCTGAGGTGTGTTACGTGTGCCGAACATAAACTAAACTGATTACAGCACGCAACGATAGTCGTGAGGCATGGTCTTATATAGGTTCTCTTTGGATATTGCTCGTTGAAAAATTATCTCCCACCGATGATCTGCGGCAAATCGCCAAAAGACTATTTAAGCCGCGGTTGCCCGGCGCGATTCGTTCACTTATAAACATGCCGCTTAACGCGCAGTTAGCGTTGCAGTTAGTCGAAGCTATTGAACGTATGGGGGAAAATTGCACTCTTATGGACGCGAAACAACTGATTAAAAATGTTCGCGACAAAGCTGAACGCTACGACGATCATCCGTTGTACCGCGAAGACAACCGATTTGTGCTGGACACATCCGACTTTCCAGAAATCTACGAACTTTATTTGAACCTGAGAAAAACATCGTGGGGACCAAATGAACTGCACATAGAAAAGAGTAGAATGGACTGGCTGGAGCTAGACGTCCTCGAGGAACACATGGTAATAATGATGTTGAGTTTCTTCGCGTCTGCCGATGTGCTTATTGGTGTAAATCTACTCGAAACGTTTGCAAGCTACTTCAAGAATCCTTGTGTTCAATTGTTTTTAGCTCAGCAGGCTCAAAACGAAGGCATTCATCAAATTGTATACAACGATTTTATTAGAATTCTCACTGCAACACCGGAACAACAACAGGCCATATTTCAGTCGGTTAAAACCATGCCGGGCGTGAAGGAGAAAATGCAGTGGGCAGAGAATTACCTCTTAAATCCCGAAGTCTCTATGGGTGAAAAGATCGTGGCCGCCATTGGTATCGAAGGCATATTCTTCGCCTCACCGTTCTGCATCATCTTTTGGTTGGGATCGCTGAACAAAATGCAACAGTTGCAGCAGGCCAATGAAATGATCAGGAAAGACGAGACGGTACACACGCGTTTTAATATCGCACTTTGGAAGGCGATGCCCGATCGCTGTTCTTACGACCGCGCCAAAGAAATTATCAGATCCGCGACTGAAATCGAGTGTTTCTTTGCCGAAAACGCCGTACCAGACGCACTAGAGCGCTCAGATATGAACAAAGAACTGATGAAGAAACACGTGATGGCTACCGCTAACATATGGACAGAAGAGATGGGCCTTGGACCGCTGTTTCGAGACGAAAACGAAGGAACTTTGAAGACGCCGTTCAGCTTTATGATAGCCAATGAATACGACACGAAAGCGGATTTCTTGCAGATCGAAAATGCTAATTATTTGACGCGACCCGAATTGGGTCAGTGTGAAAACGATTATGGTTTTGACGATATTTAAGAGACGCTCTGCAAATGCCGCTGAACGGTTGCAGTTTAATTCCCCGCGTGATCATATCGCTAATTGTTGCCGAGATGCAGGAGTAACATTACGTACGAGGTACTATTGAAAGACCACCTAACGAGGTTGTTAAAAAGTAGTCGGTCTGGTCTTCCGCAAGAATACACTTATGGATCGGAACTTCAAGCGCTAACGTAGAAGACTATATAGAAACATAAATAACAACGCTAAAGCTCTATAGTGGTAGTAGTTATTATTATTATTACTTTGCATTGTCAGAGCAGTGCGAATAAAATAATCACACACGTCATCTAACGCGAAAAGTGTTCTTTCTTGTCATCATTCTCCCAACGTGTATACGTGATAAAGAGTCGAACGTATAAAAGACGGCTGACGTTCGATTACTTCTGTCCTTCGTGCTGTTGGAACACGCGATAAATTGAGCGATATCTGAATTACTCGGTTGTCCGAGAAGGCTATTTCTTTAGCGTCTTCAGGCCACATAATTTTCCCGACAAAATTTTCGAGCATTAAACAGTATTCTTCTAGGCTGTCTTCGTCTGTACACTGAACGGCCGCAAAACTCAACCAGCGTTCCCACGACGTGTGTCTGAACCGCACGGCTTGCAGTAAGAACCGTAAACGACGCCATTGTTCCGCAGTAGCTGCATCCCAATCCGTTTCGCTCAAAACGCTTAATATCGTGTCCTCGTCTATCGCCTTTCCCGTGACTCCGTAGGCTAAAAGAAAGAGAAACAATGCATGATCTACTTGCGAGTCTTGTTGTAGGCTACACTTAAAAATTTCTACAGAGATTCTCGGTGATTTTGTGGTACCAGCGATGAGAAACGCAGGCCAAAAATATTGGCCATGCGAGACATCCACGGATAAATCTCGATTAAAATTGTCGTGTAAACACATCGGACACAACTGTTCGACGTATTCGTTGGCTATGCAGGGTAGGTGAAGAGAAGCAGTTTCTGCATCAGAGTCAAATTCCATAATGTTCAGCTGGATGAGTCCACAACGAACCAAGTCGTCTTCTGTGCTGTAGAAATCCATTATCGCACTGTTCGATTTATCGTTTTCTTTTGACACCGTTTTTCGTTTTGATATACGACTTGTTCGTTATCATCTGTACTGGAGCTGTCGTCGTCTGAGGCCGACGTTTTCTTGTACAATTTGTAGGTCTCTGTCGTATTTGCCAAAGATCGCTTAGCCCGTCTCTCTAGGATCACATGCGTTGCTACAAATAGTGTGAACAATAGGATAAACAAGATAAGAATCGTGATAACGCTGAGCATCGTTATCATCGTATTTTCCATACGTATCATACGTGGCTCGAAATTCACTATAACAGTTGTGATTAGTTTCTCGATTTCCGCGTCGGTTACTCCTGGTATGTTAAGTGACATTATAGCATATCAGATGCGAGTGCCAGAAAAACCGAAAAAATGGCTTTTTTTAGATTCGTTAACTCCCGACAGCAATCCGCGTGGAAAATGACCGACTCCGCGAAACAAATACTCCAACAATTTATTACACACGAAGACGTATACGTAAGAGAAAGAACGCACCAACTACTCTCCAATACGGAAGATTACGGCATGGTCGTCCAATTGGGACTTACTATGCGGGCCTCGCCGGATAACGTGAGCGCCGAAAAACTCACTGATATATGGCCAGTGTTTGATCTCATCTACCGATCGGGATTGCCGCAATCACCGCTGTGGAATTTTTTCCGACGACTAAACGAAAAGGTGATTCGAAATCTACCTTTAGCTAACCACGTGGCAAAACTTAGAGGGCGAAGCGAACTGCAAGGTTCCATTACGACGCTTCTTGCACTTTTCATCGATAGACCCGCCGTGTATAGAGCACTGGAAGAACACACGAAAAACTCGTACATATATATCCCGTTTGATCCACTACGTCATGCGTACGATTTTTTAACAGTGGTTTTACCGGTAGCATTAATAGACGATGACATAATAGCACATCGTAATTACGACGAAATTCTACGCGGTCTTCGAGCAATAGGATTGCTTTTTGATAGCGATAACGTCGACGCGTTTTGCGCCGAGTTTTCGAATTTGATGAGTACTATTGAAGTCGATGTTTTGACTCATCCCGGTTACGAGGGGAAGACGGTGACAAACCGCGACATAAATAATGTTCTCTTTGCGGCATCGAAAGGGTACGTCGTGAAACGAGACAAAACTAACAAACTCGTAACGATGCGTCACCCACAAACGGTATCCGCTCTTATTGACGTTTGCAGATTGATGGGGTTAACAGGTCGCGATCGAGCTTTTTTCTGGTTCGATATATTATGCGGCTTTTCCGTGCACCCGTCTTTGAGAATTTCTACAAATAAATTTGACTGCTGGTGGTACGGTGTTTCGTGGGCCGTTATCGCCGAACTCAACAACGCTGCTTCCGAGAGAAAACTGGAAATACCGAAGGAAATAGCAAACGAAGTCATAATATGGTTTAACGCCAAACAAGATGCGAGGCATCTCATGGGCGAAGATATATTTTGTTCTGTTCAAACGAGCGCCACGCGAAACAGTCGCAGTTTTCGTGAAGTGAACGACCACGAAGAAAGGGAACGCAAAATCGACGAACATCGTATCGTGCAGTGGCATGAAACTTTTCATCGCGTCGTGGCTGCGTCGGACAAGCGTGTTTCACTGCAGATAGTAGAATACGAACCCGAATATGAGTTCGACGATTTCCTGTTAGTTTCCGTCGACTTACCGACCTCTTCGAATTATCTTGAAGCGTTAGTCACTAATATGGGCATATATGGTTGTTTTCAACACGCGGGTTCATTTACAGAAGAAGTAGCGCTGACAACGTTGGCGTGTATCTTCAACAACACGACAATGTCCTTTATGCCTGCAGTCCAGGATTCAACGTTGAATTTTCTGCACGGATTAGAAGACTTTTTATTCGCTGTCACGGACTTTCGATGTCACAATGCCAGCGACTTTTCACTGGATCGGGTGTATGAAGTGTATAAACATTACTGTAAAGAGAATATCGAAGTATTGTTTTCCTTGGCGCTAAAAACCTCTGCCTTTCATCATCTCGACGAACACCAATACCTCGCACTTAAAAAACTACCGAGCGACTCATCGGAAGCTTCTCGAAAACTGGAACATGTTCTTGTCTCTTTCGTAGATGGTAATACGGACATCGCTGTATTACAAAAAGCTGCAGATATATACAGAGATCGACTAGATACAGAAGAAGGAAGTAGAAAGATTGCGTTACTAAACTCTCTTAAGTATCTGGAAAAAATCGTCATACCTAGAGCGTACAAATATGATAACGTTCACTTGATCGAAACATCGATGGTCCTGTTTCTTGCAATGATGAGTTTTTGAATTATTATCTCCCTGCTTCGTTTTTCTTTCGCGTTTACCCCTATTTCATATGTTCTTTGATATAATAACAATTATTAATTAATTAATAAACAGCTATGTTTACACCGGTTCTGTGCTGCGTGCTGCTATACGCAGTAACATATGTGGATAGTGGAAGCGTCAATGTTTTCTTGAATGCGACGTTGTTACCCGACGACAAACGATTTGATTTGCAACTGGAATGTGCAGCAACTTGGGTTCCTCAGACAGGACCGATAAATTACGCACATCGTTTTACGTTCATTAATAGTAGAACACCCAGTGACGTTAACATTATCGACACTCACAGAAATGGGAAAATCAGTTTATCGCACTGTAGAAAGATGTCCCAGTCGGCGTTTAGACCAGAAGCGTCATCAACGTGTTCAATATCAAATGGAACATTGACCATTTCGGTAAAAATAGCACGCGCTAGAGAAAAAGATTTGGCCACTTGGATATGTCGTTCATATATTGTCGATCCGAACACAAATATCACACAACAAGGCCAAAGTCGCTCGTCTTCGTTGTATAATAACGCTGCCGTTGTAGCTTTTAAGGATCAACCGTTAGAAATTGGCATTATATCGGTGAGACTAGTAAGAGTAACTTCGACCGGCAATATCGTGTTGGGGTGTCAAATAGATGGCCTTTCAACGCCACTGGTTACCCGAAACAATACATTACGAGGCGTACCGTTAAAAAACGTTTATTTTGGTATCGACTATAACGAGTATGTCGGAGAGTTATATGGCAGGGAGTCGTCTGACGAAATTACGAAATGTAGCCCCCAGCCAGAGCCGGCGGTATCGTGCTTTCTATCTGCTCGTTCTAGTCCAGTCAACGACTTTGCATGTAAAGGGCATTCGTTTACTCTGCTGGTCGAAGCTTCAGCGGCAAATGTTACGGCATACGAACCTCGAGACACGTCGTTCTCCTTTGTATTTAACGCTACCCGGGGTGCGTTTACCGTGATGCTTAATGAATATCTTGTTCTGGAAAGTCTACCCAGATCGACGTCTTGTTATAGCGTTGCCGGAAATCTCACAGAACACGTCTGTTTTAGTCAGAAAATAATCACAACTCTAACGTGGCATCTAATGTTTGTGGCCGCACAGTATTTCCGCATGCAGATAAAAGAAGTTACGGGATCGTTGCTTAGGTGTGAAAATGGGGCTGTTTTGGCAGTGTTGTCGGCCGACTGTCTTTTTGGAATTCGATCGTGTGACGAAAATGCCGGATTTGAAATAGTCTATCGAGACGAGGGTATCGAAATACGTGAAGACTATGCGTCTCTTAAGTGTGTCATTGGGCATTATTATTGTTTCGACAGACCGCGTACAGCTGGGCGATACGCGCGACTTTATGTCGCACCTGTTCAAAACGTAACAAATTATAACGAAGAATTTGTCACTTCAAACGACGTATTTTCTGATTGTGTTGTTGCTCACAGCGTAAAAACCGCACGAGATTTTATCACAGGATACGAGAATGGACTGGTCGAATATGCCGAGTCATTAAAACTGACGACGCTCTCGTCACCTATTGGCGGTTGCCCATGCACGCAGGTTCCACGAACCTGTCCGGCAACGTTTCCTATCGTAGCTACAATTGTCACAAAACGTGACGTTAATGCGGTAATGTGTTTCGTCTTCGATAAAGCAAGTGCTGTGGCGTATATGTCGGATCTTTTATACAAACGTTCATCTGCGATACAAAATGGAACAAAAAATCATGCTGGTTCTTTGTCGCCCCTGTTTCCGAAAATCGACCGCGCAAATATTATTTACGATATCATCGGCAGAAATCGCTTGTTACTCAGTTGCAGAAGCATGACGCAGAATTATTCTCACTTATCGTTGTTGAATATCGAGATGAGAGTGATACACAGAAGCTGGACCGGGATAAATGATAATGAAATATGGCAAGGAAACGGCTTGTTGATAGATCCCGTCTTATTTGCTAGTCGATATGATGCTGTTCAGTGCAGGTGGAAAGGTTTGCCTTGGGGTAAACGTGTCGACGTAGAACACGTGCTGGACGCGTATCACGAACTAACATGTCAAACAGATGAAACATATCATATCGACATAGAAATGGTCAGTGATACGGCAGTTCGCTGCGTGTTAACGCACGCACAAGGTTGTCCAGGAGTCAGAAGTCTGACTTTTGCGAATAGTTCGTGTGACGGACTGGAATGCACCTACGGTGGTCACGAAGTGTCTTTGACGTTACACGAACAAGATTTAACGGAAAATAACACTGTTTCTTACGATTGCAATGCAATACTTAGAATGACTAACTCGCGGCCACTATCCATCGCGAAGACGGTGAAACAACTGAAAGCGACTGCAGAATGTGGTTTCTTTAATTCTCAACCGGTTATTTTACAGCATACTTTCAAATCCGGAGACGTACAACTCACATGTAGGTATTCTCTTGAGATCGGAAATATCAGACACTGTCAATCGGGAATTAAAAAAGCAGCGATAGAGATCGAAGTCGAAAAATTGGAGACGAAAAGTATAAACTCGGAACAGCGTGGGACAAATACCGTTTTGCGGATAGACTACACCCTTCAAAACGACGGAACCGTGCACGTGTACGCTAGTGGCGACGAAGTAGAATCCGTACAGTTTTACGGTTTCACCCTTCCCGACAGAAATGTAATGACGGTTTTTGTCAACAGGAATTTATTTGATAGAGTTACGAATTTTGGAGCAGTTGGAGTATCTGTTTACACACACTGTTCTTTCCTTTATGACCATGGCGCGATACGTTCTCAAAGAACTGCATTAATTGGCTCCGTAATAAGAGCATACCAGCGAGCTAAAAGCAACCGACGACATCCTATATTTATTGACGAAGGTGTTGTCACTTATCGGCCAGTGTTCGAGGTGGTCTCGAACAAAGCGTATCGTGCTACACTCGTGCTAAAGATAGTTACAGGATTTGTCGGTATTCTGGTTCTTTTTGTCGTAGTTGCGGCAGTAATAAAAGCGCCTCGCTATAAAATGTAACTCGCACGAGAAACAGTGAATACAAGAATCTAAACTAACTATTTATTAATATATTTCTTTGACCGCGTGCCGTTTCCGGTTAATCGTTGTTTAGCGTCTTTACATTCTCTCACAAAACTATTCAGACATTCGTCCGAGTCTAACAGAGTCAATATTGACATGAAGTTGTATATGTCCGAGACGTCAAATAGACAGTGCGGTGAAATCACACCACATACGCCTCTAGCATTGTAAGCCAGTCCTGTAAATACGCCGCGAAACACACCACAACGCAATAGTAGTCTGTTGTCGGTGAATGGGACGGGAAGAAAGTTTCCGATGTCCATCAGTTTACCGCAGTAATGTGCGCGCTGCGGACGAAGAGACTTTCTTATGTAGTCCACATTTCCTTCGTATTTTAACAACGACGAAATAATACGCAAGCTTTGGTATCGCTTCTTATCCTCGTCGTCATACAATAACACATCCATAGCCCTTTGTCTGTTGAAAGGTATGTTTTCTCTGCACGATCTCCGATAGAGTTGCCACACCTGACGAATGGCATTCTCCGAGACGTAGTCTCTACAGTCGATATATGTCAGATCTTTTACTGGCGGTAGTACGCTAGAGTCGTTTACGTTATTATCAAAAAAGAGTTCGGAGCGCAGTTTCACTTCAGCGATTTTGTGGAGCTGTGTTGTACATAATAGATACTTCAGTACGATGTGCACATTTCTCACGCGCCGACATATGTCACTGTCCCATGTCAGTGGCATAGTAGCACCGTCCAATAGTCCGGTTTTTATGCCACAGATGATAAAAGTGAGAATACTTGCTCTGGATGGACAGACGCTTGCGTTATAAGCACTAAGTTCCATCGGTAGCGCGTTCATCAAACCTCCTGGTTGCCACAGATCGTCTTCCCTGTAAGGCATAGCAGCAAAACCGTGATAATCTTCTCGCATAACGGCGACGTGTGCAGCCGACAAATTAAATTGTGTTCCAAGCTGTGTTTGTCGTTCTTGTAAAATTCTGTAGGAAGCTACAAAGTAAGCAATCATATCTCCTATTACCCGATAAGTGTTATCCGGAGTGTAGTTTTTTAATCCGAACATTAAACACATATCTGCCAATTTTGGATCACCACATTCTACTGTAAGCTGGTATATAATTCCAGAGATCCTAGTTCGGTCCATTTGAGCACCAAGTTTGTCGAAATTTGGCACGTTTTTCCGCACAAAATCTCGTAGTCCGTCGAGATAGACTGCAACGTGATCGGTCTTGGTTGGAACTATACAACCGTTAATGTCTTTCTTTATTTTCCCGGCAAGTGTGACAATATCGAAATCTTCCGTCTTGTGGTTGTGTGTTGTAAATGACAGTCTGTATACGAAATGTTCATACGAAAGATTCCACTCTTTTTCCAACCGTTGTAGATATTGTAGACAACAGGTGCAATCTTTCTCAACCAGCAATGATACAACGTATGACGACGATAACTGTATTATGTTGTAAAATCCACGTTTGTCCAATTCCGCATACCAATGGCTCCACACGCACGAAGTAACATCTAGATTGCACTGTTCACGTCTGTACATCAACTTCCATGGATTATGTGTTTCTTCTTCATCCATCTTATATACTGAACTGTTTTATTAGACGACACTGTGTTTATATATATGCTCTCCGTGTAAACCTACAGCCGCGTTAATTTTGTCCTGTTGCGAAAAGCGTGGCGCGCTTCTCAACACAACCCACAGCGGTTCATCGTTCTTCGTAAGCCTTTTCTCTAAACGGTATTCTGAAAACGGCGATTTATCGGCAAGATAACATCGTTCGCGGTCATCTATATTGATAACTGGCGCAAAAAAGTCTACTTCCCTCTTTCGACTACCTTCTTCTCCCATATCGGTCTTCATAACACCGATAAAAGTTGTAGCGGTCAACAAACCTTCGCGATTTTCACTGTAAGCAATTTCATTAGAAGCATCCACGTAGGAACGTGTCTGTTTTGCCAATAAACAACAGATGCAATAGTCGGGAGTGAGCGAAGAAGTCTTGTGGGTCGAATTGAATTGCGATGCATCGTGTGAACTCGAATCGTCGCTAGAATCTGGCATCAATACGCTCGCTACCGCCGATAAAATTTCAACCAGTGACGATCGGTTGACGCTCGCTATGCTTACACCATGTGTGAGGATTGCAAGGACGCACGGACTTAACGCTATGGGACCGGCCCGTTTAACCTCGGGATATAACATTCTATAAACGCAGGACAGCCCTTGTGAACACTCGCCATCCAATATTGCTCTTAGGCTTCGGATCTTCGGAGACGTGAGCGTATAGTCTGCCGGAGGATCGACCAGAACTTTGAAAATAGGGTCGAGTAGTGTTTTACTTCGATTTGGATCCAACTGAAACGACAGATCGTCCAAACAATAGAAAGCATCCATGTACTTGTACGGTCCAAACCACGGTGGCGCCGTCAACAAATCGACAGGGATTTCGTCCTCCTCTTCGGCTAAAGCGACTTCTTTATCCAGTTTATTTAGTATTTCTTCAAAATAGCTGGTCATTTCGTCGACCGATTGTTCAGAAATTCTGGCTGGAGTGTTTTCGCCCTTTGCTGTCTGCAATACGAAACCGCCTTTTTCTCCAGAAAAAAATCTGACGGGTTGCGTTAAATCGGCAGAAGCTAGTGCCGCTCTTAGTAACGTTGCTTCGTGTTCCTCCATCTCAAAGAAATGAATTTCACAAACAAGCGCAACCGCTTTCAGAATTATACGTTAACCGCCGAAGGTGAATCCGTTTTGAACTTCTATCATCCGAACGCGACAGAAAGAAGACGGATATGGTCGGCAATGAACGGCGATTCCAACTACGTACCGGCACCGTATTTACCCACAGTATCGGCAATAAAAATGCACAGTGGCCCAGAGATGCCTTGTTCGGGAACGTTAGCCGTAGTCGGTCAGCTGAATAATTTAAGCGGGTTTATGGTAGATGACAATAGGTTTGCTCTGTTCGACGGTTGTACTGGATTGGTGCTAGAAGAAGACGACGATGGTAAATATACGGTTGTGAGTACAACTGTACTCGATTTCACCGATCACTGGCACGAAACAGCTACCGGTGTGGTGGGTATGACTAAAGACGGAACAGTAAAAACGTGGTTACGAGAAGAAGAAGAATCAGTACTGATGCCATCGGGTTTCCAGCATGTGGGTGACGGACACTATCTTCACAACTCTTTGAGAATTTCAACGAGTTCGCCGTACCAGGCCGAGTTATGGGCAGACTTCCATGAACAGGACATGCACGACGGAAGATCTCTGCTCGTCGATTGGCAGTCAGACCGATTTACGGTAATGGACGCCACTGCACCGGATCGTACTTTTCGAGTGTACCGAAAGACTGAAAACGACGAACTCGACGAGTGGACTCACGTCGAAAACGGAGGCATTAAACCGATGCCGGAATATACGAAAGATAAAAACCCATATAGCACGTACATTCAAACGGTGTATCATGTACCGCTCTTCGTAGTCGACAGATTATATCATATTCGAGAGAATTTTGCCCTATGTGTTGGAGCACCAAGAACAAATCTGCACTGTAAAGAGATCTATATTTTACAAAATAACAACGTCTGGTCACGAGTAAGCGACTGGAACGAGGAAAACCTGGAAAGAAGATTTATTCCACCAGACAGACTACTTTCGTTCAGATTTCAACCACGTATAGGTTGGGCGATGACGAGTGTTCGACATCTTCGAATATGACGGCTTGTGAAACAGATATCGCACATAAACGCGCTGTTAGAGCATTGTACGTGAAAGCGGCTCAGAGTTTGATCAAAGAGAATGTCGCCGAAGCTCGCAATCCATACTTATCGGCCGACCAAGTTTACATCTTGGGGGAATATCGACGAAAGATTGCACAAATAGATAAGGAAATGGCGGTTAAAATGCCAACTGAATTGGTTCTGCAGCGTTTGGCGTGGGAAGATGAGGCATTTAACGAACGACAGCGTCTATTGAAAGAAAGTATTCCAATAATGAGAAAAATTGCGCGAGAGCGGAAAAAGGTCGTTACTTCCAAAAAATTCGACAAGTACACAGAACGATATCTCAAGGCGGTGGAAGAGGGCGACAACGTACTATTGTTAGCAGACGAGGTAGTCTCTCAGCCGTCCTCGTACACTTCTGCGTATGAAGCGGACTGCATGCTGCAGCACGACGACATTGTGGAAGAAATCGTAACCGGGGCTTTAGGACGACCCTCGACGGCTCTTAACAACAAGCTAAGTACTGCTATTAAAACAGGCAGCGCCATACGCGACGTCCCTATTGAAGACACACAATTGCTTCCCGCTGTTCCAACGCAACTCCCTTAACAGAATGAGACCTCATTCGGTATCGGTGCGAGCCGTGGTTGATGTAATTCTCTGCTACAACAAAAAACTCAAGAAACGTTGCCGATTTTCTTCGCCACGTGTTAGTGACGGATCTGTTAAAGAAAGACTTGCTACCGGAATCGCTATTCATAAGCACATGGATCCGTATAGACGGATGCTTGTTCCCGTATATAGTGAACTAGACATTCGAGCACTGAAACTTTTGAATTTAATGAATAAACTTGAAGATCTACTTGAACACAGGTCAGTGTGTGAGTTAGAATTAAAAGTGCCGTGGCACACATTGATAGATGAAACCGAATCGAGAGATATGATTTTGCTAACGGGTGTTTTAGATGCCGTACACGTGGACGGCAAAAAAATACTCGTGGAGGAACTGAAGACTCACAATATCGTTACCAACGACGGACGTCCGTTGGTAGAAAATCGAACGTTGATGTCGCACAAATACCAGGTGCTTTTGTATTCTCTTCTGCTGCAAAAATTTCTGAACAGTATCAGGACCGGGTGCCCGTATTTAAGACAAGCCTATGTTGGACAAGAAACCGTTTACGACGCGATAAGTGGACACATTCAAAAAATCATGTTACCTTCCCACACTATAAACGAACTATACGATCGTGTGTGTAGTTTGGTGAAGCAGAGGTTTAAAAAAATGCGCGTATCGGGTGCAAAAGTAATACACGTTTCGCAGTCGTTGGCAAAACGAGCTATTTATCTTGACTCGGACGACACAATTGCCTACGAAGAATATCATCAGTTGAAGTGGACTTCTCTGAAACGGCAACTAGCTTGTGTAGACCCATGGAAAATTATCTCGAATGTGTCTCGTTCATGATCAGTAGGTGGACGGTAATTGAAAAGGCCGTAAAGAATATGAGTACGGTACATCCGAAATTTCTGTTGAAAGACAAAACTCGCGAGGGTTTCGTTGTGTTTGTGAGTAAACTCAAAGAAGAAAAAACCGACTTAATGAATGACTATCTAAACTACGTAGCTCCAGTTTTTCCGATAGGTGAAGATACCGAATGTGGAATTTGCGTGAGATATAGCCACAGAGTCGCGTGGTTGGCCCTATGTAGACTTATCAACGCCGTGGAAAAATTACCCGAATCGCCTTCCGTCGACGACATACATCTCTACTTTTCGCGACTATTTATTCCTTCAGCCAGAGTATACCACCATTCGTCCATGTTCGTAGCAGCAGATTTGATACACGAAACGTTCAACTATGCCACGTTACTACATCTCAAAGATTTACCTCCCACAACGAGCACCAACGTATCCGGACTGACACCTTTATTATCTACGCGTACGGAGGAAGACGTTTTTACCGATACGGACCCAGAGAAAGGACCGATTTTCGCGAGGTTGAGGGAAATTAACGAACTGTTGGAGTATGCCGCTGTTGTCGATAGTTATCCCGTCGTTCCCGAAGATATTGCTGGTACGCTGGTGCCGACTCTACAGCGGCGTAAACACGTCGATTTAAGCGTGTTGTCGCCTGGAGTAGACAACAGGTGCTACGTGGATCGACCACGAGACCCCAGAGTGTGTGTGTCGTGTAAAGTCGACAACGTCAACATTGGACTTACGGACGTCGAAGAACAGGATGCAAAACGCCAATGTCGGTGTGTTTTTGACACCGGAATGCATGCGAGCGGTCGGTTCTACGATAAAG
>Ga0209049_1000115_pt1 | contig 16152 bp, 15 predicted proteins | sample WorMetulBAHAMAS2_FD_187398 | JGI IMG/M metagenome (GOLD analysis project Ga0209049, IMG submission 187398) | Marine gutless worms symbiont microbial communities from Max Planck institute for Marine Microbiology, Germany - Olavius ullae BAHAMAS.2... | ecosystem: Host-associated > Annelida >...
CTCCCCGACAGGACCCCCCCATTTCGGCTCCCTGGTCGGCCCCCTGGTAGCCGCCCTCGGCAGCTTATCTCGACGCTCGGGCCGCTGGCGGCGAATGGCTGGACCTCGACGCCCACGGGAGGTACCAGGTGCCGCTGATGCTATTCTGCGCACCCTCGAGGCCTTCGGATTCGAGTGGCACGGCCGGGTACTAGAGCTGAATCGCCTCCGCCTTGGTCATATCTGTTGCCCCTAAATATAAGTATACTCATATGTAATATACCAATACATAGCGGATCGCTCAAGTAATTTTCGAGTATGGACACAGACTGCAATTCCTGGCCTCGGCATCGTTCGAATCGCATAACGCCAAACGGTGGGCACAACCCACCCTCCGGGAACCAACGTGTTAATCGATAAGGAGTTTATACCTGTTTACCCTAGCGACGGGACTAACATATGAGGAGCTGCTTATATTAGAATCCGTTGACTAACGGATCATCAGAGCGTAACATCGCCGCCCAATTTGCCGGGGGTCGGCATTGAGAATCGCGGCTAAGGGTTTCCAGGGCAGTTGGTGGGTCGGGAACCACACCGGCGCGTCGGGGAGGGGAGGGCGGAGCGATTATCCCTGACGGCGGCAGGGTTCCCCTTTATTGCAGGGGGAGTATATTGCAGGGGGAGTATATTAATGGTCTGTATCCCCCTGGAATCACTGTCGGGGAACCACCATCGCACCGACGACTGCTGAGTCCGTCGAGCTGAGCAATGCGATGCATGCTGCGGGTAGAGGGACCCGCGCAGACGACCGGCGCAAAATGACACGATTTCTTAGTTCTGACACTTACTCGATTAAAGACTTTGGAGAACAGCGCAATGGCCACCGAAAAGCACCAAACACCGATGCTCGATCAGCTGGAAAGCGGCCCCTGGCCGAGCTTTATCTCTGGTATCAAGCGGCTGCGCGACGAGCACCCGGACACCCGCATCAACCAAGTGACCAACAGCCTGCTGGGCCAACTGGAACACTCCTACGAGACCCGCAAGGGTTATTGGAAGGGCGGCACCGTCTCGGTGTACGGCTACGGCGGCGGCATCATCCCCCGCTTCTCCGAGGTCGGGAAGGCCTTCCCCGAATCCAAGGAATTCCACACGCTGCGCGTCCAGCCGCCGGCGGGTAACCACTATACCACCGGCATGCTGCGCCAATTGGCCGACAGCTGGGAGAAATTCGGCTCGGGTCTGGTGACCTTCCATGGTCAGACCGGCAACATCATGTTCATCGGCACCGACACCGAAAACACCCAGCACTTCTTCGACGAGATCAACGACTATGGTTGGGATCTGGGCGGCGCCGGTCCCTGCGTGCGTACCGCCATGTCCTGCGTCGGTGCCGCGCGCTGTGAAATGTCCTGCACCAACGAGCTCAAGGCCCATCGCCTGCTGGTGAACAACTTTACCGACGACGTGCACCGTCCGGCCTTGCCCTACAAATTCAAGTTCAAGGTCTCCGGCTGCGGCAACGACTGCCAGAATGCCATCGAACGGGCGGATTTCGCCGTCATCGGTACCTGGCGCGACGACATGAAGGTCGATCAGGAAGAGATCAAGAAATATCTCCGGACCAAAGGCCGCCAGTACATCATCGACAATGTCGTCACACGCTGTCCCACCCAGGCCCTGACCCTGAAGGACGACGATACCCTGGTGGTCAACAACCGCGACTGCGTGCGCTGCATGCACTGCCTGAACGTCATGCCCAAGGCCCTGCATCCGGGCGACGACAAGGGCGTGACCATCTGCGTCGGCGGCAAGCGCACCCTCAAGATCGGCGACCTGATGGGCACCGTTATCGTCCCCTTCAAGAAGCTGGAGACCGAGGAAGACTACGAGTCCCTGGTCGAGCTGGCCGAGGAAATCATCGACTTCTGGGCCGAGAACGGCCTGGAGCACGAGCGCTGCGGCGAGATGATCGAACGCATTGGCCTGGCCAACTTCCTCGATAGTCTCGACATCGAGCCCGACCCCAATATGTTGAGCCACCCGCGCCAGAGCTCCTACGTCCGGATGGATGATTGGGACGAGGCGGCGGAAGAGTGGTTCGAGCGTCGGGCCGAGGCCGCCGCAGGCTGAATTCCGCAGGCCGGCGCGGGGTGCGATCCCCGCGGACGGCGGCGATTGAGATTTCGACTGTATTTTAAGATTTTGGAGGAAGGCGATGGCAGATATGCGTGAGCCGATCGAATCCGGATGCCCTGATCCCTGGCAATACCTGCATCCCGTGATGCGCAAGAATTTCGGCATGTGGAAGTACCACGAACACCCGCAGGTCGGAGTGCTGCGGCATGTAGCCTACAGTGGTGACGAGGTCTGGACCGTCAAGGTCGGCACCCAACGGATCCTCGATGTCTTCACCATGCGCAAGCTGTGTGATATCGGCGATCAGTACGGCGACGGCTTCGTCCACTTCACCCTGCGTTCGAACCTCGAATACGTCGTCGAGGATGCCGCCAAGGTGGAACCCCTGATCAAGGCGGTCGAAGATGCCGGCTTCATCGTAGGCGGCACCCAAAACTCGGTGACCATGATCTCCCATACCCAGGGCTGGTTGCACTGTGACATCCCGGGCACCGACGCCTCCGGGGTCGTCAAATCCATGATGGACGAGCTCATCGACGAGTTCAAAACGGCCGCCATGCCCAATCGGGTGCATATCACCACGTCCTGCTGCCAGATCAACTGTGGTGGTCAGGGAGACATCGCCATCAATGTGCAGCACACCAAGCCGCCCAAGATCAACCACGATCTGGTAGCCAATGTGTGTGAGCGGCCCTCGGTGGTCGCCCGTTGCCCGGTGGCGGCCATCCGCCCGGCCATGGTCAATGGTAAGCCCTCCCTGGAGGTCGATGAGCGCAAATGCATCTGCTGCGGCGCCTGCTTCCCGCCCTGTCCGCCCATGCAGATCAACGACGCCGAGCATTCCAAGCTGGCCATCTGGGTCGGCGGCAACCACTCCAACGCCCGCGGCAAGCCTACCTTCCAGAAGCTGGTCGCCGCCGGCATCCCCAACAATCCGCCGCGCTGGCCCGAAGCAACCGCCATCGTCAAGCGCATCCTCAAGGCCTACAAAGAAGGCGCCCGGGATTGGGAGCGGGTCAACGAGTGGATCGAACGCATCGGTTGGCCGCGGTTTTTCGAAGAGGTGGAGCTACCCTTCACCAAATACCACATCGATACTTGGCGAGGTGCTCGGGCCAGCTTCAACGCCTCCAACTACATCCGCTTCTGAGACGCATCGCGGGCCCGCTCCCCGCCGGTCGCGGAATGGAGAGCGGGGAATGACTACATTGAGGTCGCTATGAAGTTCGCAATCCAAATCAACGAGGGGCCCTACCAACACCAAGCGTCCGACTCGGCGTACTTCTTCACGAAGGCCGCGCTGGAGAAGGGGCACGAGGTGTTTCGGGTCTTCTTCTACCACGACGGTGTCAACAACGGGACCCGGTTGACGACGCCGCCCCAGGACGACCGCAACATCGTCAATCGGTGGGCGGAGCTGGCCGAGGAATACAAGATTGAGTCACGCACCCAGGACGAGGACGGCAACGAGGTGGTGCAGACCGAGCTGGTGGTCTGCGTCGCCGCCGCTCAACGGCGCGGTATCGTGGACGAGGGCGAGGCCAAGCGAAACAGTAAGGACGCCACCAACATCCATCCCAGGTTCCGCATCTCCGGGCTGGGGCAGTTAGTCGAAGCGGCCATCCAGTCGGATCGGCTGGTCGTGTTCGGCGGCTAAGGGGGTACGCCATGTCTGAGATCGTCAAGAAGTTCCTGTACCTCAACCGCAAGGCCCCCTACGGCACCATCTACGCCTGGGAATCCCTGGAAGTCGTGCTCATCGGCGCCGCCTTCGATCAGGACGTGCGGTTGATGTTTGTCGATGATGGGGTCTATCAGCTCACCACGGGCCAGGATACGGCCGGCATCGGGATGAAGAACTTCTCACCGACCTACCGTACCCTGGGCGACTACGAGGTGAAAAACATCTACGTGGACAAGGGCTCGCTCGAGGCCCGCGGACTGACCCCGGATGACCTGGTGCGGATCCCCTGGGAGGATTGGGAGACCGAGGAAGAGATCGAAAACATCGTCGAGGTGGTGGATACCGCCCGCGTTTCCGACCTCATGGAAGAATCCGATGTGATCTTCAGCTTCTAAGGGGGATCCGATGAGCATCCTGCACACCGTCAACAAATCGCCGTTCGAGCGTAACGCCCTGGAATCCTGCCTCAAGTTTGCCCGACAGGGTGACCCCGTACTCCTATTCGAGGATGGCGTCTACGCGGTCCTGAAGGATACGCAAGTGGAAGGGCAGCTCAAGGCCGCGCTCGCCAAACAGTCGCTTTATGTGCTGGGCCCCGACCTTGAGGCCCGCGGGTTCACCGAAGACCGTGTGATCGACGGGATCAAGGTCGTGGATTATGCGGGTTTCGTGGATCTGGCGGCAGAGAATGACAAGGTCCAGGCTTGGCTGTAGTTTTCAATTTTCAAGTGAGAGGAGAATCATCATGCCTATCGAAGTCAGCGGTAAGACCCTGGAAACCGATGAAGAGGGCTACCTCGCCAACATCAACGACTGGGTCCCGGAAGTAGCCGATGTCATGGCCAAGGAAGACGATCTGGAGTTGACGAAGGAACACCGGGACATCATCGAGTTCCTGCGCGAATATTACGAAGAGTATCAGATCGCACCGGCGGTGCGGGTACTCACCAAGGCCGTCGGCAAAAAGATGGGCAAGGACAAGGGCAACAGCAAATACCTGTACGGTCTATTCCCCTATGGTCCTGCCAAGCAGGCCTGCCGTTATGCCGGTCTCCCCAAGCCGACGGGTTGCGTCTAGTACGGCCGCGCCCGAAATCCGGAACCAAGCATCACGAATCGACGCGGATGTTCCCATGGGCACACAAAGCACCGCTCCCTCCGGGAGCAGAAATTGTGGGTAACATTTCCGTTAATTACGCGCATTCGCGAAGCCCCTCTCCCTGGAGGGAGGGGGGTGGGGGAGAGGGTGAATGTCAACGCTGACGGTCCTATACGCCATCTTGTTCTATATCGCCGCCGCCGTGCTGGTGGTGGGCTTGGTCCGAAAGATCGTGCAATACGTGCGTACCCCTGCACCCTTGAAGATCCCGACCGCGCCGGCGCCGATCACCAAGGGTGGTGTCGGCTTGCGCCTGGTGCGGGAGGTCGTCTTCTTCGAGAGCCTGTTCAAGGGCAACAAATGGATCTGGATCTTCGGCTGGATCTTCCATTTCGGGCTGCTTCTGGTCACCCTGCGCCACTTGCGCTATTTCATCGAGCCGGTCTGGTTGCCGATTCAGTTGGTCCAGCCCTTCGGCATCTATGGCGGGATCGCCATGGTGGTGGGGCTGGCCGGGCTGTGGGCGCGCCGGGTGCTGGTCGATCGGGTGCGTTACATCACCGGGCCGTCGGACCGCCTGCTCCTCGCCTTGCTGGTCCTTATCGGCCTCAGCGGCCTGGGAATGACCTATGTCTTCCATGTGGATGTGGTCTCCATCAAGCTGTTCTTCCGCGGCCTCATCACCTTCGATTTCTCTCCGCTGCCCGCGGATCCCCTGTTGCTCCTGCACTTGCTGCTGGTCGCGATCCTCATGATCGTCTTCCCGTTCAGCAAACTGTTGCACCTGCCCGGGTTGTTCTTCAGCCCCACGCGCAACCAGGTGGACGACTCCCGCGAGCAACGACACCTCGCGGCCTGGGCCAAGGGCCTGGAGCAGTGACTGAGAGCTGACAAGTTAGGAACGAATCCCGACTCGAATCCGCCGCAAATGATTCGCGGCGGACCCTATGTAGGGTGGGCTGTGCCCACCGTCAGGCTATGCCCACTACCCGCCAGTTGGGTATAAGGTAGTGCGTTGCGGCAGCCGCTGAAAGGTTAAGAACATGGCAAAAGCAGATTTCAACGTACCGGAGCTCAAGCAATACGCGGAGATACCCGCCATTGAGCCGGACACGATGGAACACAGCAGCCCCTTCCTCTCCAAGCACGAGTTCCAGGAGCCCCTCGGTTTCCCCGGGGAGCTGGTCGAGGGTTGGGAAGAGAAGGCCATCGCCAAGATGGGGGAACTGCTCGGCAAGTATCGTTCCCTGCGCGTCTACCTGGATGCCTGTGTCAAGTGCGGTTCCTGCACCGACAAATGCCACTATTACCTGGGCACCAAGGATCCCAAGAATATGCCGGTGGGCCGTCAGGACCTGATGCGCAAGATCTACCGGCGTCACTTCACCCTGGCCGGGAAACTCTTCCCCAAGCTGGTGGGTGCCGAGGACCTGACCCGCGAGGTGTTGGACGACTGGTACAGCTACTTCCATCAATGCTCCCAGTGTCGCCGCTGCTCGGTGTTCTGTCCCTATGGGATCGACACCGCGGAAATCTCCATGGCCGCGCGCGAGATCATGGACAGCATCGGGATGGGTCAGAAGTACTGTAACGAGATCATCGGCAAGGTCTACAAGGTCGGCAATAACTTAGGATTGCCCGGTCCGGCCTTGGAAGACACCCTGGAGGGATTGGAGGAAGACGTCGAGGACGAGACCGGCGTAGCGGTCAAGTACCCCCTGGATCAGAAGGGCGCGGAGATCCTACTGGTCACACCCTCGGCGGATTTCTTCGCCGAGCCCCACGTAGACGGTCTGATCGGCTACGGCAAGGTGTTCCACGAGGCAGGCGTGTCCTGGACCTTCAGCTCCTATGCCTCCGAGGCCGCCAACTTCGGCATGTTCATCGGCTCCTACGAGAACATGCGGCGCGTCTCCCAACGCATCCGCAAGGCCGCCCTGGATCTGGGCGTCAAACGCATCGTTTTCGGGGAGTGCGGCCATGCCTGGCGCGTCGCCTACAGCTTTCTCAACACCCTGGCCGGTCCCTGGGACTTCCTCGATCCGAACTATCCGGTGCCGCAGCACATCTGCGAGTTCACCTACGACTTGATGAAGACGGGCAAGCTCAGGTTCGATAAGTCGCAGAACGACGATATGGTCCTGACCTATCACGACTCCTGCAACGTGGCACGGGCCTCGCGCATGGGTGACAAACCGGGCGGTCAGTTCGATATCCCGCGGGCCATCGTCAAGGCGACCTGCAACCACTTTTACGACATGGACGAAGAGACCATCCGCGAGCGTACCTTTTGTTGCGGCGGGGGAGGGGGCCTGCTCACCGACGACCTCATGGAACTCCGGGTCAAGGGTGCCAAACCCCGGGTGGAGGCCCTCAACAACCTGATCCAGGAGAAGGGCGTGACCCACATGGCCGCCATCTGCGCCATCTGCAAGAGCCAGTTTTCCAAGGTCCTGCCCTACTACGGCCTGGAGATGGACCAGATCGTCAGCGTCCACCAACTGGTGTCCAACGCCATCGTCCTGACCGGCCAGCAGGAAGAAGAAAAGGAGACCGCCGAAGCGGCGTAGGGAACGCCCTCTGTGGCGTTCCGGGCGTAGTGCAGATGTTTGAAACGACACTGAGATACATAAGTGCAGGGTGGGCTGTGCCCACCGAATGGGCTGACATTAAACGAGCAGGATTCTCACGGAAGATGAGTCCGCGAATGAATGCGAATAGACGCAAATGAATGTGACGAGACCGAGGTGATCGTTCAGCCTCTACCTCGTCGTTCCGGCAGGGATTGCCGGAATCCAGGTGCCATGGATGGCAAAGATACTGGGGCACTTTGAAAAATACAGTTTTCGTGAATGGCATGTCTGAATAATCGATGGCTTAGAGTCTCTCAGTCGATGAAAACACCTATTTTTCAAGGTGCCCACTGGAGGGTTGAACAATTACGAGCCGAAATATGCATTAAAGGTAGCTTTTTTCAGGGATGCTCTTATCTCTTATGATTCGGATGCGGACGTAGAAAAAATAGTGGCTTTCTGACTATCTATAAAAATGGAACATATTTCCTGGAAAACAACATTCCTGAAGCTGCCGCGGAAGATCGTTATTTCAACCCCCGATTGGATAATGATCTTGTAAGGGAGTTCTTAAGTGGTACTTCCGGATCATGTGCCAAGAAGTGGGAAAACTGCTGGATAGGAGATAGGAAAGACAAATCTTCATTTTACAAATCTACCTTGATCGTTCCCATGACATTATGGAATAATGATCTATCCGAAGAGTTTAAAGAACTGGTAAACTTCGATAATGTCGATAGAATTATTTTCGGCTTTCTTTGCTTTGACCATGTGGATGCCGATTATTTTGACGAGGAAAATGATGTAGCTCTTGGATATGTTTTTGCGGATATCCTTTCAATGTATATATTCGCCAGATTAATATATATGGAGTCATCGAAAACATTCAATTCCATCGAGGATCGGCTGCAAGACAAAAGCATTCAAATTAATCCGGAGTCACTTCTTCAATATGGAAGAAAATGCCTCGAAATTTTAAAAAAGTATCTGGAGTTCAAGCCAAAAACAACCAAGAGTAACAGTCTTTTTCCGATAGACGAAGACTTGTTCAGATACGCAAAATCGCAGGTAATACACGCTGATAAATAGCTAAATGCGGACCGCCGAGCTGCTGTGCTTCGCTCCGCAGTAGAGGTAGTATTGGTGGACATAGCATCGTAGGCGAATCGTATCAGCCTCCACTTCGTCATTCCGGCAGGGATTGCAGGAATCCAGGTGCCGGGGATGGCAGAGTAAAGTGTAGGGGGAATGGTTAAAAAAGAAGGCTCTTTATGGATTCCAGACTGGTTAGGATATTTTGCGCAAATTTGCCTTCTCAGAAAGCCAGAGTGTCGTCGTATAACTTGCTGTTATTGTTGAGAAAAGACTGCTTGTTCTGTCATCGGTCAGAGTGCTACGGACCGCCGTCCCCTTCGATCAGTCTGGAATCCATAAAGAGCCTAGAAGAATATCGAGAAAAACCAAGTCTTGGTAAGGGTAATCATAATTTGGATGGGTTTTCAGTCTTATATTACAATCATTTAATCGAAGGGGGCGACTGTTGCATCAGAAAAAACATAAATTTCGGCTAACAATTACCTGCACCCGACTACTTCGGCTTTTTTCGGCATACGAGGAATAGGGGTGCTGGGATTCGCAAGCTCACCCCAGCCTACGAACTCATTCTTGAAAAAGCACGAAATTTCGAAATATGCGCCGTTCTTCGTGTCTTTGTGGCTTTGTGTTGAGCAAGAAGGACATCACACGAAGGCACAAAGCCACAAAGGGGTGCTAAGAGACTACCTTAAACGCATGAAAGTACATTACGATGAAGAAGTCGACGCCCTATACTTGAATCTCAGCAATGAGGAACCGGACGGAGTGATTGAAATAACGGAGGGTGTGAATATCGATACAACTGATGATGGGAGGCTCACGGGCATCGAAATATTGAAAGCATCGAACAAGATGAACCTGGATACTATCCTTCCTTATACGCTTGATTTAGACCAGAATACCTTCAGAAGAAGATTGCCTGACACATGGGGAGACAGGAACTCTTTACCCTATTGCCTTAATGCTAGCGCGTTAATATACTCGTGAAATTGACCTGGGATCCGAAAAAGGCGAGAATCAATCTACACAGACAATGACCAAATGGGTACCGATGAATTGAGGCCCGAATATAAGCGATCCGACTTCGGGGAGTTAGTCCGTGGCAAATATGCCGCAAAAATTGCGAAGGAAACGAACATCGTCGTGTTGGAATCTGAAATAGCAGAGGTATTTCCAAACGATAAGTCGGTTAACGACGCGCTTCGAGCCCTGCTCGAAATTGCGGAACGCACCCGCCTGACATCAGCTTCCGGTTGACCGCATTGCGGTAAAGGTTGCCGGATAAATTATGAAAGGAATCCCAAAACCACGAATAGACACGAATCGTAATTTGTGTCTATTCTTAAGCGGTCTCGGTTCAATCCGGGAACGAAAGCGTTAGCCGCAACTCAACCACTATGCATTGAAAGTGCATAGGTTGCTCTTGGACTGAAAGTCCGAAATCATTCGCAAGCTGACATTTCCTGTTGCCCAACACCCGATCCGATCATCCGAACAGGTTTTCGCCCGGATCGTTTTTTTAGCCCCGGACATTCGCTGTAAAGAGACGGTATGATGACCACTTCTTCCACCACTCATGAATTGTTTGAGAGAATACCTGTGTAGCAGCTAAAGCCTTGCACTAAAGGGCATAGGTTTGGGCTAGCGTGCTGAAACAATAAACGCGAATTTTGAATCCACAGATTACGCAGATTTTCGCAGATGAAAAAACGAAATAATCTGCGAAAATCTGCATAAGGGCACCTTGACAAATTCAAGGTGTCTTTGCAGAACCAAGGAAGCCCCGTTATGTCCGTGTGGGTAACTCCATGATAATCAAGGCATTCGAAAAGCGCGATTTATGAGCATCACCATGAAAAGTATTGAGCATGGGGTTTTTCAAGGTCCCCTGCATAATCTGCGGATAACCTGAGCAAAGAATACTCAAGAGTTCTACTGGTTAGGAGAACGATCGATGGCGACTACCAGCGACGCAACGACCACCAAGCTTTCCTGGCGCCGGTATCAGGACGGCGATCACACCTGGGATGACCTGACCGAGAAGATCTTCGTCCAGGACACCTCACACAAGTGTCCGACCTATGTGCACAAGACGCCCCCCTGCCAGGGCAGTTGCCCCTCCGGCGAGGATATTCGCGGCTGGCTGGCCATCGTCCGCCAACAGGAACTGCCGCCGGAGGGAATGGACTGGAAGGAGTACGCCTTCCGCCGCTCCACCGATGCCAATCCCTTTCCCTCCATGATGGGTCGGGTTTGCCCCGCGCCCTGTCAGGACGGCTGCAACCGCAACGAGCTCGAAGATTTCGTCGGCATCAACTCCGTCGAGCAGTATATCGGCGACAGTGCCATCGAGCAGGGCTACAAATTCAAGGCGGGCGCCGACACGGGCAAGAAGATCGCCGTCATCGGCGGCGGTCCGGCCGGGCTGGCGGCCGCCTACCATCTGCGCCGCATGGGCCATGCCTGCACCATCTTCGAGGCCAACGTCGAGCTCGGCGGCATGTTCCGCTACGGCATCCCCGGTTATCGGGTGCCGCGCAAGGAACTGGATGCCGAGATCGACCGCATTATCGCCATGGGTGTCGAGACCCGACTCGGGGCCAAGGTCGGGCCGGACGTGGTGGTGGCGGACCTGGAAAAGGACTATGACGCTATTCTCTGGGCCCTGGGCTGCCAGAGCGGTCGCGGGTTGCCGGTGCCCGGCTGGGAGGGGACCCCCAACTGCGTTTCGGGCGTCGCCTTCCTCAAGGCATTCAACGAAGGTCGCATGAAAGTAACCGCCGACAAGGTCGTCTGCATCGGCGGCGGCGACACCTCCATCGACGTGGTCTCGGTCGCCCGGCGGTTGGGCCACATCGAGCACACTAAACCTGCCGAACGCCCCGAATCCATCATCCACGACGGCTACGTCGCCCATGACACGGCGGTGACCGCCGCCGCCCAAGGCGCCGAAGTCACCCTCACCTCCCTGTTCAAACGCACCGAAATGATGGCCGCCGAGCACGAGGTCCATGATGCCCTGACCGAAGGTGTCACCATCCTCGACGGCGTCATGCCCCTGGAGGTCATCAAGGACGCGGACGGCCGCGCCAAGGCCCTCAAGGTCTGCGATTGCACCATGGACGGCATGAAGCCCATCCCCACCGAAGGCACCGAGCGCGTCCTGGAGGCCGACCTCATCGTGTCCGCCATCGGCCAGGGCGGTGACCTCACGGGCCTGGAAGAATTCGACAACGGGCGCGGCCTGATCGATGCCGACAAGTTCTACCAGGTACCGGACCGGGCAGGCCACTTCGTGGCCGGCGACATCATCCGTCCCCACCTGCTGACCACCGCCATCGGCCAGGCCTGGGTCGCCGCCCAGTCCATCGACGGATATGTGATGCAGGAACCCCACGCCCGTCGCCCCAAGGTGGATGTGCACCACTTCAGTCTGCTCAAGAAGATGGAAGAGGCCCACTTGGCCCCCGATAAATTTGATGTCAAGGAACGCGGTGATATGCGGGGTACCTCCGACGGCAACTGGGCTATCCACAACTACGAGGATCGCTCCGGGGCGGAAGTCATTCCCCACGATGAGCTCTTTCTGGGGCATTTCGCCCTTCATCTCCGCAACAAGCGCAAGGAAGACGTGCCGACCGCCGAAGAGGTGCTCGGCCACTTCCATGAGCGCCTCATCGGCCTCTCCGAAAGGGAGACCATCGACGAGGCCAAGCGGTGTATGAGCTGCGGCATGTGCTTCGAGTGCGATAACTGCGTCATCTTCTGCCCCCAGGATGCGGTCTATCGGGTCAAGAAGAGAGAGAACACCACCGGGCGCTACGTGGCTACCGACTACGCCAAGTGCATCGGCTGCCACATCTGTTCCGACGTGTGCCCCACGGGCTATATCAAGATGGGCCTCGGCGAGTAACTGCACACAAAGCCCCTCTCCCCGGGAGAGGGATTGGGGAAAGGGGATCGAGAATGTTCCCACTTAAAACTTATCCGCCATCGTCTCTGGTTCTCAGGCTCCGGCGTGGGAACAGGTTAGTCTCAACCCGTGAAGGGTCTCGACGCTCCGGCGTCATGAAGCCTTGGCTCCCCCGCTCCCTCGGGGATATCTGTCTGGGTGCCGGCCTGTGCGTCCCTGCACGCAGACAGGCAGAGACGCACGGGCAAGGGGCCGGGGAGTGGGGATCAAAAAGGTTGCGTCCCCTGGTCTTCATCAGAGACTGCCTGCTCGCAATCGGTATCGCGACGGCCGGATTTGCCCCCGCCGCGGCGACCGATTTTGCGAAAGCCGATTATGTCACCCCCGGTTCCAAGGCCGCCGGGCTCGAAAACTGCGTGCGGGAAACCGGCTTCATGCGACGCAATCACATGGAGCTGATTGAGCACCAGCGTGATGTGACCGTACATCAAGGTATCCGTAACACCACCGATAGCTTGGCGGGCTGTATCGATTGCCATGTCGGCTACGACCAACAGCGCCAGCCGATGCCCGTATACGCGGAGGGGCAGTTCTGCAGGAATTGCCACGAGTTTACGGCGGTGCATCTGGATTGCTTCGGCTGTCATGCCGGCGTGCCGGTGCACCCGACGGGAGACTCGACCCAACCGGGGGGAGGGCGGAAAGTCGGCCTCTCGACCGGGAGGCCTGAAACGAGAGATGTCACGCGCGATGTCAAGCAAGGGGTAGGCGAGTGACCATGAACAAACATGAAGAAAGGGTCGACACCTCACGGCGCGGATTCCTCGGTGCCGCGGCTGCCGTAACCACGGTTACCCTGGCGCCCGGCGTGGTACTGCATCGCCTGGCCGTGGCCGAACCCCGATCCGAACCGGGCTCCAAGGCGGTTACCGACGCAGTACGTTGGGGCCTGCTGGTCGACAGCGCCAAGTGCGCGGAAGGCTGCGATGCCTGTGTCACCGCCTGCAACCGGGAGAACGGCCTCGACCTCCAGGCAAAACCGGAGGGCGGAGACGCTGGCAAGTGGGATCGCCAGGTCGCCAAGTGGATCCGCATGGTAAAGGTCAAGGACGATCTGACCGGTCACGAAAGCCGACTGCCCATGATGTGCCAGCATTGCGAACACCCGCCCTGTGTGGACGTGTGTCCCACCGGTGCCTCCTTCAAGCGGGCCGACGGCATCGTCATGGTGGACCGGCACACCTGCATCGGCTGCCGCTACTGCATGATGGCCTGTCCCTACAGGGCGCGTTCCTTCATCCACGAGGTCGTAGACACCAAGCTCACCCGAACACCCCGCGGCAAAGGCTGCGTCGAGAGCTGCAACCTGTGCGTACACCGCCGGGACAACGGGACGGCTTCCACCGCCTGCGCCGACGCTTGCGCAACCCAAGGCGGCGGGGCGATCCTGTTCGGCGATCTGAAAGACCCCGAAGGCCCCCTGCGGAAGGCCCTCGCAGATCTTCCGAGTCGCCAGATCCGTGAGGACCTCGCCCTCAACACAGGTGTGCGATATGCGGGTGTTTAGGGGACCTTGAAAAATCCCATGCTCAATACTTTATCATGGTGATGCTCATAAATCGTGCTTTTCGAATGCCTTGATTATCATGGAGTTACCCACACAGACATAACGGGGCTTCCTTGTTCTGCAAAGACACCTTGAATTTTTCAAGGTGCCCTTTAATTTGAAACCACGAATGGACACGAATAAACGTGAATCCGAGTTGTGTTTATTCGCGTTCATTTGCGGCAAAAAGTAATGGCTCTTTATGGATTCCAGACTGATCGAAGGGGACGGCGGTCCGTAGCACTCTGACCGATGACAGAACAGGCGGTCTTTTCTCAACAATAACAGCAAGTTATGCGATGCCCCTCTGGCTTTCTGAGAAGGCAAATTTGCGCAAAATATCCTAACCAGTCTGGAATCCATAAAGAGCCAAAGTAATTTCTGTCGGAGATACTGACATGAAACGAATCGTCTATCGGGAGTGGAAGCTGGCACCCCAACGCTATTGGGGACTGCTCGCCATCCTCGCCGTCGTCGCCGGCCTCGGCGGACTCGCCTTCGTCTATATGGAACACGAAGGCCACTGGGTCACCGGCATGACCAACCAGATCGTCTGGGGCACCCCCCACGTATTCGCCGTATTCCTCATCGTCGCCGCCTCCGGCGCGCTCAGCGTGGCCTCCATCGGCGGCGTCTTCGGCAAGACCCTGTATAAACCCATGGGGCGCCTCTCGAGCCTGTTGGCGGTGGCCTTGCTAGCGGGTGGACTCATGGTGCTGGTACTCGACCTGGGCCGCCCCGAGCGCCTGGTAGTCGCCATGACTACCTATAACTTCCGCTCCATCTTTGCCTGGAACATCTTCCTCTACACCGGCTTCATGATCGTCGTCATCGCCTACCTCTGGACCATGGCCGAACACAAGGGCAAGCCCTACGCCAAGCCGGTGGGTTTCATCGCCTTGGGTTGGCGACTGGCGCTCACCACAGGTACCGGCTCCATCTTCGGCTTCTTGGTCGCACGCCAAGCCTACGACACCGCGGTCATGGCCCCCCTCTTCATCGCCATGTCCTTCGCCTACGGCCTCGCCATCTTCATGCTGGTGCTCCTGTTCGCCTTCGATCAAGACGACCGCCCCATCGGCGATACGGTACTGTTCCGGCTCCGCAACCTACTCGGGACCTACATCATCGCAGTCCTGCTCCTGGTACTCGTCTACTTTCTGACCAAGCTCTACGGCGCCAAACACTATGATCTGGTCGCCTTCCACCTCCTCGACGGCGGCATTTACACCATCCTTTTCTGGTTCGTGTGGATCCTTGCCGGCGGCCTGTTTCCGATCGGCATCCTCTTCCATCCGGAGCTGGGAAAAAACCGCACCTGGATCGCCTCCGCCTGCGGCCTGACAGTGCTGGGGGGACTCACCAGCATGTACGTCATCATCATCGGCGGCCAAGCTTTCCCCATGCCCCTCTTCCCCGGCAAGACCATCCTCGAATCCGGCTTCTACGACGGCGTCGGTGGTGCCGTTGCCGCTTATGCCCCCAGTTTGCCTGAGCTATTCCTTGGTATCGGTGGGGTTGCCGTGGCCTTGTTGATTACCGCCGTCGGCATCCGGGTGCTTCAGTTTTTGCCGGAATCCCTGGCGGATCGGGATGTAGATCCTCATGCCGCGAAGGCCTGATGTGGGTTTGAATCGCAAAGGCGTAAAGGTTTTGGCTCTTTATGGATTCCGGACTGGTCGAAGAGGACGACAGTCGGTAGCACCATGACCGATGACGGAACAGGTAGCCTTTTCTCAACGATAATAGCAAGTTGTGCGACGCCCCTCTGGTTTGCTTGAGAAGGCGAATTTGCGCAAAATATCCTAACCAGTCTGGAATCCATAAAGAGCCAAGGTTTTTATAGGGGCACTCCATTGCAGAATCGTGAAGGATAAAATAATGCTGAAGTATATTTTACAGGGTATGACGAAAGTATTTATACACCACCGGCCAGTTTGGAAAATCACGGGGGAGCATTCGCCATTGGCAGCCACTTTTCAGTACATACAAAATGGCGCACAAAACATCATATAAATCCACCACTCGCGGCTTGGTCTGCTGCTTGGACTGCTCGAATATAGC
>Ga0209049_1000116_pt1 | contig 16089 bp, 14 predicted proteins | sample WorMetulBAHAMAS2_FD_187398 | JGI IMG/M metagenome (GOLD analysis project Ga0209049, IMG submission 187398) | Marine gutless worms symbiont microbial communities from Max Planck institute for Marine Microbiology, Germany - Olavius ullae BAHAMAS.2... | ecosystem: Host-associated > Annelida >...
CTGCTTGGACTGCTCGAATATAGCTTGTAAGGGCTCAAACTGCTCTCGGCTTATATCACTGGGGTAGGAATCTCTCATCGCTTTTCCTCGGGGTCAAAATCACTTTGACTTAAAGATCGTAAACAGGGTCTTAGTTTTTCCAACAGCAACTGTTCAAACTCGCCGGGGAGCCGTGACGCCACCGGCAGATACCAGAAATCCGGGCGCGCAAATCCGGTGCATTTGACCGCGTCCTTCTCCGTCATGACCACCGGCCCCGGAGGCCAGGATGCCGCATCCTCACGGCGGAATGGGTGATGATCCGGATAAGGGCGTTCGTCCACATGCAGCCCTTCGCGGCACAAGCACGCGAAGAAGCGGTCGGGATTGCCGATCCCCGCGACCGCCGTGACCCGTTGCCCGCGCAACTCTCCCGGATCCCGCGTGATTCGCTGGTCAGCGAGAGCGACCAGCGGTCCGGGGACCAGACGCATCACCTGCCCGCCGGGACAAGGACCACCATTGCATAGGATCAGGTCTACCGTGCGACGCCGGGTCTCGGGCTCGCGCAACGGGCCAGCGGGCAGACAGCGTTTATTGCCGAACCGGCGGGAGGCGTCGACCAGCAGGATCTCCAGATCCCGTCGCAGACCATAGTGCTGGAGTCCATCGTCGCTCACAATCATATCGCATTCGGAGTTGGCCAGAAGCAGCTCGCCGGCCGCCACCCGATCGGCCCCCGCGACGACGGGACAACCGCCACGCCGTGCCAGCAGGACCGATTCGTCTCCCACCTCGAAGGGATCATCGCCCCCGGTCACCAACCGGGGCCACCGGGTCCCGCTACCGCCGTAGCCCCGGACCAGGATACCGGGTCGGTAACCCCGGCGGCGTAGCAAGTCGCTTATTCCCAGCACCAGAGGGGTCTTGCCGGTACCACCGACGGTGAGATTACCTACCACGATCACGGGGACTGGCAGGCGACGGCTGTGGAGCCATTCCCGCCGGTAGGCCAGACGCCGCAGCCGGACGCCGCCGCAATAGAGCCAGCTCAAGGGCAGCAAAGCGTAGGAAAGCGGATGGCCGCCGTACCAGACCGCCTCGGCAAGACGGGTCATCATGATCCGGCCCGCAGATCCGTTCACGCAACCGCCAGACTCGTATGGAACTGCATCCGGTGCAACTTTGCGTAGTACCCTCCCCGCGCCAGCAGGTCCAGGTGCCGACCTTGCTCTACGATACGTCCCTGCTCGATGACCAGGATCCGATCCACATGCTCGATGGTGGAGAGCCGATGGGCGATGACCAGGGTGGTACGGTGCTGCATCAGCTCCAGCAGCGCGGCCTGAATATGGCGCTCCAACTCGGTGTCCAGCGCCGAGGTGGCCTCGTCCAGGATCAGGATGGGGGCATCCTTGAGCATGGCCCGCGCGATGGCGATCCGCTGGCGCTGCCCGCCGGAGAGCAGCACCCCCCGGTCGCCGATAGCGGTCTCGAAGCCGCGGGGGAGCGCGCGGATGAAGTCCAGGGCATGGGCCGCATGGGCTACCCGTTCGATGTCCCGCGGGTCCACGGTCCCCGAACGGCCATAGGCGATATTGTTCGCCACCGAGTCATTGAACAGGACCACGTCCTGGGTCACCAGAGAGATCTGATCGCGCAGATTCTTCAGAGTCAGCTCCCGCACCTCCACGCCGTCGATGAGGATCTGCCCACGGGTCGCGTCGTAGAAACGCGGTAAGAGACTGACCAGGGTGGTCTTGCCACTGCCGGAACGCCCCACGAAGGCGACCGCCTCCCCAGGCTCAATGGTGAGGGTAACAGCTTCGAGCGCGGGTCTCTGGTCCGGGTCGTAGACATGGCCCACCCCCCGATACTCCACCTTTCCTGCGGTGCGGCCCAGGGTGCGGGTACCGGTGTCGCGTTCGGTCTGTGTATCCAGCAGATCGAACAGACTCTCGGCGGCGATGATGCCCCGTTGCAGATGGGCATTGACCGAGGTCAGGCGTTTGACCGGCGGCAACAGCAGCCCCATGGCGACCACGAAGGACATGAAGGTTCCCACCGAGATACCCTCCCGCAACCCCTGCATGGTGGACAGATAGATGATTACGGCGATCGCCAGGGCCGAGATGAGCTGCACCAGGGGAACGCTGGCCGCCTCGGTGGCGATCATCTTCATCTGCAGGGAGCGGGTCTTTTCGTTGATATGGCCGAAGCGGGTCCGCTCCCGGGCCTGTCCGCCGAAGGCCTTGACCACCCGCTGGGCGTCGATGGCCTCCTGGACGGCATGGGTCAGCTCACCGACTCGGTTCTGGATGCGTTGGCTGTGACGGCGAAAGCGCTTGGAGGCATACTTCACCGCCCCCGCCATAGCGGGCCCCATCAGCAGGAAGATCGCCGCCAGGGAGGCATTGATGTACAGCATATAGGCCATCAGACCGATGACGGTGAAACCGTCGCGCACCAAGGTAGTCAAGGCCAAGGTGGTTGCCTCGGCGACGTTCTCCACATTGTAGGTAAACTTGGACAGGATCTGACCGGAACTGTGGCGATCGTAATAGCGGGTAGGCATGCGCATCAGGTGCTCGAACATCTCCCGGCGCAGGTCCGCCACCACCCGCCGCCCCACCCACTTGAGAAAATAGGTGTTCACGAACCCGGCACCACCCCGGACGACGAACAGGGCCACCAGGAGCACCGGCATGGTGCGTACCACATTCAAATCCCGGTCCACGAAGCTGCCGTCCAACAGGGGTTGCATCATGGCGGCGAAGATCGGTTCGGTGGCCGCGTAGACGAGCATCCCCAAGATCGAGACGGAAAAGGGGCGCCAGTAGGGTTTGGCGTAACCGAGCAGACGCCGGTAGACCAGCCGGGCGGGGCCCGCGACGCCGCCGTCCGCCCCGCTCATCAAGGGGCGTCGGGTCGGGTCGCGGCGAGGGAGAAGCGCAACAGCCCGAGTCGGCTGACCGCATCCATGGCGGTCATGACCGCTTGGTGCGGGGTCGCGGCGTCGGCCCTGATGATTACCGGGCGCTCCCGATCCTCGCTGACCGCAGCTGCGATCGCCTGTTGCAGGGTAACCGGCTCACGGTCCGCTACCATCCGTTCGTCCACATAGAAGACGCCCGTACTGTCGATGGTGATCTCCAGGGTTTGGGGCACCTCGGCCGGGACGGCCTCTCCCTGGGCCTCCGGCAACCGGACCTGGATGTGGGTATTTTCCTTGAAGGTGGTGGATACCATGAAAAAGATCAGGAGCAGGAAGATGACATCGATCATCGGCGTCAGATTGATATCGGGGGGCTCGGGGCGATGCGGGCGCAGGTTCATTCGGCGTTCTCCTCCGCACGTTCGCCCTTGATGATCTCCATCAGCCTGAGGGCCTGTTCCTCCATGCCGATGATGAGCTTATCGACCTTGCCGTTGAAGTAGCGGTGGAACATCAGGGCCGGGATAGCCACCGAAAGGCCGGCGGCGGTGGTGATCAGGGCCTTGGAGATACCACCAGCCAGGACCCCCGGATTACCCACGCCGGCCACCATGATGACCCCGAATACCTCGATCATCCCGATAACGGTTCCCAACAGCCCCAGCAAGGGTGTCACCGAGGCAAGCGTGCCCAGGGTGTTGATATAGCGCTCCAGTTCCGCTACCACCTGACGGCCGGTGTCGTGGATGGCCTCCTTCATCACCTCCCGGGAATACTCCCGGTTCACCAGGCCCGCAGTCAAGATACGTCCCAGAGGGGAGCCGTCCCGCACCTCAACCAGGCGTTCCTTCGTGAGCTGCGCTTGTCGGTACCACGCTCGGATCTCAGTAACCAACCCATCGGGCATGACCCTGCGCCGCCGCAGGGTCCACAGCCGCTCTATGACGATAGCCAGGGCGATAACCGAACAGGCAAGGATCGGCAGCATCAGCCAGCCACCGGCCCTTAGCAGCTCCAACACCTGGAAATTACTCGGGTTCCCGAAATTCAAATCGATCCAACCAAACACGATAAACGCCCCTCGCCCGCCGAAGGCCCAACCGCGGCAGGCAGGCCTTCGCCGCCATCCGTCACCGGGCCTTGCAAGACCCCCGCCAAGGGATTCCTCGAACCGCGAAGTCGCAAGTACCCTCGGGTCAAGCACCGATCCCGCTGCCCACCCCTATTTGCATTCATGATACCCGAAATACCCGAAGCGGGATTCAGGCTCAGACGATTTCCGTGTAATTGCGGCATGTCCGGCTCCTTGGCGCGAAATTCCTCATCACGCCGGGTGTCGGGCCAGCCGCGAATAAGGCCAGGCGCCGGTGGGCACCGGGCCGCATCCCCGGCATGGACCCGTAGGGTGGGCTGTGTGCCCACCGGCTACCGGCTACCGGCTACCGGCTACCGGCTACCGGCTACCGGCTACCGGCTACCAAGAGAAAATTACGAATCGCACAAATCTGCGCGAATCCATTCGTGAGGATTCGCGTGATTCGTCGTTTTTTTCTTACTTTGCCGACCGGCAACGCTTAAGGGGACCTTGAAAAATCCCATGCTCAATACTTTTCATGAACGCAACACGACGCCCGCTCGGGCAACACCCGATAACGCCGGACAGTTCCGGGACCGAAAAAAAGCGGTAGACGCATGGCGGGCCGATCTGTGGTAAAAAGAAGCGAAAGCAGTGACACCCGCAACCCAGGTCAGGTGCCCTATGTCAGATACGAACAACCCACTCCTCGGCGCCCATTGCGAGGTCTGCCGGATCGGCGCGCCTTCGGTAACCGATGAAGAACTCGAGCAACAGCTCCCGCTCATCCCCGAGTGGCAACTGGTCGAGGAGCAGGGCATCAGGAAGCTGATGCGCCGCTATGACACCGGCGATTATCAGCGCAGCCTCGCCCTGGTCAACGCGGTCGCGGCGCTCGCCGAGTCGGAGGGACACCACCCGGTCATGTTGGTCGAGTATTCTCGGGTGACTATCCGGTGGTGGACCCACAAGATCGATGATCTGCACCTGAATGACTTCATCATGGCCGCCAAGTGTGATCGGAGCTTCGCGCAGCTGGCCTGAGACCTGTTTCCGCTTGTCCGCCGAAAGGCACCCATGCCGTTCGTCGGCCCGCAGATCGAGCAATTCCCGACGCAGGAGGGAACCTGCCCGTGCTCAACCCAAAGATCCCGTAAACCAACGCCAAATAATCGCAGGACCGCGTCCGTTGTTTGGTTAAAATAGATCCCAGCGTCGTATCGGGTTACGCGCGTTCGACGCTGTGCCTCCCAAGCGTTTTCTCGCGCGGCCTGACGCAACCGATCGCCGACAAGCACCTACACACATCAGGAGACCACCATCATGGCCCATGAACTGCCCGCACTCCCATACGACAAGAAGGCCCTGGAGCCTGTCATCTCCCAGGAGACCATCGAGTACCACTACGGCAAGCACCACCAGACCTATGCCACCAACCTCAACAAACTGGTGCCCGGTACCGAATTCGAGGGCAGGAGCCTGGAAGAGATCATCATGAAATCCTCCGGCGGTGTCTTCAACAACGCCGCGCAGGTGTGGAACCACACCTTCTACTGGAACTGTCTGAGCCCCAAGGGCGGCGGTGAGCCCTCCGGTGCCTTGGCCACCGCGATCAAATCCACATTCGGTTCTTTCGACGAATTCAAGAAACAGTTCACCCAGTCCGCCACGACCAACTTCGGCTCCGGTTGGACCTGGCTGGTGAAGGGCAAGGACGGCGCTCTGGAGATCGTCAATACCTCCAACGCCGGTACCCCCATGACCGAGGGCAAAACCGCTTTGTTGACGGTCGATGTCTGGGAGCATGCCTACTATGTCGATTACCGCAATGCCCGCCCCAAGTATTTGGAGGAGATCTGGAAGATCGTCAATTGGGACTTCGTGGCGGCCAAATACGCCAGCTGACGCAGTCAACCGGTTGTAGGGCACCTTGAGCTACATCGGCCTCTGAGCAGACCGTTCGGAACGCCACGGAGGGCGTTCCCTACCACAAAATCATGTGAAACGGGGTACTGGATTGGCTTGCCGGGTTTCGTTCCTTGACAAAAACTACGAATACACGCGAATCCTCACGCATGGATTCGCGCCGATTCGTAGTTTTTTCTTAACCACTACTTTTCAGACCGCCTCTCAGTGCGCTTCTTCCCAGTTTTTTCCTGTCCCCAGGGCGACCGCCAAGCGCACCCGCAGCTCCGCCGCGGCTTCCATCTCCTTGCGGATGCGCGCTCCTGCTGTTTCCGCCGCGTCTTCCGCTACCTCGAACACCAGCTCGTCGTGGACCTGCATAATCATCCGCACCGCGGGTAGCTCGTCCTGGATCCAGCGGTCCACCGCAATCATGGCCTGCTTGATGATGTCCGCGGCCGTTCCCTGCATGGGGGCATTGATGGCGGTACGTTCGGCACCCGCCCGGCGGCCCTGGTTGCTGTGGTCGATGTCGGTCAGATAGATCCGGCGGCCGAACAGGGTATCGACGTATTTGTCCCTGCGCCCTTGCTCGCGGATGTTCTCCATGAATTCCTTGACCTTCGGATAGCGTCGGAAGTAGAGGTCCACGTACTCCTGGGCCGCCTGGCGCTCGATGCCGAGCTGGCGGGCTAGGCCGAATGCGGACATCCCGTAGATGAGCCCGAAATTGATGGCCTTGGCGGAACGGCGCTGGTCGCCGGAGACCTCCTGGAGCGGCACGCCCCAGACCTCCGCGGCGGTGGCCCGATGAATGTCCAGACCCGCATCAAAGGCGGCCAGCAGACGCTCATCGCTGGAGAGGTGGGCCATGATGCGTAGCTCGATCTGGGAATAGTCCGCCGCTAACATGCAGTGGCCGGGCGCGGGGATAAAGGCACGACGGATGCGTCGCCCGTCTTCGCTGCGGATCGGGATATTCTGCAGGTTGGGGTCGGAGGAGGAGAGGCGGCCGGTGGCGGTTACTGCCTGATGATAGCTGGTGTGCACCCGGCCGGTGCGCGGGTCGACCATCTGCGGTAGCTTGTCGGTGTAGGTGGACCTGAGCTTGGCCAGACCTCGATATTCCAGGATGAGCCGCGGCAGCTCGTGTCCCTGATCGGCGAGCCGCTGGAGCACGGATTCGGAGGTCGATGGGGCCCCCTTGGGGGTCTTGGCGATGACCGGAAGCCCCTTTTCCTGAAAGAAGATCTCTCCGATCTGCTTGGGAGAGCCCAGGTTGAATTTGCGTCCCGCCGCATCGAAGGCCGCCTGCTCCAGATCCTGCATCCGTACCGCCATGTCGGCACTCTGGGCGGCGAGTAAATCCGCATCGATGCCCACGCCGTTGCGTTCCACACGCGAAAGCACCGGCACCAGAGGCATCTCGATCTGCTGGTACAGCTTCGCCAAGGAGGGTTCCGCCCGCAGCCGGGGAAACAGTTCCCGATGCAGGCGTAGGGTGACATCCGCATCCTCGGCGGCATAGGGGCCGGCCTGCTCCAGCGGGATCTGATCGAAGCCGAGCTGCTTGGCGCCCTTGCCTGCGATGTCCTCGAAACGGATGGTTTCCTGCTCCAGGTACTTCCGCGCCAGGGAGTCCATGTCATGGCGGGTGGCGGTACTGGCCAGCACATAGGATTCCAACATGGTGTCTTGGGCAATCCCTGCCAAGCGGATGTCGTGATTGGCCAGTACGCTCATGTCGTACTTGAGGTTCTGACCCAGCTTGGGCCGGTCCGGGTCCTCCAACAGGGGCCTCAGACGTTCCAGCACCCAGTCCCGGTCGAGCTGTTCAGGCACCCCCGGATAGTCGTGGGCTACCGGGACATAGGCCGCCCGGTGCAGCTCGACGGCGAAGGACAGGCCCACAAGCGCGGCCTGCATGTAATCCAGGCTGGTCGTCTCGGTATCGATGGCGAAGAGGTCCGCGGATTCCAGGCGTTCGAGCCAGGCCTCGAGGGCCGGTTTCGAGCGGACGATCTCATACTCGTTGTTCGCTGTCGGCTCGGCGACTGGCCGATCATCCACCTGCTCCGGGTCGGATTCATCCTCCAGGGTCGCCAACAGGCGCCTGGACTCGAGGCGCTCATACCAGCCGCGCAGGCGGTCCGGGTCGGGAGGGGTAGGCACCAGATCCCGAGGTCCCAGCTCCAAGGGGACGTCCAGCTTGAGGGTAACCAGCGTCCGCGCGCGGGGTAACTGGTGAATGCTTTCACGCAGACCCGCCCCGATCTTGCCCTTGATCTTGTCCGCGTTCTCGATCACGCCATCCAGGCTACCGAACTCGTCGATCCACCTGGCCGCCGTCTTGGGTCCGCACTTGGGCACACCGGGGATGTTGTCGACACTGTCCCCCGTCAGGCTCAGGTAGTCCACGATACGCTCCGGCGGGACGCCGAACTTGGCGATGACACCCGTCCGGTCGAGCAGAGTGTCGGTCATGGTGTTGATCAAGGTGATGCGGCCGTCGACCAGCTGGGCTAGATCCTTGTCGCCGGTAGCGATCAGGGTATCCATGTGCTCAGTCGCAGCCTGCACCGCAAGGGTGCCGATGACGTCATCCGCCTCCACCTCGGGGACCACCAGCAGCGGTAGACCCAGGGCACGGATGGTCTCGTAGAGGGGTATGATCTGCTCGCGCAGATCTTCCGGCATGGGCGGCCGATTGGCCTTGTATTTGGGACAGATCGCGTTCCGAAAGGTCTTACCGGCGGCATCGAATATCACCGCCATGTGTTGGGGCCGGTAGTCCGCGCTGAGCTTGCGCAGCATGTTGAGCACCCCGATCGCCGCGCCGGTGGCCTCCCCTTTCGAGTTGACGAGCTTGGGGAGGGCGTGATAGGCGCGGAACAGATAGGATGATCCGTCGACGAGGATGAAAGGATAGTGCTTTGCCATAGGTCATACCGGTCCGTATCCGGTGTCCGAAGGGTACCATGCAAAACCACGCCCGGTGGTCGATTACGAGAAATTTTAGATAATGGTAAATCTTTCCGAGCGCAACGCTTGTCAGGCCGTTTTTTGTAAGTGGCGAAAACCTTCGATTGCTTCAGGGGACCTTGAAAAATCCCATGCTCAATACTTTTCATGGTGATGCTCATAAATCGCGCTGACTCTTTATGGATTCCAGACTGGCTAGGATATTTTGCGCAAATTTGCCTTCTCAGAAAGCCAGAGGGGCGTCGTATTGAAGGACGCTCGACGGAAAAAGAGATGAAATACACTCTCTTTATCGGCCATACCGGATTTCCAGAACCCATAGGCCATGGTCAATTGGTCATAGTTCGTGGTCAATGCCATTGAGTTAGCTACTGACCGCTTGTCCTGGTCGGTCAGGATGCGGAAAAGAAAACGACGAATCGCACGATTCGTCGTTTTTCCTCTTTTTCCCTGACCGGTAACGCTCAACTTTAGGGCACCTTGAAAATCTTGTCCACTCAGCAATAAAAATTCGCCTTGGTTGACCACTTGACCTCCAGAAACCGTGTTTTTCGAGGTTCCCTTAATGGCATCGAGTTCGTGGTTCATTCGGTTTCCAAGGCCCCCTATAGCGCTTTATTGTTTCAGCACGCTAGTCCAAAACTATGCCCTTTAGTGCAAGGCTTTAGCTGCTACACAGGTATTCTCTCAATACCGTCCCTTCAAAGCGAATGTCCGAGGCTAAAAAAACGATCCGGGTGAAAACCTGTTCGGATAATCGGATCGGGTGTTGGGACAACAGGAAATGTCAGCTCCCGAATGATTTCGGACTTTCAGTCCAAGAGCAACCTATGCACTTTCAGTGCATAGTGGTTGAGTGAGCAAACTTTACTGTTTTGACCGCACTTTTGGTGGTATGCATGATCTCGAGGGCGTAACCGCCGAGCTTGAGGCTGGTTCCCGGCTCGGGGATGGCCTCCATATGCTCGATGACCAGACCATTCAGGGTCTTAGGGCCGCCGGTGGGCAGCTTCCAGCGCAGGGCGCGGTTCAGCTCTCGCACGCTGATACCACAGTCGATCAATAGGCTACCGTCCTCACCCTGGTAGATTTCCCCGATGGTATGCGCCGGGTCCGAGGCGAACTCCCCGACAATCTCTTCGAGCAGGTCGGTAAGCGTGATCAGCCCCATAAAGTCGCCGTATTCGTCCACGACGAGTCCTATCGGCTCCTTCTCCCGCTGGAAATTCATCAATTGCTGATAGAGTTGCGTGCCCTCGGGGACGAAGTAGGGCTGGCGGCCGATCTCGCGTAGGTGTGTCTTGTCGAGTCCCCTGTCGAGCAGGGCGTGCAGGGCATCGCGCGCATGGATGATGCCGATGACGCTGTCGATGTCGCCGTCGAACAGGGGCAGTCGCGTGTAGGCGGCGTTTTTGAGCCGGTTGACGATCTCTTCTTCGGTGTCCCGGATGTCGATCCCGTCTACCTCGTTGCGGGGGATCATGATGTCTTCCACCGTGGCGTTCTCCAGATCCAGGATCGCCAGCAGCATGGTCCGGCTGCGCTCCGGGATCATGGCCCCGACCTCGCTGACTACGGTGCGCAATTCCTCGCGCGACAGTGCATTGTCGCGCCCGTCCTCCGGCCGCACCCCGAGCATCCCCAGCAGTCCGTTGGTCACCCGGTTGACGGACCATACCAGGGGGTGGAGGAGCTTCCGAAGCGGCGTGTAGAGGAACGAGGCGGGGTAGGCGAGGCGCTCGGGGTGCAGGGCGGCGAGGGTCTTGGGCAAGACCTCGGCGAAGATGAGGATGACCAGGGTCAGGATACCCATGGCCGCAGCGATTGCTCCTTCACCGCCGATGCGCAGGGCGATGATGGTCGCCAACGACGAGGCCAGGATGTTGACGAAGTTGTTGCCGAGCAGGATCAGGCCGATCAGGCGGTCCGGGCGTTCCAACAGCGCCCGCGCCAGCACGGCGCCCTTATGACCTTGCTCCGCCTGGTGCTTGAGGCGATAGCGGTTGAGGGTCATAAGCGCCGTTTCGGAGCCCGAGAAAAAGCCCGAGAGCAGGATCAGGAACAGCAGGAACAGGAAGAGACCGGGGAGCGGGATGGTGTTCAATGTCCGATCCCTATTCGGAAAAGGATTCGGTTCGATAGCGACTGACCCGAACCCGGTCCGACCAATGATCCGGGCGAAGACCGGCCTTCTGTTTCAGGTGGCGCAGGAAGGCACGGGGCTCGGGCAGGCTCTCCCAGACCGTAGGCAGAAAGGTCCCGCGGGCGGCCCCCTCCTTAAGAATCAGGCCATCCCGACCCGGTTCGATCATCCGCAGCAGTTCTTCTTCGGAAGTGAAGAAAAGGGGTCGTGCCGGTGTCAGTACCGAGATCTCGATGGAAATCCGGGCCAGCTCCGGGTGCGTCAGGGGTCGGAATCTGGGGTCCCGGAACGCGGCGGCGAAGGCGTTCTCCGCCACATCCAGCACCAGGGGTTGGACGGCCTCCAAATGGCCGATACACCCGCGCAGGGTCCCCCCGGTTTCCAGGGTCACGAACGCCGCCCGTCGCGCCCTGAGGTCGGCGGGATAGTCGGACGGGACGACCGAAAGCGGACAACCCTGGTCCAATCCGTGCGCAATCGACTGCCTGGCCAGCGCCAGGAGCATGCGTCGCTGCGACGGGTCGAGGGGATCGGGGTCAATTGAAGGCATAGGCACCGTAACCTACCACTTGGTCGCGGGGTCCCGCCGTGTCGCCGGAGTTGCGCAGGTCCAGGGTCCGGGCCTTGAGGCCGCGGCACTTCGCCTCGTGCAATAGGCCACCCAAGGGAACATGGCCACAGGCCTGGGCGGGAGCGATGGCCTCCGGGCGTAGGGCTTCGATGGCCCGGGTGGTCTCTGCGTCCATGGCTACGGCGTGCTCGTAATCCAAGTAGTGGCTGAGATCCGAGCTGACCAGAATCAGCGTCTCCTCGCCGCCCCACAGGCGCGCGATGACCTGAGCGACCTCTTCGGTAGCGGCAGTACCGACCAGGAAGGGGACGATGCGGAACGCTGGCAGGGACAGCTGCAGGAAAGGTAAGTGCACTTCGAGACAATGCTCGCCGTCGAACGGTGCCTCGTAGCAGCGGACCTGCGGCAGGTCGCGGACCTCCGCATACGCCTCCTGGTCCACGGGAACGGCCCCCAGCGGGGTAAGAAAGGTCGCGGCGGCGCTGTAGGTCAAACCGGTGAAGGGGACGCGATGGGAAGGCCCGAGCAGGACGATACGTGACAGCTCCCCGGCGCGCGCGGCGAGCCGAGCATAGGCGCTGCCGGCAATGGGTCCCGAGTAGATGTAGCCGGCATGGGGGACGACCAGGGCCTTTGGTGTCTCGGTTCTATCAATCTCGGCTTTGGCGCTCTCGGCTTCGGTGGTCTCAGCAGCCGCGAGGAAAGACCCGACCGCTCGGCGCAGCTCCCGCTCATCCGCCGGATAGAACATTCCGGCGACCATTGCCGCTCTGGTAATTGTCTCTCTGGTGTTTGTCATCGCTTGTCCTCATGCCCCGATCGGCCTTTTGCAGGTCCGCATGACTCACCAAGGCGGTTGACGACGCCCCGATTTTCGGTTCGGCCTTGTTGCCGGGTCGAATGCGTGTAGCCTAACCTGAGAAAAGCCCATCGCCTATTGGAAGCTGACGGCTTAGCCTATCTCGACAAGTTGCGAAGGTCCACCAGACCATCATTCCCGTCCACCTGCACTTCCGTACCCATCCTCTACGTAAGCTACTCCGCGGTCAAAGACCACGGTCTCATTGAAGCCGGACATCAAGAAAATCGAAAGTAATGCCCGGTCCGCTGCCTCGCCCTTTGGGAGGGTGTCGCAAAAGCCCCGCTCCCGGCCTTCGGTTCCCACACAGCGCCTGGGAACGAGAAAACTAAGCCTGACTGATGACCAGTTGGGTCGGCAACTCGGTATTCAGGTCCTCCCCGGTAACCAGTAAGAGCCGACAGAATGTCGGCGATCCCAGGAGCCGACCAGGAGCCGACCAGGAGCCGACAAGATGTCGGCGGTCCCGGTCCGGCTGGGACCGCCGTCTTCCGGACGGCTTACGGACCCCATCATCAGCTGTCGGCAACGGTCAGAGCAGATGCCTTCCGGGCCGCACCGGATAACGCCGGATTTCTCGTTCCCACGCGCTGCGTGGGAACGCGGAAGCCCGCGCCGCGGAGTGTTTCGGAGACCCCATGAGCCTTAGTCGCACGCTAGTACCTCGTTTCACATGATTTTGTGGTAGGGAACGCCCTCCGTGGCGTTCCGAACGGCCTGCGGAACGGCACGGAGGCCGTCCCCTACAAATGCAAAATGGAGTGAAACGGCGTACTAGCGGTGGGCACAGCCCACCCTACGGATGCCCGGCGGGATGCGGCCATCCCTGGCCTGTCCCGCCCTACGGGGGGGGACCACCCCTGCCAACTGCTAATCAATTCAGCTGAATGCGTTGTCCCCAAGGTATCTGCGAACGGCCCTTGACCAACCAGACGACGGGGTAGTGCGGCGCTTCGGGTGGGAAATCGCCTTGGGCGTCGGTGAAGTAGACCAGAAGGTCGGGGCGCAGACCCGCACGCTCGATCCAATCGAACACGGGCCGAAAGCTGGTGCCGTCGCCGCCCTTGACTGCATCGGGTGGCGTGAATTCCTCCCAGGGCTCGAAGATCCAGGGCGCGCCTGCGCAGAGCTCGGTGTCGCAGGGCAGCAGGGTAACGCGGGCCCGGACCTGGCCCTTGAGGGCATCGATCTCGGCGATGAACTCCGCTAGCTCCCGCGCCTTGATGGAGCCGGAGGTATCCACCGCCACCACCAGCTGGAGCTGGTGGCTACGCAGGGTCGGGAGGATGAAATCCCCCTCGCGCCGGGACGGGCGCATATAGCTGTAGTCGTCCCGCGCCGCCGCCGTCATGTAGCGTGCGAGCAGCATGCGCCAGGGCAGCTGGGGCTGCAACAGGTGGTCGATCATGCGTGCCAGCTCGCCCCCGAGCTTGCCCGCCTGCATGGCTTGCTGAGCCGCGCCGGCCAGACGTTGCTGCCACTGGACGTTCAGGGTCTCCTGCTCGTCCGGCTGCAAGGGTTCCGGCTCGGGTCGCGCCTGGGTGCCGCCGCCCTGCTCCCCGTCTTGGGGATCGGTCGCCAGCGGCCGGTCCGTCAGATCATCTTCCCGCAGGCCGCTGTCCCTGCCCCGACTTTGGTTGTCGCGGTCGTAGGCGTGCTTATCCAAGGTCCGGGAGGCGTCGTTGTCCTCGATCAGCGGGTAGATCTCTTCGGCCGTCATGCCCTTGTACAGGGGTATATGCAGGGCCTCGGGCGGGGGCGTGAGGCCCGCGTCGATCAGCAGAGGATTGACGGCATAGTCGCAGGCCAGGTCCCATTTATGCCGCACCCGGTGCCGGCGGCGGGCGAAGTGGGAGAGGGCGCAGTGCAGGGCCTCGTGGGCGAGCATGAACTGGGTCTGTTCGATACTCAGCTGCCGGATATACTCGGGATTATAGTAAAAGGCCCGGGCGTCGGTGGCGGTGGTCGGACACCAATCGGGCTCCACCGGGTTCATGGGCAGGCGCAACACCAGGGCGCCGAGAAAGGGCTTGTCCAGGATCAGGCGGGTGCGCGCCGCCGCGAGCTTGGTCTTGATGGCCTGGATATCGACCGTCATAGATACCGGCTGCCCGTTCAGTCGTCGATCATAATGTCCGCCACCGCCTGGGCCCAAGCGGTGAACGCGGAGACCTGGAACAGTGCGTCACCGATCGCCCGGTGCAGATCGGAGACCAGCATGACGCCCATCTCGCGCTGGGGAAAGCGCCCGGCATAGACCAGGATATTGTCGAGGACCTGGGTGGCGGAGTCGCTGCTGGCGGCGCGGATGGCCCGGCCCACCAGGGCGGCGGCGACCGCGTACTGCAGGTCGATCTCGGTGGGGACGGGGACCTCGTCGCCAGCCAGAATGGCATCCAGATCAGGCATCTGGTCCAGGCTAGTGATGAAGGCATGGAGCTCGATGCCCGCCGCCGGTCCGACGCAGGCCTGCAGGGTCCCCCGCAGCAGTCCGGGCTGGTCCTCGAACTTGCGCAGACCCCGGTGGGCAAACTCCCAGGAACGCGGAGACGGAAAGGCCACCGGATTATGGGCCGGATCGAAGTCGAACAGGAGCTCGGGACGAAAGCGCAGGAACCCGATGATCCGCTCATCGATGCCGTTGGCATAGGCCCAGGCCACCCAGTCGTCCAGGTGGGTATCGACCTCGAAGTGGGAAAACCGATTGGCCAGGGGCGCCGGCATGGTATAGGTCATGCCCCGATCTCCCTGACGATTGCCGGCGGCGAAGATGGCCCAGTGGTCGGGCACCTGGTATTCCCCCAAACGCCGGTCCAGGATCAACTGGTAGGCCGCCGCCGACACCGCCGGCGGCACCGAGGTGATCTCGTCCAGAAACAAGATGCCCTGGGGACCATGGCGTTCCGCGTCCGGCAGGAGCGCGGGAACCGCCCACTCGACGCGATTCCCGACCCGGAAGGGGATGCCCCGCAGATCGCTAGGCTCCATCTGCGACAGCCGGATATCGATCACCGGGGTCCGGTGCGCGGCGGCGGTCTGGGCCACCATCTGGGACTTTCCCACGCCGGGGGGACCCCACAGCATGACTGGGGTGTGATGGCCTGCGGAGGTGCTGAGAAACTCCTGGTCCAGGATGTGAAGCAGCTTGGCGGGACGCATGTTTAGAAGGCTTCCTCGATAGTTAGGGTATGGAACAACGTCATCAAGTCAAGCCTAAGAACCTGTTTACGATCTTTAAGTCAAAGTGATTTTGACCCCGAGGAAAAGCGATGAGAGATTCCTACCCCAGTGATATAAGCCGAGAGCAGTTTGAACCCTTACAAGCTATATTCGAGCAGTCCAAGCAGCAGACCAAGCCGCGAGTGGTGGATTTATATGATGTTTTGTGCGCCATTTTGTATGTACTGAAAAGTGGCTGCCAATGGCGAATGCTCCCCCATGATTTTCCAAACTGGCCGGAGGTGTATAAATACTTTCGTCACTGGAGTCAAAAACCCTCTGATGATGAGTTCCGCCTGCTTGAGCAGGCGTAAAAAAATGTGGTTGGCGAGGTCCGTATCAACCGTGGTCGGAACGAGAAGACAACCTTCGTGATCGTTGATGCCCAAAGCGTGGAGAATACAGATACCGCGGAACAGAA
>Ga0209049_1000117_pt1 | contig 16075 bp, 10 predicted proteins | sample WorMetulBAHAMAS2_FD_187398 | JGI IMG/M metagenome (GOLD analysis project Ga0209049, IMG submission 187398) | Marine gutless worms symbiont microbial communities from Max Planck institute for Marine Microbiology, Germany - Olavius ullae BAHAMAS.2... | ecosystem: Host-associated > Annelida >...
AAGCTTGTTTTTCTTCCCCCGTATGCACCAAACCATCTCATTGAGCGATTTTGGAAATTTCTCAAAAAGAATGTCCTCTATAACCGATATTATGAAACGTTCGATGAATTCCGAGAAGCGTGTGAGGCATTCTTCAAGAATCCGCACAAATACCAGCGCGAGCTGCGTTCATTGCTGACGGCGAATTTCGAACCGATCGGTTGCGTGAAAAGCCGAAATATTGATATTAGATTAGTATATATACCCGTCACACGTGAATATTTCGCCGCGATGCACGCCGCTCGCACCCGATAGCCGCGTTGCGACTCGTCGCAATAGGGCTTGGCTCTTTCTCCTCGTCGCGCCTTGCTCTTGGACACGATCAGCATACCTTAGCTTACCAAAATATTCACGTGCGACGGGCCTACTCTATGTATATCATGGTGGGGATGTATAGGGTTCGATGAACGATTTTGATGCCTTGAGGGAATGGGTTCAGCCCCAGCATCTGGCGACTTCCGGGGTTGATAGTCATCGGGCGGACTTTGAAAGTCACCTGCTGCATGTGCTGCACATTACCGATTTTCTGAAGGCTGACAAGGTCGCGCGTCTTGCGCGGTTTTTGGACCAAGAAGCGACCTATGAGCAAATCTACGTTCTTTATGCGACCGATGGAAAATACGGTGGGGATCAAGTCTCGGCCGACGTTTGGCGAACGGCCGATAAAGACAGCCGCTGGTATATATGTAAGAAAATGACCGGCCACGACCCTCGTTTCCGTCTCAGCCTTAACTTACTTAGCTGTTTGGATTTCTGTAACATGGTGATTACGCGCGCATTCAGAGCTTACTTGAGTGCGGTCATGGGATTACCGTTAGTAGGGGACTTCTTATATCGTGGATTCCATCAAATGTGGCCTGGAGATATTCTCGGACCGCATAACGATGATACCCAAGGACATCGTTCAACAGCCTCGTCGTGTTTGATGTGAAGGCGCATAAGTCGCAGGCTCTTTATGGATTCCGGACTGGTCGAAGAGGACGACAGTCGGTAGCACCATGACCGATGACGGAATAGGTAGCCTTTTCTCCACGATAATATCACCCCTATACGAGGCGCCGCCGGGAACCGGTTCCGGTTGACGCTGGCTGGTTGGTTTCGTGGTCCTGAACATCGATGATTCGCGCCATGCAAAATGCTACGACCCTGGCGGCTGTCATGATCGGTGTACTGCTGCTGTCGGCCTGCGGTAGTGCGTCGAATGGGGGCGGCTACCTGCCCGATCAGCGCTTGCAATACAAGAAACAACGCGAGGCGGCGGAGAATCTGGAGATTCCGCCGGACCTGACCGCCGGTAGCTTTGACGATGCCATGGACGTTCCGCCGCTCGGTGGGACCACCACCTACTCCGAGTATGTGGGCGGGCAGTCGGCGCGGCGCCGGAGCGCGGGCAGCGCCCAAGTCCTGCCGGAGGTAAAAGACGTCAAGCTGCGCCGCGAGGGGAATAATCGCTGGCTTGAGATCGATGGGGCACCCCAACAGGTGTGGCCGAAGATAGTCGGTTTCTGGCGTTCTCAGGGTATCCTGCTGGTGGAGCAGGACCCGTCCGCCGGCATCATGAAGACCGATTGGTTGGAAAATCGGGCCGAGATCCGTCGGGACTTCGTTACCAAACTACTGCGCAAAGTGGTGGATGGACTCTATTCCACCTCCGTGCGCGATCAATATCACGTCCGTATCGAGCCGGGTCTACGGGCCAGGACGACCGATCTGTATCTGACCCACCGGGCCATGGAGGAACGCCTGCGCAGCAGTGTAACAGGTGGAGAGGCGTCCTCCGTCTGGGAGTCGGCCCCCGCGGATCCGGGCAAGGAGGCAACGATGCTGCGTCGGCTCATGGCCTACCTGGGTGCCTCCAAGCAACCGGAAAGCGAGTCGGCCGTAGCCGAGCAGCAGGCAAGCAAGAGCCCGAAATCGCGACTCGCCAAGGGCCCCGGCGGGGGGAACCTGTTGATCATTTCCGATGAGTACCGACGTGCCTGGCGCCTGACCGGAGTCGCCTTAGATCGAGTCGGTTTCGCGGTGGAAGACTGGGACCGTATGCGCGGGATCTACTATGTCCGATACGACGATCCCGCACGGGGCGAAAAAAAGAAGAGTTGGGGGTCGAGGCTGGCGTTCTGGCGTCGCGATGACGAAAAAGGGGGCGCCCAGTACCAGGTCAAGCTCATGGGCGACGGCACCCGGACGCGCGTCGTCGTGCGTGACCAGGTCGGTCAGCCCGCGTCTTCCGCTACCGCGGAACGCATCTTGCGGCTGTTGAACGAGCAGATTCGCTAGTTCTTAGAGGCTGTCTAAAAAAGGCTGTAGGCCAGAGTCAGGAGTAGGCTGGGTTGAGGAACGAAGCCCAGCGTTTATGAGCCAGCCTGGTTTGCTGGGTTTCGTCCCTCGACCCACCCTACCAGTTTAAAATCAATAGGTTAGTTTTTAGACGGCCTCTTAGGTAGTTTCTCTATTCGTTGGTCTGAATCGAACTGGCAACCCAGTCACACTGATTTACACGGCAGAAAATGAACCACGATACCAACTTGATGCGTATGCACCTTGCTCGGCTCTGGTATAGGAACAGATTACTAGGTCTCGTACCGGAACACTATAACGCACCAACGGCTGTTCAGCTTGAAATAACATATCGCTGCAATCTTCGATGCAGACAAGGCATCCGCCAAGGAACTTACCCGATCCCAATGGCTCGCTGTTGCTCGCGAGATCGTTGATCTTGGCGTATTCTCAGTTGCTATATCCGGAGGAGAGCCACTCCTCAATCCGTCACTCGTTTTTGCTTGATGGATATTTTACACGATGCCGAGGTACGAACAGGGATCCTGACAAACGGTTGGCCACTAGACCGGGCAACTGCCCGAAGTCTGGCCGCGTATCGTAAGAATATTTGGATTCAAGTTAGCATAGACGGGGCTACCCCAGACGTGAACGATCACCTCAGAGGGGCCAAAGGAAGTTTTGATAGAGCGACGAGAGCAATCGCAGCGTTGCGGCCTCCGGCCAGTTTGGAAAATCACGGGGGAGCATTCGCCATTGGCAGCCACTTTTCAGTACATACAAAATGGCGCACAAAACATCATATAAATCAACCACTCGCGGCTTGGTCTGCTGCTTGGACTGCTCGAATATAGCTTGTAAGGGCTCAAACTGCTCTCAGCTTATATCACTGGGGTAGGAGTCTCTCATCGCTTTTCCTCGGGGTCAAAATCACTTTGACTTAAAGATCGTAAACAGGTTCTAAAAATATACTTCTACCTGAAATCGGGCCGGCGACCGGAAGCCGGAAACGGAAAAAAGCAGAGCCGACGGTTGTCGGATTTACCACCGGCGGGAGGTGACCGGATTGAACTTATACACAGCCGGCCCTTGACATCGGGGCGACGGCATAAAACAGTGACTTGGCCCAAGTCGGCCCATTAAGCAATCCTTTATCTCTTTGATTAAACTGGAAAATCCTGAGGATGACAAAAAAGCGTCTAGCTGTCGAATCGCTCGATTTCTCGCCGTGTCAGGCCCCATGCACAGGGATTATTCACAGAAATATCCACAGATTCTGTTGGCAAGTGGAAATCTCCAATTCCCACAAACCCCTTGTGCCTGTGACTGAAGAAACAAGATTAATAAATGCCGTCAACCTGTTTACGATCTTTAAGTCAAAGTGATTTTGACCCCGAGGAAAAGCGATGCAGAGATAGGGTCAGGTCTTGACCCGTGACCCTTGAAGGCACAGGTCAAGACCTGACCCCTTTCCTTGACCCTTTCCTCGTTACAGCCCATAGGCTATGCGCAACAGTGTCAGCGGGTGTTCGGGCCTGCTGCCGTCGGCCAGGGCGTGGCCGATGTGCTGGCCGGCCATGGGGCAATCGCTGCCATAGTGGTCGGCCTCGAGATGTTTCACTTGATTGGTTACCGGCCGCACGATCTTCATGGAATACTCGTGGAATTCCTTCTTGACCGCATAGGTGCCGTCGTGCCCTGAGCAGCGCTCGATGAGCTTCACCTTGGTATCCGGGATCAGGGAGAGCAACTCGTGGGTCTTGCGGCCGATGTTCTGCACCCGCTGGTGGCAGGCGGCGTGATAGGCGACGGTACCCAAGGGCCGGGTGAATTCGGTGGAGAGCTTGCCGTGCTTGTGGCGCAGCATCAGGTATTCGAAGGGGTCGTAGATGTGCGCCTTGACCTTCCGTATCCCGTCTTCGTGCGGGAACATGAGCGGTAGTTCCTGCTTGAACATGAGCACGCAGGAGGGGATCGGCGCCACGATGTCCCAGCCCTCGTCCACCAGCCGCTCGATGATCGGGAGGTTGGCGTCTTTGGCTTGTTGTACGGCCTCCAGGTCTCCCAGCTCCAGCTTGGGCATGCCGCAGCATTTTTCCTTGCTCGGGATGGTGACCTGAATGCCGTTGTGCTCGAACACGGCTATCAGGTCCATGCCCACGTCCGGCTCGTTGACGTTGTTGTAGCAGGTGGTAAAGAAGGCGACCTTGCCGGTGGTCGGACCCGCAGCCTCGCCCTCGGATCGGCGTCCTACCCGGTCCTTGAGCCGCTTGCGCAGGGTATTACTGTGGTACTCGGGGAGTCGCGCCTGGGGGTGGACGCCGAGCGCGGCGTCCAGGAGCTTACGGCCGACGCCGGACCGGTTGACGGCGTTGACCACTTCTGAGATCACGGGAGTACCCGCTAGCGAGCCGACCCCATCGGTATTGGACAGGATCTTGTCCCGCAGCCGGGTCTTGCCCTGCTCGTGTTTCAGCGCCTTGGCCCGCAGCATCAGGTGTGGAAAGTCCAGATTCCACTCGTGGGGCGGGACGTAATGGCACTTGGTCATGAAGCACAGGTCACACAGGTAACAGTGGTCCACGACCCGCCAGTAGTCCTCTTTGGCTATGCCGTCCACTTCCAGGGTGTCCGATTCGTCCACCAGATCGAACAGGGTGGGAAAGGCATGACACAGGCTGACGCAACGCCGGCAACCGTGGCAGATGTCGTACACTCGTTCGAGCTCCTTGAATAAATCACCCGCATCGAAAAACGCCGGGTTGGTCCAGTCGATCGGGTGTCGGGTGGGTGCCTGCAGGCTGCCTTCGCGCGTTGTCATGTCATTGGTCCTTCGTTGTAAACGCTTATCAGAATTGGCTCTTTATGGATTCCAGACTGGTTAGGATATTTTTCGCAAATTTACCTTCTCAGAAAGCCAGAGGTGAATCGTGTAACTTACTGTTTTTGTTGAAAAGACTGCTTGTTCTGTCATCGGTCCGAGTGCTACGAACCGCCGTCCCCTTCGATCAGTCTGGAATCTATAAAGAGCCAATTTCTAAATGGTTGGCGTAGAGCGGTTCATCATGCCCCATTTCTTTATTGTTTCAGCACGCTAGGGGACCTTGAAAAATCCCATGCTCAATACTTTTCATGGTGATGCTCATAAATCGTGCTTTTCGAATGCCTTGATTATCATGGAGTTACGCACACGGACATAACGGGGCTTCCTTGTTCTGCAAAGACACCTTGAATTTTTCAAGGTGCCCGCTAATCCAAAACTATGCACTTTAGTGCAAGGCTTTAGCTGCTACACAGGTATTCTCTCAAGCAATTCGTGAGTGGTGGAAGAAGTGGTCATCATACCGTCTCTTCAAAGCGAATGTCCGGGGCTAAAAAAACGATCCGGGTGAAAACCTGTTCGGATGATCGGATCGGGTGTTGGGACAACAGGAAATGTCAGCTCGCGAATGATTTCGGACTTTCAGTCCAAGAGCAACCAACGCTATGCACTTTCAGTGCATAGTGGTTGAGTTGATTTGATTTGATCCCCTCTCCCTAACCCCTCTCCCTAACCCCTCTCCCGGCGGGAGAGGGGCTTTTGCGATACCCTCGGAGGGAGAGGAGGTACTGCCTGTGGCGTGCCCAACCCACTGTGGGTGGCGCTGTTTTCATTTAGACTTTAACTACTACCGAAAAATGTCCGGAAGCCCCTCCCCGGACCCGCCGCGCGGCAGGTGCCGGGAAAAGACGTGGGGCGAACGTACCGAAATCAGGCGTCCCTCGAGTCAGGCATCCAGGCCATCCAGGGCCTTCTGGAAACGGTTGGCATGAGAGCGCTCGGCCTTGGCCAGGGTCTCGAACCAGTCGGCGATCTCGTCGAAGCCCTCGTCGCGGGCCTTCTTGGTCATACCGGGGTACATGTCGGTGTACTCGTGGGTCTCACCGGCGATGGCCGCCTTCAGGTTGTCGGCGGTTCCTCCGATGGGCAGCCCTGTGGCCGGGTCGCCGGTGGCCTCCAGGTATTCCAGGTGACCGTGGGCGTGGCCGGTCTCACCTTCGGCGGTGGAGCGGAAGACGGTGGCCACGTCGTTGTAGCCTTCCACGTCCGCCTTGGTTGCGAAATAGAGGTAACGGCGATTGGCCTGGGACTCGCCCGCAAAGGCGTCTTTCAGGTTCTGTTCGGTCTTGGTGCCTTTGAGTGATTTCATGTGAGATGCTCTCCAGGTTGTGGTTGGTTGCCGAGTAACGCAGGGACTAAGAGCCTGTCCGACTTGCGCGTTCGTAGCCGGAGACCATGGAGTCGAGGTGGATTGCGCGCACGATTGGAGCGAACGGTCGGCCTTGCTCTCTCGGGGAAATCGCGCGGAAAAGATGACCGGCATCCAGGGTTCCGCAGTGGGGTAGTCGTCAGTCGGACCGGCTCCTGACCTGCGTCTCGAATTATAAGCTATACCCGTTACCCGCGAGACGCCAATGGGTATTTCTAATCTGACCGATAGATGTTAGCTATTGATCGACGCCGGCCAGAAGGAATCGCTGTTCAAGGACGGGGCGAGCAGGCCGTCGGCAACCAGTCGTCCTGTGGGCCGCAAAGGCGCAAAGGGCGCAAAGATTCTTTTGGTTTGCTTGGCGTCGTGGTGAATATGCTTGAAATTCCACGTGAGTAGAAAATCCACACCTTCACGCCCGTTCCACCGGAAATGCCAGTATTTGGTCGATGTGGGTACTGCCGGTCACGATCATGAGCAGGCGATCCAGGCCCAGGGCGACTCCCGCCGCTTCGGGCATGCCTGCCTCTAGCGCGGCCAGGAACGCCTCGTCCAAGGGCAATCGGTCCAACCCCTGCGCGGAGCGTTCCCGCAGATCCGCGTCGAAACGCCGGCGTTGTTCGCTGGGATCCGTGAGTTCCCGAAATCCGTTGGCCAGCTCCATCCCCCCCAGGTAGAGCTCGAAGCGTTCCGCTACCGGCTCCGCGTCCCGGCGGATCCGGGCCAGGGCCGCCCGGCTCGGGGGATAATCGTAGACGAAGATCAATCGGTTCCGATCGAGCGCCGGTTCGATACGGTGGGTAAGCAACAGATCGAGCCAGCCGTCGCGGTCGAGGTCCGGATCCCGGTATCCAAGGAGATCATCGGCGGTCCGCCGCAGCGCCGCCACATCCGCGCGCATGGGGTCCAGTCCCAGGTGGGTCCGAAACAGGTCCCGGTAGCTGATGCGCCGGACCGAGAGCTGGGGGCGATCCAGGGCATAGCGTACCAGCTCCGCGACCTCCGTCATCAGGGCCCCGTAGCCGAGACCCGGACGATACCACTCCAGCAGACTGAACTCGGGGTGGTGCCGGGACCCGCGCTCGCCGTCCCTGAATACCTTGCAGATCTGGAAGATGGGTCCGCTCCCCGCCGCCAGGAGGCGCTTCATGGGGAACTCGGGGGAGGTCTGGAGATAGAGCGTTTGGGGCCCTGCGCTGGCGCCGGACCAACGGGTTCTCAGGCTGTCGAGGGTGGGACCGCTGGCGGCGGCACGTGACGCGATGGGGGTCTCCACCTCCATGACGCCGGCAGCGGCGAAAAACTCCCGTATGCGCCCAAACAGACGCGCCCGCGCCCGCAGCATCTCGAGGCCGGCGCTGGGCCGCCAGGTGGGGCTCATCCCTCCTTGGCGCGGGCGACGTATTCGCCCGAGCGGGTGTCGACCTTGATCAGCTCGCCGGTCTGAACGAACAGGGGAACCCGCACCACCGCCTCGGTCTCCAGGGTCGCTGGCTTGCCGCCACCGCCGGAGGTGTCGCCCTTGAGCCCCGGGTCCGTTTCCGTGATCCGGAGCACCACGAAGTTGGGTGGCTCGATGGTCAGCGGAGAGCCGTTCCAGAGGGTGACCTCGCATATATCCTGTTCCTTGATCCAGTTGACGGTCTCTCCCATAGTGGCGGCATCGGCGGACAATTGCTCGTAAGATTCCGGGTCCATGAAGTACCAGAGATCGCCATCGTTGTAGAGATACTGAAGCCGGGTCTCGTGGACATCGGCGGCCTCCACGGACTCGCCGGATTTGAACGTCTTCTCCACCACGCGCCCGGTCTTCAAGTTACGAACCCGCACCCGGTTGAAGGCCTGGCCCTTGCCGGGTTTGACGAACTCGTTCTCGACGATGACATAGGGATCGCCATCGAGCATGATCTTGAGGCCGCCACGAAACCCATTGGTACTGTAACTTGCCATATCGTCCTCCCGAGGGGCTGAAACTACCAATGCTAGCGCGAACAGCGTCCTTAATGGCATTGAGCCAGTGCCTGCGTCTCAACGCAACCTACACCTATATTACCTCCCACACCGCCTGCCGGCCCGCACGGATCTGCGCACTTATAGTGGGCTGTGCCCACCGCAACCTACTGAAAACCCCTCAGCGCAAATAGGCGCCGTCTTCGCCGATCTTGCCCGGACCCTCGAGGACGTAGATACCGGCGGAGTTGCCCTTGACGTGAAACGATAGGTCTCCGCTGAGAGCCGTGATTGCATTGCCGGTGACCGCATCGCGATAGGTGCCGTGGCGCACGCCGCCGACGTGGATGTCCTGGCCGCCGCCGATGGTGAGTCCGACCACGGCGTAGCTCTCGCCGTCGTTCCAGTCGCGGATGAAGGAGAGGCCGGAGACCCACCCGGCGATGCGGCTCATGGGGGCCTTCTGCAGGGCGGGGATGGCCCGCCGGATCCGGTTGAGGCGCCGGATGTGCTGGTACAGCGGGTGGTTTTGGGTCTCCGCGATGTGCGCATCGTCGATGTGATCGCCGAAGTAGGCGCGTCCCGTCGTGTCCAGGGTGTCGTCATTGCCGATGATGTCTTGGGGCGCGCCCTTCATGAACTCGATCTCCTCGCCGCAGTAGAGGCAGGGGATGCCGCGTACTGTCCACAGGAGGTTGTAGGCGGCCGCGGCCATCCATTGCTCGCCCTTGAAGCGGAAGCGAAAGTCGTTGTCCGGGCCTACGTCGTGGTTCTGCAGAAAGGTGACGAGCTCGGTGGCATTGCCGTAGATCCAATCCATCTCCAGTACCCGTGCGACGCCCTTGAAGCTGCCGCGGCTCAGGTTGTCGCGGAAGGTGGAGAAGAGGCCGAAATCCAGCTGGGGAAAACTGGAGTCGCCCCCGGAATCAGGGTCGCGTGGGTCGTGGCCGAGGCGGGTGTACCACCAGGGACGGATTTGTGAGGGTCCGTTGTCGCCGCCGCCCAGGTCGCCCCAGCCATAGCCCTTGACCAGGTTCTCGCCGAACACGAACAGTCCCGGTTTGTGGGCCTTCCAGGCGTTGACGTATTCGAGCAGATTGTCGCGCTCGATATGCTTGACGGTGTCGATGCGCAAGGCATCGATACCCATATCGAGGTAGCGGTTGATACTGCCGATGATGTAGTCCTTGACGTTTTCCCGCCCGGTGGCGAGGTCGATGCAGTCGCCGGCGAGGTGCTTGTGTTGCAGCGGGTGGGCGCTCTCCCAGTCCCCGCCGCAGATGAATCCCTCCTGGTGGTACCACGCGGGGTCGAGGGTATTGGCGTCGATCCCGAAGAAGCGGCCGGGCTCGTAGCCGGGCTTGGGTAACATCTCGCCGGTCTTGGGATCGACCAGCGGTTCACGACCTTCCGGGTCGCGGCCATAGCGCTCCCGATACCACGCCGGGGCGACCGGGTTGTCGATGTCGTCCCGGTTCGGCCAGGCGTAGTTACCCAGGTTGCCTTGGTAGGGGCCATGGTCGATGCGGCCCGGTTCTGAGCCCTGGGGGACGTAGTACTTGACCGGCAGATGGTCGATCCACACTTGGCCGCGGATGCCGTACTGACAGGAGTGGTTGACGACCACGTCCTGGATGATCTTGATGCCCCGCGCATGGGCCGCGTCGATGAGATCCTGGTAGCGGGCGTCCGGCGATTCCAGCCGCGGATCGATCCGGGTCCAGTCATAGCCGTGGTAGCCGTGGTAGTCGAGACCGGAGCGGTTCTCGATGGGTGGGGTAATCCAGATGGCAGTGAACCCCAGGTCACGGATATAGTCCAGGCGCCGGATCAGTCCCTTGAAGTCCCCGCGCCAATGCGGATCCGTAGCCTTACCGGCGGCATCGAACCGGATGCGGTCGCGGCAGAAGAAGTTGTTGGACGGATCGCCGTCGTAAAATCTGGTGGTGAGCAGAAAATAGATGGTTTCCTCACGGAAATCGGGGCGGAAGTCGGGCAGCCCGGTGTTTTCCGTCTCGACTCGCGCTGCCGCCTTGGGCCTGGACCGCGGCGAGGATGCGCCTGAGACGGTTGTCGCCGACTGCGGTGGTTGGTCGTACCACTGGCCGTCCTCCGTGTACCAACCGCTGCGGTCCCGGTATAGATCGCCGCTCTGGCGGCCCTGGAGGTCATTGAAGACGAAACTGACCGCCGTGACGCCTTGAAACCGATAGGTCAGCCAACCATCCACCTGTTCCATGGGAACGCCCGGCCAGGTCGAACTCAGGTCATGGGGGCGGGTGTTCCAATAATGGATGTGAACACTGTCGGCCCAATCGGCGGGTTTTCTGAAGCGGACGATCAAGTCAGCCATTGCATAGACTCCGAAAAGGTGTGGCAGAAGATAACCGAATCACTCCGCGAGTATTCGGACCCTGATGCCATTAAGGTAACTGTTGGCCGCTTGTCGTGGTCAATCAGGATTCGGAAGAGAAAACTACGAATCGGCGCGAATCGGCGCGAATCCATTCGTGAGGATTCGCGTGATTCGTAGGAGGGCGTTCCCTACCGCAAAATCATGTGAAACGGGGTACTAGGTTCCGGTCATTCCCGGGGAGGTCCGTTCTTCCATCGGCATGTATGACCTTTGCGCATACCCCGTATAGATCTGCCGGGGCCGGGAGATCTTCTGGGCGGGGTCATTTAGCATTTCCGTCCATTGCGCCAGCCAACCCGCGGCCCGTGGGATGGCGAACAGCACGGGAAACATGTCGGTAGGGAAGCGCATGACCTGGAGGATGATCCCGCTGTAGAAATCCACATTGGGGTAGAGCTTATGGGAGATGAAATAGTCATCCCGCAAGGCGATGCGTTCCAGCTCCAGGGCGATATCGATCAGTGGATTGCCGCCGGTCACCTCGAAGACGTCATAGGCCACCTTCTTGATGATGTTGGCCCGTGGGTCATAGCTGGAGTAGATGCGATGACCGAAGCCCATGAGCCGGATTTCGCCCTTCTTGACCCGTTCGATGTATGCGGGAACGGAGGCTACGGAGCCGATTTCCTCCAGCATCCGCAACACGGCTTCGTTGGCGCCGCCGTGCAAGGGTCCGAACAGGGCGGCGGCGGCTGCCGCGACCGCACTGTAGGGGTCTACCCGTGAGGAGCCGACGCTGCGCATGGCGGCAGTGGAGCAGTTCTGCTCGTGATCGGCATGCAGCAGAAAGAGCACATCCAAGGCTCGGGATAGAGGTTCGGGCACCTCATAGTCGTGCTCGTTCATGTAATCGAGCATGTAGAGAAAATTGCCGGCATACCCCCGGCTGATATCCGGGTAGTTATGGGGACGACCGATGCGGACCCGATAAGCAAAGGCAGCGATGGTCGGGAGCTTGCCGAGAATACGCCAGATCTGCTTTTCCCGAATCTCGGGATCGTCCACGTTTCTGGCCCTTGGATGAAACGTGGACATGGCCGCCACCGAGCTGATCAGGATCCCCATCGGGTGGGCATCGTAACGGAAAGATTCGATGATCCGGACCAGGTTCTCGTGGATATAGGTATGCCGCATGATGCGGGTAATCCAATGCTCGAGTTGTCCCTTGGTCGGCAATTCGCCGTAAATCAAGAGATAGGCGCATTCGAGGAAGCTGCTCTTTTCGGCCAGCTCTTCGATGGGATAGCCCCGATACCTGAGGATGCTCTTTTCCCCGTCGATATAGGTGATCGAGCTGGCGCAGGCCGCCGTGTTCATGTAGGCGGGGTCATAACTCATAATCCCGAAATCGTCGGGATCCAATTTGATCCGGCGCAGATCGGGCGCACGGATGCTGCCGTCTTCTATAGGGATCTCGTAGGTCTTTCCGTTGCGGTTGTCGGTGATGGAAAGAGAATCTTTCTTCATGTTCGTATTCCTCCCGTGGAGGTGTGATCCTGTCCGATGAAAGAGCCACGGCCACGCTTAATGAATGGGTTATCCGAGAGCCTGTCCGGCTTACGATTGCCGATCCCCCGCCATGCATGCGCACGCCGGACAGGCTCCGGAAACGGAAAACGGGGGAATGCGGCGAGTCGCTGTCAATCCTGGTATTTTTTCACGCACAGGGATGCGTTCGTACCGCCGAAACCGAAGGAGTTCGACAACGCATAGTTGATATCGACATCGGTGACCCGCTCGTAGGCGAGCTTGAGCCCCGCGCACTTGGGATCGACCGCTTGGATATTCAGTGACTGATGGATGAATCGTTCCTTCATCATCAGCAGCGCCATAATCAGCTCCGCGGATCCGGCTGCCCCCATCATGTGGCCGGTAAGTGATTTGGAAGCGGAGACCCAGGGGCCGTCCTCTCCGAACAGGTTCACGATCGCCTCCGCCTCTTTGACGTCGCCTACCGGGGTGCTCGTGGCATGGGGGCTGATCAGGCCGATATCCGTCGGATCGATCCCCTCCATCGCCATTTGCATCGCCCGGATGGCACCCTCGCCGGAGGGTTCGGTTATGTGATGTCCATCGGAGGTGGTGCCGTAGCCGACGAGCTCGCCGTAAATCGGGGCCCCGCGGGCCAACGCATTCTGCAGCGTCTCCAGAATCACGATGGCGGCCCCACCGCTGATAACGAATCCGGTCCTGTCTTTATCGAACGGGCGGCTCGCCGTTTCCGGGGAATCATTCAAGTGCGAGAGTGCCGGCATGGCATCGAACATGACCGATTGGGTCCAATGGAGGCCCTCGGCACCACCGGCGATCATGCAATCCTGGCGTCCGGTCCGGACCATCCACCAGGCCTCGCCGATATTGTGGGCGCTTGTCGCGCACGCCGATGAAATAGAGAAGCTCGCCCCCCTGATCCCCATACTGGTCCCGACCGTGGCGGAGCAGGAACTCGCCATGGTCTTGGGTACCCAACGGGTACCCGCCCTTTTGGGTCCTTTCTCGATCGCAGCATTGACGGCATCGACCACATCTTCAGTCGAAGGACCGCCAGCACCGATGAGCAGTCCGGTCATCGGATTTGACCGGATATCATCGGGAAGATCGGCATCTTTCAGTGCGGATTCCGTCGCCTGACAGGCCCATCCCGCCTGCTCACCCATCCATTTGTGCACCTTTAGAGAAAGGCCCTCCTGATACCCTTGCTTGATTTCTCCGATCACATTCGACCGGAATCCCCGTTCCTTGTATTCCGGGCAATACACGATGCCGGATTTTCCCTCCATCATCGCTGCCGTTACTTCTTCTTTCGTGCAACCAAGCGGACCGACGATTCCCACGCCGGTTATGACGACTCTTCTGTACATAATCTGTTCTCTTTGTCGATTCAGGGGAAAAACCAGGAAAAAAGCACGAGCGGCTCACTACCTGGCCCACCTCCCCGCGGTGGTTGATGGTACTTCGGTATTCGATTCAGCCCGATAGGCCGCGGATTGCTTGCCCATGACCGCAACCGACAGCCCATCTCGCCGCCGGCCTGTCTCCGCATCCCGGTGGTTACTCGCGCGACTCCTGAATTAGGAAGGCAGCTAAGCATCGCACCCGGCTTGGCGCATTCCACCGAGACAAAACCTCCGATGAGAACAGGCGGACCGGCGGCAAGCCCTTATCCCTTGCCGATAGACTACAATACGGACGCCGCTGACGCACCCTGGTTTCGGGTCGGGGCAGGAGAACCATGCAACGGTGGGAGAGCGGGTTTGAAGGCCGTCGGCGAGGGTGCGTAAGATAGTTGTCGAAATTTGGAGCTTACACATGCAACGCCTGATACAAGACGCCGACTGTCTGCCTCATGCCCTCTACCGCGCCGAGCAGGTGCGTGAGCTCGACCGGACCGCCATCGAGGATCATGGGATCCCCGGGGTCGAGCTGATGGAACGCGCGGGCCGCGCTGCTTATCGGCTGCTGCGGCAACGCTGGCCGGGCGCGCGTGTTATTTCCATTGTCTGCGGCATCGGTAATAACGGCGGCGACGGCTATGTGGTCGCTCGTCACGCGCGGACTGACGGGCTCGGGGTTCGCGTCCTGCAGCTCGGAGATCCGCACCGGCTGCGGGGGGATGCCCTGACGATGGCGACACGGTTTCGGGAGACGGGTGGAACCGTCGCGCCCTTTCAAGGGTTGCCCGAACCCACGGATCTGATCGTCGATGCCATCCTGGGCACGGGGCTGGAGCGAGCAGTCACCGGGCAGTGGGCCCAGGCCATCGCTGCAATCAACGGGCACCCCGCCCCGGTGATTGCCATCGACATTCCCTCCGGGTTGCACTCGGATCTCGGGACGGTCCTGGGTACCGCGGTGCGGGCGGAGACCACCATCAGCTTTATCGGGCTCAAGCAGGGCATGTTCACCGGCGCCGGACCCGATTGCTGTGGGGCGGTCCGCTTCGATGCCCTCCAGGTACCGGCAGCGGTCTATGCCCGGCAAATCCTCTCCGCGCGCCAGCTCGACCGGACTCAGTTCGGTGGGCTCCTCGCGCGCCGGCCACGCTCCGCCAACAAAGGGAGCTTCGGGCATGTGCTGATAGTCGGCGGGGCGCAGGGTTACTCGGGTGCGGCGCGGCTGGCGGGGGAGGGTGCCCTACGCACCGGCGCGGGCTTGGTGACCATTGCTACTCATCCCGATCATGCCGCTTATCTCAACCTGAACCGGCCCGAGCTCATGTGCCTGGGGGTCGAGCTGCCGACGCAACTGGACCCCGTACTCGCGAGATCCACCGTCATTGCGGTCGGTCCAGGGCTCGGCAAAGACTCCTGGGGAAAAGGGCTGCTCGCTCGAGTCTTGGAAACCGAACACCCCCTGGTGGTCGATGCGGACGCCCTCAACCTCCTCGCCGTCGCGCCTGCCCGCCGGGACGACTGGATACTCACACCGCACCCGGGTGAGGCCGCTCGGCTACTCGGAACCGAGACGGGCGCGATCCAGGCGGACCGTTTCGGCAGCGTCCGCCGCCTGCAGGACCGCTTCGGCGGGGTGGTAGTGTTGAAAGGCGCGGGGACCCTCGTCCTGGGGCCATCGCACAAACCGCCCGGAGTCTGCACCGGCGGCAACCCCGGCATGGCGACCGCGGGAACCGGCGACGTACTGACCGGCATGGTCGCCGCGCTGATCGCCCAGGGCCTCGGCCTCGAGGACGCCGCCGGTGTCGGTGTATGCCTGCATGCCGCGGCCGGCGACGCGGCGGCCACAAGCGGTGAACGCGGACTGCTGGCGGGCGATCTACTGGCGCAGATTCGACCCCTGAGCAACTCCGAGTGAACACAATGCCATTAAGTTAGCTGCTGACCGCTTGTCGTGGTCGCTCAGGATGCGGAAGAGAAAACGACGAATCGCGCGAATCCTCGCGAATGGATTCGCGCTGATTTGCGCGATTCGTCGTTTTTCCTCTTTTTCGCCGACCGGTAATGCTTATACTAATCTAATATCAATATTTCGGCTTTTCACGCAACCGATCAGTTCGAAAATCGCTCAATGAGATGGTTTGGTGCATACGGGGGAAGAAAAACAAGCTTGATACGCGAGGTTTCCAAGTACTCCTGAACCGCTTTGGAACGGTAGTAGCGGGCATTGTCACAGATCACATAAA
>Ga0209049_1000118_pt1 | contig 16006 bp, 17 predicted proteins | sample WorMetulBAHAMAS2_FD_187398 | JGI IMG/M metagenome (GOLD analysis project Ga0209049, IMG submission 187398) | Marine gutless worms symbiont microbial communities from Max Planck institute for Marine Microbiology, Germany - Olavius ullae BAHAMAS.2... | ecosystem: Host-associated > Annelida >...
GGGTAGGGGCTCATCTCCGGCGGAGGGATCATCATGGCCGTCCACGACACTGGCGCTCGCACGGTTTTCTGCCATCGTTACCATATCGTCTGGATCACGAAATACCGCTACAAGGTGCCGGAGGGCGTGGTGCGCGAGCGTATCCGCGAGATCATCCGGCAGGTCTGTGCGGAGCTCGGCGTGGCCATCGTCAAGGGGGTGCTGTCGCGCGACCATGCGCACATGATGGTGTCGATCCCGCCGCATCTCGCGGCAAGCGATGTGGTCCGCCGGATGAAAGGGTCGCCCGTCGCACAGGGTGCAGCGCGAGTTCCCGGACCTCAGGAAGCGCTACTGGGGCCGGCACTTCTGGGCCAGGGGCTGCTTCTGCACGACCAGCGGCAACGTCACCGACGAGATCATGCTTCAGTATATTGAGCAGCACGCCGACAAACCTGCCGGCGCCAGCCGGTAGTGGTTTAGATAAGCCTTCAGCAGCGCAGCGGTGCGGTGAACAGCGCGGCAAGCGCGGTGATCAGGTTGGCAGTTCTTTAATAGTGGCCGCGAATATCCGGGACTCCGTCCTTGTCGGGCTGTGGCCCGGATTCGAACAAAGCAAAGAGATAGGCGCGCAGGCTGTAGACGAGGTCCAGCCAGAGCGGCGCGGCGAAGGCAGCGATGATTACAAGGTAGCCGCTGGCGTACGCCTTCAGGCGCCCCCAGATGCGGGGGAAGTTCCAGTGCTCGAGATTGAACAGGGCATAGACCGGAAAGACCGGGGCGCGGGGCAGGTTGCGGCAAAGCCAGGCAATGCTCTCGTCGAGGCGCGGGGCCCAGGTCCAATCCTTCGCTCGCCAATCCATGCCCCGAGGATGCACCGGAGTCGGGCGGCAGGGAAGGCAACATGTTGGTCTGGCGGGTGGCGGTGGCGGGGCTCTGCCGGCCGGCAAGGGTCTGCCGTCGGGTCGGCGCGCCTGCGCGGTGGCGGGGAGACCCCCGCCCTACGGCTCGGCGGGGTGCCCCGGCCAAGCCGGGGCATGCCAGGGGGCGTTGGGTCCGCTCACTGACCCGCACGTCATCCCCGCGGTTCCCGTCATCCTCCGCGAAGGCGGAGGATCTCGCGGCAATGCCTTTCCGGGGCGCCAGCCCCGGATCGCGCTCGCCCGCCCCCAGGCGGGCGCGATGCGCCCACCCTCCGGGCCGGCGCGATCCTCGGTGCTTTGTGGAGTCTGTGGTTACAGTTTGTCTTGGCGAGGTGTCGTGTAGCCTTGTAGGGCGGGGTTCACCCCGCCAGGCCAACGCGGATGGCGGGGTAAACCCCACCCTACTTTGCGACTGCGGTTCGCGCACGGGCCTCATTTCGATAGATATCGAAACATAACCTGTTTTAATGGCTTAGCATGCTGTCCGCATGCGGACACACCCGCTCGACCGGTTAGAGGCCGAATATCGAGCTGAGGCCGGTGCGTTCGCTTAAGCCGGCCATGGCGGCGTCGGCGGGGGCGGGGCCGAGTGCGTCGGCGGCGCGCAGGACCGCGGGCAGCAGGCCGACATCGCCGACAGAGTTCAGGAACAGGTCCGGCTCGGCCAGCACCCAGTGCACCGTGGCGCGGATGTCGGCCTCGTCCTCCAGCGGCTGGTACCAGGTGCTGCGGTCCCGAGTCGCCCCCGCCGCCCAGGGGCCGCGGGCCAGCGCCTTGATGGTCTGCACCGCGCCGCCGCGCTGCCGGCACAGCGCCCGGGTGGCGGCGAAGTCGGCGGCGTAGGCGTCGTGCTGGGCGGCGAACCAGTTCCACGGCATCAGCACGGTATCGAAGTCGAACCGTTCGAGGCTGCGCCGGTGCATGGCGGCGACGTTCCAGCCATGGCCGGTGACGCCGATGAAGCGGACCAGCCCCTGGTCGCGGGCCTCGACGGCCGCCTCCAGCGCCGCCGGGGCCGAGCGCCTAGTCCCATTCGTCCGGGTGGATCAGGGCGTGCAGCTGGATCAGGTCGACCCGGTCGGTGCGCAGCCGCTCCAGCGAGCGGTGGATGCTGTCGCGGTCGCCGTCGCCGTCGCGGGCCGCGATATTGGTCGCCAGGAAGAAGTCGTCGCGGTGCCGGTCCATCCGCGGGCCGATGCGCAACTCCGAGCCGCCGTAGCGGGGCGCGGTGTCGATGTGGTTGACGCCGAACTCGAGCAGGAGGTCGAGCACCCGGTCGGCGGTTCCCTGGTCGACCCGGCCAAGCGCCGCGACGCCGAAGATCACCGCCGAGCTCATATGGCCGGTGCGGCCGAAGGGGCATTTCTCGATCGCCATGCGGTCCGCCGAGGCTCGTGGGGCCCGTCAGGCCTCGCGCGGCGTGGGCGCCGGCTTGAGTGACGGGACGCCGGCGCGCCAGGACTGGTATTTCGGGTCGGGCTGGTTCGGCGGCACGGTCTCGGCATCCCAGTGGTCGGGGCGGGCGATCCCCTCGGGCAGGACCGTGCCGCTGTCGCCGAAGGCGGCGTCGACATGGTCCTGGGTCAGGCCGGTCGCATCGGTGAAATCCGCCGATCTCAGCGACGCGCGCTCGCAGTTCCAGTCGCTGAGGTTGGCGCCCTTGAGCGAGGCGGCATGCAGGCCGGTGCCGTTCAGATGCGCCCGGCGCAGGTTGGCGCCGTCGAGCCGTGCATGGCTGAGCTCCGCGCCCTCAAGATGCGCCCCGCCGAGCGCCGCCCGGTCGAGCCGCGTCTCGCCGAGATGCGCCCGGTCGAGCCGCGCCCCGCGCAGGTTCGCGCCGGCGAGCTGCGCCCGCTCCATCTCCGCTCCGTGGAGCCGGGCCTTGGCGAGGTCGGCGCCGTCGAAATGGGTCTGCCGAAGGTCCGCCCCTTTCAGCCATGCCAGCCGCAGATGCGCCCGCTCGAGATGCGCCTGGCAGAGATGTGCCCCTTCGAGGTGGGCGAGCCTCAGATCGGCCCGCAGCAGCCGCGCCAGGCGGAGGTCGGCGCCTTCCAGCCGCGCCCGGCCGAGATCCGCGACTTCGAGCCGTGCCATCCTGAGGTCGGCCACTTCGAGGTGCGCCTGCTGGAGGTTGGCGCCTTCGAGGTTGGCCAGCCTGAGATCCGCCCCCTCGAGGTGCGCCTCCCAGAGGATCGCCCCTTCGAGCTGCGCTTGCCGCAGGTTTGCACCTTCGAGGCGTGCCTGCTCGAGGTTCGCCCCTTCGAGGCGTGCCTGGCGCAGGTCGGCCCCGTCCAGCCGCGCCTGCCTGAGATCCGCCTCGTCGAGCCGCACCTTGCCGAGGTCCGCCCCCTCGAGCCGGGATCCGGTCAACACCGCCCGCGACAGGTTGAGGCCGGCGAGATCCGCCCGCTGCAGGCTGACGCCGCGCAGGTCGAGGTGGTAGCCGCGGCCCTCGCCGATGTTGCTCTTGCGCTGCCGGCGCTCGTGCAGGATGCGCTCATGCGGGCGCCGGCCGATGGCCTCCAGCGCCGCCTGGATATCGGCGCGCGGGGCGTCGAGGGTCTGTGCCCAGGTCCATGCCCGGGAGGAAGAGAACCGGTGCGCGAATCGCTGCCGCCGCCTGGCGAGGTGCACGGCGCGGTCGGCCTCGCTGGCTTCGTCGGGCAGCGGCTCCCAGTCGCCCAGGCGGTGGTCCCGAGCCTCGCTCGCCGGCGCGTTCCGGCGGATGAAGGCGCAAAGCGCCTCGATGGCCGGGATGTGGTCGCGCTCGCTGTCGCGGGCGATGCGCTCCAGCGCCTCGATCGCGCCGAGGCGGGTGTCGAGCTCCTCGGCTGCGAGCTGTTGCGTTGCCTTGGCGAGGCGGTCCGCGATCGCTCTGTGCTCGCGGGCAGTGTTGTCGCGCTCTCCGGAGACGAGCCGGAGAAGCGCCTGCGGCGCGGCGGAAAGGCCGGCCAGCGCGGCCTCGGCCAGATTTCTGACCTGACCGAGGTCCGCGCCCGAACGAGGCGGCGAGTCCTGATCCTTCGGGGTCCGATTCATGCGGCGAACATGCAATGAAACGGGGTGGTAGGGAAGGGGCTATCTGGCGGCGACGCCGAAGAATGTGCGCCGATTGACAAACATATTCGTGCCCACGAGTTGAACATGTGCCCGCATGCGGTTGCCGATCCGCAGACGGTGGCGGCAGGGCGTGCGGCCGCGCATCTGGAGAGGGCTGCGCGGTGCAGCGGCGCCGGTTCCAGTCCGGGGTCGCTTGCCTCGCTCCGGCCCAGCGGCTATATGCGGCGCAACCGGGGCAGCCCCGTCGCGAGAACAACCGGACAGTCAGAGAGAAGGATCCGCGCATGTTCGTTACCCCTGCCTATGCCCAGGCCGCCGGCGGCGCTGGAGGCGAGCCGAGCTTCCTGGTCTCGATGCTGCCGTTGATCCTGATCTTCGTCATCTTCTACTTCCTGCTGATTCGGCCGCAGCAGAAACGGCAGAAAGAGCACAAGGCCATGGTCGACAACCTGCGCCGCAACGACAACGTCGTCACCGCCGGGGGAATCCTCGGCAAGGTGACCAAGGTCGGCGAGGGCGAGGAGGTCGAGCTCGAGATTGCCAAGGATGTGCGGATCAAGGTGATCCGCTCGACCATCTCGGCGGCGTTAGCCAAGACCGAGCCGGCCAACGGCAACTGATCCGCGCGCGGCCGGGCAGTGCCCCGGCGGCAGCGGCGAGCGAGGCGGCATCATGTTGTTCTTCCCCCTCTGGCAGCGAATCCTGGTGATCGGCATCTGCCTGATCGGCCTTCTGTTCTCGATGCCGAACCTGTTCTACGAGCAGGTCGACGCCTACAACCGGGCGCCGGTCGAGATCGCCAGGCTCGAGGCCGACGGAAAGCCGGTTCCGGACGAGTTGAAGGCAGCGGCGCAAGGCTGGCCGTCCTGGCTGCCCTCGGACGTGGTCAATCTCGGACTCGACCTGCGCGGCGGCGCGCATCTTTTGGTCGAGGTGCAGATCGCCGAGGTTGTCGCCGAACGGATGGAGACGCTCAGGGTCGACGTGCGCAAGGCGCTGATCGATGGCGGTGTGCGGCGCTTCACCTACCTGCGCGCGGCCAAGGACCATGTGAGCGTGCGGATCACCAAGCCCGAGGACGTTGCCCGTGCCGGCGAAATACTGAACGGGCTGGCGCAGCCCATTGGCGGGTCCCTCGGCGGTCGGCTGGGTCGGCTGGCGTCCGGCGTCGACCTGGACGTCACCGAAGCCGGCGACCAGAGCTACCGTCTCGCCATGACCGAGGGCGCGTTGATCGGTCTCACCGACCAGACCATGAGTCAGTCGCTGGAGATCATCCGGCGGCGGATCGACGAGGCCGGCACTCGCGAGCCATCGATCCAGCGGCAGGGCAACGACCGGGTGCTGATCCAGGTTCCGGGCATCGGCTCGGCCGACGAGCTGCTGGGCCTGATCGGGCGCACCGCAAAGCTGACCTTCCACATGGTCGAGGGTTACGGCGAGGAAGCAGCGACGCCCGGTCCCGGCCAGATCGTGGTTCACAGCGTCGAGGACGGTCGAAACTACCTGGTCGAGCGGCGGGCACCGGTAACCGGCGAGTGCCTGGAAGACAGCACCATGGGCTTCCACCCGCAGAACGGCCTGCCGGTGGTGAATTTCCGCTTCGACACCGGCTGTGCGCGCATCTTCGGGACGCTCACGGCAAACAATGTAGGCGAGCTGTTCGCCATCGTGCTCGACAACGAGGTGATCTCGGCGCCGCGGATCCAGAGCCCGATCCTAGGCGGCGCCGGCTATATCGAGGGCAACTTCACCGTCGAGAGCGCCACCGAGCTGGCGATCCTGTTGCGCTCGGGTGCGCTGCCGGCCTCGATCGAGGTGCTGGAGCAGCGGACGGTCGGCCCTGACCTCGGCGCCGACTCGATCGCCAAGGGCAAGGTCGCGACCCTGATCGCCTTTGCCGCGGTGCTGGTGTTCATGGCCGCCTATTACGGGTTGTTCGGGCTCTTCGCCAATGTGGCGCTGCTCTTGAACGTCGGGCTGGTCTTCGGCGCCCTGTCGCTGATCGGCGCGACGCTCACTCTGCCCGGCATCGCCGGCATTGTGCTCACCATCGGCATGGCGGTCGATGCCAATGTGCTGATCTTCGAGCGGATCAAGGAGGAATTACGCTCGGCCAAGTACATCACCCGGGCGATCGAGCGCGGCTATTCCCATGCCTACAGCGCCATCTTCGATGCCAATGTCACCACTCTGATCGCCGCGGTGATCCTGTTCGGCATGGGCTCGGGCCCGGTCAAAGGCTTCGCGGTGACGCTCGGCTTCGGCATCATAACCTCGGTCTTCACCGCAGTCATGGTGGTGCGGATGATGATCAGCCTCTATGTGCGGCTGCGCCAGCCGAAGACCCTGAAGATCAACCTGATCCGGCTGGTGCCGGAGAAGACGGCGATCCCCTTCATGAGGCTGCGCAAGCTCTGCGCCGGGGCCTCCGGCGCGGCGGTCGTGGCCTCGATGCTGCTGGTGACGCTGATTGGGCTCAATTTCGGCATCGATTTCCGCGGCGGCACGCTGGTGCAGGTGCGCACCGAGGCGCTGGCGGATCTGGGGCAGATCCGGCGACTGGTCACCGGCATGGAGCTGGGCGACGTGGCGGTGCAGAGCTTCGGCTCGGAGTACGACGTGCTGGTCCGGGTTGAGGAACAGGCCGGCGCCGAGGAGCAGGAGCAGGCGGTTGCCACCGAAATCAGGGAGGTGCTGACCTCGGAGATCCCTGGCACCGACATTCTGCGGGTCGAGGCGGTGGGGCCGGAGGTCTCGGGCGAGCTGCTGCAGTCCGGTGTTCTGGCGATCCTGATCGCGGTCGGCGCAGTGCTGTTCTATATCTGGCTGCGTTTCGAGTGGCAGTTCGGTCTCGGCGCGGTGGTGGCGCTCGGCCACGACGTGGCGCTGACGGTGGGGGTGTTCTCGCTGATCGGAATCGAGTTCAACCTCTCGACCATCGCCGCGATCCTGACCATCGTCGGCTATTCGCTGAACGACACCGTGGTGGTCTATGACCGGGTGCGCGAGAACCTGCGGAAATACAAGAAGCTGCCGCTGACGGAGGTCCTGGACCTCACGGTCAACGAAACCCTGAGCCGGACACTGATGACCTCGCTGACCACGCTCCTGGCGCTGGTGGCGATGTTCGTGCTGGGTCCCGAGGTGATCAAGGGCTTCACCTTCGCAATGATCTGGGGCGTGGTGGTCGGCACCTACTCGTCGATCTTCGTCGCCGCGCCGCTGTTGCTGTGGTTCAAGGTCAAGCGGGACTGGACGTCAGGCGATGATTCGAGGGCCGGAGTGCAGTTCGGCGGCGCGCAGGTATAGGATGGGTCGAGACCCATCCCACAGTGCCGAGGACACGGCATGCGGATGACCGAGATCAGTCTGACCGGGCGATTGCCCGTCGATTCCTACGGGCCGGGCGGGTTCCGGGTCGATGGGGCCTGGCATGTTGGCTCGCTGATCCTGTCGCCGGCAGGGGTGCACCGGTTCGAGGCGCCGCTGGATCTGGAAGCCTTGGACCCGGTGCTGGACCAGGCGGTTGAGATCGACGTTCTGCTGGTCGGGCAGGGCGCCGAGATCGCGCCGCTGGCGGCATCGCTGCAGGAGGCGCTGGAGACGGCGGGGATCGGGGTCGAGATCATGTCCACCGCCTCGGCCTGCCGGACCTACAACGTGCTTCTGGTCGAGGACCGTCGGGTGGCGGCGGTGCTGGTCGCGATCTGAGCTGCTCAGAGAAACAGCATCGCCGCCACGGAGACCACCAGCAGCAGGGCGAAGAGGATGTTCAGCGCTCGGCCGGCGCGCGGGCTTTGCACCAGCCGCGCCAGGGTCGTCCCGCCGAGCATCCAGGCTGTGTTGATCGCTAGGGCACAGGCGGTCAGGAGGCCGACTTTCAGGACCGCCCCGGCCACTGGATCCTGCAGCAACGGATAGCCGGAGAACAGGGCGGCCATCGCACCCCATGCCTTCGGGTTGGCGACCGCCATGACGTAGACGCCGAACAGGGACGGGAAGATCTCATCCTCCTCGATGCCTCCGACAGGTGGTGCCATCGCGATCCGGTAGGCGAGGTAGAGGACATACAGCCCGGCCAGCACTGAAACAGCGGGCGTCAGTCCGGGCAGCAAGGCCAGCAGCCCGATGACTCCGAAAGCAACCAGAACCATGACCGTGGCGGTGCCCGTCGTCATCACGGCGACATGGGGGAAGGCGCGCACCCCGTAGGCGGCGTCGAAGGCCGCCGACGCAAGCGTCACCGGACCCGGCGTGCTCATCAGTGCGATCACCGCCGCGGAGAGGGACAGCAGGTTCTCCATGGCCGGGATCGTGTTGGCAAAACCAGGTCCAGTCCAGCGGCAACTGTGCCCGCAGCGCAATTGCCTCGCATTCCGCTTTCATCGGCAGGCAAACGAACTATAGTCCCGACTCGAGGGCCGCGGCCCTGCGAGATACATGCCTGACACAAGACAAGGGGGAACGACCCATGGCTTTTAAACTTCCCGACCTCCCATATGCCCACAATGCCCTAGCCGATGGCGGCATGTCGGAGGAGACGCTGCAGTATCACCACGACCTACACCACAAGGCCTATGTCGACAACGGCAACAAGCTGCTGGCCGGCTCGGGCCTCGAGGGCAAGAGCCTGGAGGAGATCGTTGTTGCCGCCTACAACGACGCCGATAGGGCGGGGCTGTTCAACAACGCCTCGCAGCATTGGAACCACATCCAGTTCTGGGAGATGATGGGCCCCGGTGGCCGCGCCATGCCGTCGGAGCTGGAAGGTCGGATCAAGGACGGCTTCGGCTCGGTCGACGCCTTCAAGGAGCAGTTCGTCGCCGCTGGTGTGGGCCAGTTCGGCTCGGGCTGGTGCTGGCTGGTGAAGGAGGGCGATGCGCTGAAGGTCACCAAGACCCCGAACGGGGTGAACCCGCTCTGCTTCGGTCAGACTGCTCTCTTGGGCTGCGATGTTTGGGAGCACTCCTACTACATCGATTTCCGCAACCGGCGCCCGGCCTATATCGAGAATTTTCTCGCCAATCTGGTCAACTGGGAGAACGTCGCCGAGCGCCTGGCGGCTGCCGGCGGCTGAGCGCGGCCGGATCGCGACGTGGAGGCCCCGGGTGCCGCGCCCGGGGCCTTTCTCGTGCTAGAGATCGGCGACGTTGCGGGGGTGATGACGTCGCCGCCCCCTCTCGATCTCTCCCGCCGGCGGGGGGAAACAGCCGGTGGCTGGGCGGGCGGCGCTGTCGCCGGTTCAAGGGAGGGCGCGGCGCAGGACCTCGATCAGCTCGTCGACGCTTCTCGTGACGGTCAGGAAGTCGCGGAACTCGCGGCTGACGAAGCCCTCGCTGATCATGTGGTCGAACAGCGCCAGCAGCGGGCCCCAGTAGTCGTCGGTGTTCAGCAGCAGAACCGGCTTTTTGTGCAGCCCCAGGAGCCGCCAGCTCAACACCTCGATCAGCTCGTCCAGGGTGCCGGGGCCCCCTGGCAGCGCAATCACCGCATCGGCATTGGTGAACATCAGCTTCTTGCGCTCGTGCATGGTCTCGGTGACGACAAGCGCGTGGATGTCCTGTTTGCCGACCTCGAGATCGAAGATATGGCGCGGAATGAAGCCGGTGACCCGGGCGCTGGAGGTCTGGGCGGCTTGGGCGGCCTCGCCCATGAGACCGAGATCGCCGGCACCGTAGACCAGCGCATAGCCGGCGTCCGCCAGCGCCGCGCCGAGCGCTCTGGCATCGCGCACATAGGCTGGATTGCGGCCGCTGCGCGAGCCGCAATAGAGGCAGACCGAACGCTGTGACGGCCGAGATGGTGGCATTTGCCGCACTCCCGCGCAAGATCGTCAACGAATGTTTACACGAGGGGAAATTCGTAGGATAGGGTGCGCCGACGGGCGTGTGGAGAGCGGAAGGCATCGCAGCGATGCAAAAGAAGGCCAAGCTGGTGATCTCGGGCGTTCTCGTTGCGCTTGTCTGCCTGTTCGTCTGGTGGCAGTTGCAGCCCGAGCCCGCGCCGACGGAAGCGCCGCAGCCGACGCCCGCACCTGCATCGGAGACGGCCGCTGAACCCGCGCAGGAGACTGTCGGGCAGGCCGAGGGGAAGACGACCGAAGAGGCGGCGCCAGAAACCGTGGAGACGGTCGCGCCGGACTTCGATGTGGTGCGCGTCTCGCCGGAAGGCCAGACGGTGATTGCCGGGCGCGCCGGGCCGGGCCAGGAGGTGGAGATCCTGCTCGACGGCCAGGTGATCGGAACTGCCGAGGCCGATGCCATTGGAGCCTTCGCCGCCGTTCTCGACATTCCGCCCTCCAACGAGGCGCGCGAGCTGGCGCTGCGGGTTCTGCTTGCCGCGGATGACCCAGCGGCTGGTGAGCCAACGGTTCTGGCCCTGGCACCGACGGAGGCAAAAGCCGAGCCAGCGACCGGCGCGGAGTCCGGGTCCACTGCCGGGGCGAGCCGCAAGGACGCGACGACGCCACCGGCCGAGGCGCAAGCCAGTACGGCAACCACCGAGGGCGTTGCCGAGCCAAGCATGGCCGAGGTGCCGGCGGCCAGAACCGGATCAACCGGGGAACCGCCTGCGGCGGCGGCGGTCGCGACCGAGGCGGCCACGGCTGTCGTGCAAGCGGTTGAGAAGGCGGCGACGCAGGCGGCGGCGGAGGTGGAAGCGGCGGAGGCTGCAGCCGAAGCGGCGGCGAGGGCCGAGGCCGACAAGGCGGCGGCGGAGGTCGATGCGGCAAAGGCTACGGCGGAGTTGGACGCGAAGATCGAGGCTGAGGAAGCGTCGACAGAGGCGGAAGCGGCAAAGGCAGCGGCGGAAACGGCTGTGAAGGCCGAGACCGGGAAGGTTACCGCGCAGGCCGAGGCGGCAAGGGCCGCTGACACCGGCGTTGCCGAGCCGAAGCTTGACCGCTACGCCGTCAGCACGCCGGTCGTGATCCTGCCGCAGTCCGGCGCCGAGGAAGCGCCGCTGCTGGTCAAGCCCGAGGCCGAGGACGTGACGCTGCCGCAGCCGGCGCAGGTCGAGCCGGCCCAGGGCATCGTGCTCGACCGGCTCACCTATTCGCATCAGGGCGACCTGATCGCCGCCGGGCGCGGCCGCGTGGGCGCGGTGGTGCGGATCTATGTCAATGCCGTGTTCCACGCCCAGGTGCGGTGCAACGATACGGGCCGGTGGCGGGTCGCGATCGCCTCGGGCGTCGCCACCCGCGCCAAGCTGCTGCGCTTCGATGAGATCGATGCCGATGGCGCGGTGGTCAGCCGGCTGGAGACCCCCTTCGAATACTCGCCGGCGGCCGAGACCCAGGGGCTGCGCCAGCGCAAGATCGAGGTGCAGAAGGGCAACTATCTCTGGAAGTTCGCCGAGCAGTATTACGGCGAGGGCTGGCGCTACAGCGTCATCTTCAGCGCCAACTCGGCGTTGATCCGTGACCCGGACCTTATATATCCAGGGCAGGTCTTCACCATTCCCGAGCTGGTCGACAGCCAGTAGGGGATCCCGGACGGGAGTCAGCGTATGCGTCGCAGCCGCCGGCGTGCCTCGACCGCGGGCGCGCCCGATCTTCGCACCCTCGTCCGGGTGATGCCGGATCTCTGGCCGCGCGACCGTGCGGACTTAAGGCTGAGGGTGGTGGTGTCGCTGGCGCTCTTGGTGCTGGCCAAGCTCGCCACCATCGTCACCCCTTTCTTCTATCGCGCCGCTGTCGACGGGCTGGTGCCGGAGACGGCGACAGCGGCGCTCTTCGCCCCGGTGGTGCTGGTCATTGCCTACGGCTTCACCCGGCTGATGGGCACGGTGCTGCAGCAGAGCCGCGACGTCATCTTCGCCCGCGTCACCCAGCACGCGCTGCGCAAGCTGGCGCTGAGGACCTTCACCCATATCCACCGGCTGTCGCTGAGCTACCACATCTCGCGCTGGACCGGGGCGCTCAGCCGGATCGTCGACCGCGGCATCAAGGCGATCGACTTCCTGCTGCGGTTCCTGATCTTCAACATCGTGCCGCTGTTCGTCGAGCTGATGGTGGTGGTGGTGATCTTCTGGGCCGCGTTCGGGTTCTGGTACTTCGCCGTGCTGGTGGCGACCATCGCCGCCTATGTCGCCTTCACCCTGGCGGTCACCGAGTGGCGGGTGAAGATCCGCATCCTCATGAACCAGGAGGACCAGGACGCGCATCAGAAGGCGGTGGACAGCCTGCTGAACTACGAGACGGTGAAGTATTTCGGCGCCGAGGGGCGCGAGGCGGAGCGCTACGACGCGGCGATGCGCGGCTACGAGAAGGCGGCGGTCAAGACCTCGTGGTCGCTCGGGCTCTTGAACTCCGGCCAGGCGCTGATCATCGTCACCGGCTTGGTGGCGGTGATGGCGATGCTGGCGCTCGAGGTGCAGGCCGGGACGATGACGGTTGGCTCCTTCGTCATGGCCAACACCTATGTGATCCAGATCACCATGCCGCTGAACTTCCTCGGCTCGGCCTATCGCGAGATCCGCCAGTCGCTGATCGACATGCGCGAGATGTACGAGCTGACCGACGAGGCGCCGGAGATCGTCGACGCGGCTGGCGCCGGCGTGCTGGCCGTCGACCGGGGCGAGGTGGCGTTCCGCAGTGTCGATTTCGACTGCGGCCCGGGCCGGTCGACCCTGCGCGGCGTCTCGTTCACGGTGCCGGGCGGGCGCAGCCTGGCGGTGGTCGGGCCGTCCGGGGCGGGCAAGTCGACCATCTTCCGACTGTTGTTCCGGCTCTACGACGTCACCGGCGGGGCGATCGAGATCGACGGCCAGGACCTGCGCGAGGTGACCCAGGAATCCCTGCGCGCCGCCATCGGAGTGGTGCCGCAGGACACGGTGCTGTTCAACGATACCATCGGCTACAACATCGCCTATGGCCGCGAGGGCGCGAGCCGGGACGAGGTGGAGGCGGCGGCTAAGGCGGCGCGGATCCACGATTTCATCGCTGGGCTGCCCGAGGGCTACGACACGATGGTCGGCGAACGCGGGCTGAAGCTCTCCGGCGGCGAGAAGCAGCGGGTGGCGATAGCCTGCACCATCCTCAAGGACCCGCCGATCCTGATCCTCGACGAAGCGACCTCAGCGCTCGACACCCAAACCGAGCGCGAGATTCAGGCGGAGCTGAGGCGCTTGAGCGAGAACCGCACGGTGCTGATGATTGCGCACCGGCTCTCCACCGTGGTCGAGGCGGACGAAATCGTGGTCCTCGACCGCGGCGAGATGGTCGAGCGGGGCCGGCACGCCGAACTGCTGGCACATGGCGGGCGCTATGCCCAGATGTGGGCGCGGCAGGAGCGGGAGGAGGAGACGGTCTGAGGCGGGCGTCGCCGGCCGGATGGCAGATCCTCCGACCCCTCCCGCCAACGCGGGAGAGGAATGGACTGCATTGCCGGGTGGGCGGTGGACCCCTCACCTGTCCTCTCCCCTGACAGGGGAGAGGGACGAAAACCCGATCGGAGTTCTCGTCACCTGAGGAAAAACTGCGGAGCGGACGCCCTCCTCCCCTGGAGGGGAAGAGCCAGAGGAGGGGTCCTGCGACGCCGGCAACTTGGCGCGACGCGCCGTTGTGCTTAGGATGACCGAGCAACGACAGGAAGGACGCCAGCCATGACCCTGCGAAAGGGGCGCTGCCTCTGCGGCGCGGTGCGCTACGAGTACGAGGGGCCGGAGAACTGGATCGGCCATTGCCACTGCGAGAGCTGCCGGCGCAACACCTCGTCGCCGTTCACCACCTTCATGGGGGTGCCGAGGAGTGCGGTCCGGTTCACCGGCATCGAGCCGGCGGTCTACCACTCCTCGCTTGGGGTGCAACGGCTCTACTGCCCCGACTGCGGCGCACCGGTGGCCTATGACGCCGACAAGTTCCCGGACGAGATCCACTTCTACCTTTCGGCGCTGGAGGATGCCTCGGGCCTCGCACCGCAGTTCCATGTTTTAGCCGGTGAGAAGGTGCCGTGGATCACCCTCGGCGACGACCTGCCGAAATACGTCAAGGGCACCAGCGGGCCGCAGATGGGGGAGTGAGCGGGTCAAAGACGCATCAGCACCACGCCGGTAACGATCAGCGCCGCTGAGACCCAGCGTCCCGGGCTGGCGTGCTCGCGCAGCAGAAAGACGCCGATCAGCATGGCGAAGAGGACGCTGGTCTCGCGCAACGCCGCGACCAGCGCCAGCGGCGCCAGCGTGAAGGCCCAGATCGCGATCCAGTAGGCGCCGAGCGACAGCGCCCCGGCGGTGACGCCGCTGCGCCAGGCGGGGACCAGCGCGGCGAACACGCCGCGTCCGCGCATCGCCACGGCGCACGCCGTCATGCCGAGGGCGTCGCCCGCGAACATCCACAAGGTATAGCCCGAGGCAGTCTCGGCGATGCGGGCGCCGACGCCGTCGACCAGGGTATAGGCGGCGGTGAATCCGGCAGTGCCGAGGGCGTAGGCCAGCGCCAGCGGCGACAGGCGGTCGAGGCCGTTCGCGCGCGACCCCGGGTGGGCCATGGCGATTACCCCGAGCCCGATCGCCAACACCGCGGCGGTCTTGCCCGCGGTCATCGTCTCGCCGAGAAACAGCGCGCCGACCAGCGCCACGATCATCGGCGCGGTGCCGCGCGCCAAGGGGTAGACCTGGCTGAGGTCGCCATGCTGGTAGGCGCGGATCAGGAACAGCTTGTAGCCGATATGCAGCGCCGCCGAGCCCGACACCCAAGGCCAGGCCGCGGGCGTCGGCAGGGGAAAGAACGGCAGAAGGCAGAGCGCGATGCCCCCTTGGGCCATCGCCAGCAGCAGGATCGACGAAAACCGGTCGAGCCCGACCTTGGCTATCGCGTTCCACCCCGCATGCATCAGCGCGGCGGCGAGCACGGCGAGGAAGATGACGATATCCAGGGTGGATCTCCGGCAATTGATGCGGGCGGCGGTGTCGCAGAACTGTCATAAAGCGGCCGCGGCGGGACGCAAGAGGCGACCGCCGGCGCGCCAAAGGCGCGCATGGCGGTGTATGGGGGCGGGAGTGGGGCTGCAGCGCTTCCCGCGGGGTGTGCGCTTCAGCGCGCGGCCCGCGGGGCGCAACCTTCGGCTGCGGCACCTGTTCGGCGGCGCAGACGACCTGTGGAGGGCGGCGGACGCGGTGTCGGTCGAGACCGTCTCGGGTGAGGGCCGGTCTGCGCATCAGGAGCGAAGCGGCGTGAACGCTCTGCGGAGCAGCCCGGGGCGCCGCTGATCCGCCAGTTCCTGCAGATCGAAGTAGAACGCGATCGCCCTCGGGTGATCGATCGGCATGAGCCCTCTCACCACATGGCCTCGGGCCGTGGTCTCGATTGCTCCGAGCTTGGCGGCGATCGCCAGCATCGGGTAGTTGCCGTGGTGCCCGAAGACGACTAGGCTGGCCATTCCCTTCTCGAGCGTGCGCGACAACGCCCGTGCGACGAGCTCGGTGCCGACGCCCTGGCCGCGCCATCTCGGCTCGACCGCCAGGGCCGCTTCGGCGCTTTGGTCGCCATAGAAGATCTCGATCGCGTCCCGCAACGCGCCTTTGCTGAACCAACCGATGGTTTCATGCTCGGGATTGTCACGGTGCACGTGCGCCAGCAGGTCGGTTTCGTCGACAAAGGTCAGGAACCGATCGTGCCTGGCCTCTTCGGGAAGGCGCTTCAGATGGTCGATGAGCAGGCGCCGCTCGCTGCGGTGCAGGTTGCGGTAGTGTTCCCGACTGAATGGCCATGTATACATTGTCGAACCGTCGTTTGACGGTGAGTCAATCTCTCCCCCCTGGACTGGCCGCCGGAATGCAACCTAAGTTAAACAATTATTAACACAGAACAACCTGAACGCGCAAGATTTTGGGAAACTGTGCAGCGGGACTCAGGATTTGGTCGAACCGACGTGGAGGTGTTCGAGGTCACTAAACCACTACCGGCTGACGCCGGCAGGTTTGTCGGCGTGCTGCTCAATATACTGAAGCATGATCTCGTCGGTGACGTTGCCGCTGGTCGGGCAGAAGCAGCCCCTGGCCCAGAAGTGCCGGCCCCAGTAGCGCTTCCTGAGGTCCGGGAA
>Ga0209049_1000119_pt1 | contig 15870 bp, 16 predicted proteins | sample WorMetulBAHAMAS2_FD_187398 | JGI IMG/M metagenome (GOLD analysis project Ga0209049, IMG submission 187398) | Marine gutless worms symbiont microbial communities from Max Planck institute for Marine Microbiology, Germany - Olavius ullae BAHAMAS.2... | ecosystem: Host-associated > Annelida >...
TGGAGACCGAACTGCAACGCCTGGCGGATCAGGGGTACCGCGAGGATGAGGTGTTGTGGGTGTATGGGCGTTTGCTCAGGAAGCGCGGCGAAGTGGCCCCAAGCGTTGAACCGGCTGTGCTCAACTGTTTACCCGGACTCACCTACTGCTCAGTAGCCGCTGTCCCGCTTCTTTCGGAGACCCGTCGCCATTCAAATATTCGTATAGCGTCGTTCTCGTGATGTTTAGGTTTTGAGCGACCACTGTCGGCTTGCTGTCCCGGTCGGCAAGCGCCGACATTGCCATCGTGAGCTTTTCCCGCGTCATCTTGCGTGGTCTCCCACCCAAGCGGCCTCTCGCGCGTGCGGCGGCAAGTCCGGCGCAAGTACGCTCCCGGACCAATTCGGCCTCGAATTCGGCCAGGGCGGCGAAAATCCCGAACACGAGCCGCCTATCCGCGGTCGTGGTATCGATTTGAGCACCGGCCCCCGTTAGCACCTGCAAACCGACCCCGCGTCGATTCAGGTCTTCCACTACCTCGACCAGATGCTTACCTTATTAAAACTTATAGCACTTAAGTTAACTTGTAGTTCTTAATTTTAACTTAAAACTATTAGATCTTAAGTATTTCTAAGATAACTTGTAGTATATCATTAAAAAATTACTTATCATTCTTAAATATGCTCGCGGCGCGCGAACAGAGGCGGAAAGGGGGGAGGCGGGGTATCAACCGTCGCTAACATCTAAGCGACGGTTGATACAAAACAACTAAATGATGCAAATCAATCGATTAATACGAAAAGTTAGGGTTTTTTCTTGCTTTTATCATCGCTTTGTGTATAATATAACCAAAAGCGATAACAACGAAGCCTATCAGTCAGCAACCTATTAAATAACAATGAAACCTATCAATCCATCAGCAACGAAGCGTCGTGAGATCGAAAAGTGAGATCGAAAAAAAAGCTCGCACAGGTCAAGACGGAGCCGACCCGGAAACTTCCGTGGAACCGGGGACGGACGGTTGGGCAAATGCTCCCCTTGACTCGGGAACAGGTGCGCACGATCCGCTTTTTGCTGCAAGCGGAAACGGACAGCAACCCGCGCGATCTCGCGCTGTTCTGCACGGCTATCGACACCATGCTGCGCGCCAGCGACCTACTATCACTTTCCGTCGCTGACGTGACAGACCATACCGGGATCGTCCGGGATGAGTTTCCGGTTAGGCAGCGCAAAACTGGAAATGGAACCATCGTTGGAATCACGCCGGAAACGCGCGCCGCTATCGACCGCTGGATCCTGCGGATTACAGCTCACACAGCCTACGCCGGACCAAGGCCGCGATCATTTACGAGAAGACCAAGGACATCGAAAGCGTGCGCGAGCTGTTGGGACAAAAATCCGTCTCCGCGACCTCGGTTTATTTGAACATCTCGAAGCGCCAGGCGCTCGACTTGGCTAAAACCATTACCATTTAAGATCGGATTATGAAAGGCTCTTGCCGAGCGCCTGGCGCTTTGAAACAGCCCAGAGCCGTCCTCTCAGCGCCCGTAGCAGCATTGATCTCTCGCCGCCCAAGGCTCCCGAGCCGTGCCTGCAACGCCCGAGCTTTCGGATTGATCGGGGGATTGGTTCGGCAGGAAAGGAACGTTTAGGGCGTCTTGCGATGGATGGGGTGAGCTTCCAGGGTTGGTTGGTACATGATCGGACAGGGGTTTCCAGATCCCGTTTCCCTACGATCCCTGTAGCTTCGGCATCCCTGCCTGCGCGCGCATCCATGCGCTTGCCTGACCTGATAGCACGGAGCCATCTGTAGGGCGTTTCCGGTGGTGGGTAAGGGAAGAACCACGGAGAAGCCGTCACATGGCCTCTCAGAGCTTCTCAGGCGGTGTCCTCAAGGCCTTGGACTGGCCCACTCGACAATGGCCCTAGACATCTATGCGTGGCTCGTGCGCAACGGCTGCACCGGGTGCCACACCGACAACCCCAATTCATCGCCTGGGCCGCTTTCAAGAATCAGTTCGGAGCCGGGATGGGTCAGATGAACAACTTCAAGCGCAAATTCCGGGTTGCCCTGGGCCAAGTTCTTGCTTTCTACTCTCGTCCAAGGTTACCTGGGCTGATAGCCCAGAGCCGTTCTCTTAGCGCCTGTAGCGCGCTTCCAGCAGTAGGAAACCCCCACCAGGCGACGCCAGGAAGCTGTTAGCAAACGTTTGAGGGCCTCCTGCGGCGCTCATCCCGGCTTGATGCTGGAATGAGTCGCTTTGGCGGGCTCCTGCTCACGCTGTCAAGCGTTCCACACGTTCACTTAGCGACTCGAAAATTGTCTTAAAGCTGTCGCGGTTATCGATCATCGTTTTTTTGGCATGACCAAAAACTTTACCAACAACAGCGATGTCCTCATCAGTCATGGAAAACACCGGCTTCGACACTTGCTGACTAATTGCAATCAAAGAATTGAAATCCGACACGTGAGCTAAATCATAAGGTTGTAAACCAGTACCTGTTAAAACGTCATTCATCTTTTCCTCGTTAACCAAGCAATCGATACTTTTAAGGGAGGGAACGAACCGTTCATTAATCGTCTCCCTGATGCGATCAATCCAAAGTTGAAAGGACTTAGCCGGTTTTTCATGCCTGGGCCGATAACGCTGTTGAATCGCTCCTAAAAACTTTGGATGATTCTTGATTGGAAAATTCGATATGGGAAAGTTGTTACCTTCGATAAAACGGTTGATCTCATCATGCCATTTCAAAACTGTTTTTTCAAGCGACCCTATAGCTTGCAAGCAAAAATAGTCAGGAGATGCTGGTACAATAAAATAATCACTTGACATAAGGACAACCTCATTTAACCCGCCAACGCTGGGGCTTAAATCGTAAAGCACATAATCAATTTCTTGGGTCTGCGCAAGCAATTGAATTATCTTGGGAAGAGCGCCGGGGACATCTTGCGTTGCCGGAACCCCAAAGGCTATCTTCAGGGAGATGCTAATCTGAGAATCAAGATCGGCAAGGCTCAGATGACCAGGAAGCAAATACAAGTTAGGATTCCCAGTAGAAACAATTTTTCCGCTTTCCCCCTCTACGAACATATCGGCCTTTGTGCCTTTAATGGCAGCCTCTACTATGGGCTTCATAGTTAGGTTATCTCGGCTCGAATAAAAACGCTCCATCTCTTTGTCATCGATAGCCTCCTGCTCTAAAATCAAACCGGTAAGATTGCATTGAGGGTCAAGATCGACCACCAACACTTTATTTCCATGCTCAGCCAAACCCCAACCTAAATTAAACGTAGTTGTTGTTTTACTAACACCGCCTTTATGATTAAACAGTGCAATCGATTTAGTCATGTTATATCCGCCTATGAAGGGAAAAGCTGTTCGATCTGGCCCACGCTATTATACGTCCGGATCTGTCTCCAGAGCAGCACGGAAAATCGGCTCGGGAGCCGAAGGCACGGAGCCGCCCTCTCTGGACCTACGGAGCTTTTTTAGCGGCAGGAAGGAGATTACCGGTAAGCCACGGAGAAGCGGTTATTGGGCGTTTGAGGGTTTCCTCACGCTACACAACAGTCCGTCCGCCGCCCATCGCGAAAAAACGCTTTGTGCATAACCCCCCGGAATAACTCAAGTTATCCACGTGTACTTCGTATCACAAGCCGATAAGTACCTATATCTACCGAGGAAGCTGAAAAACCTAGCGGAGGAACGAGAGGAAGGCTTTGATATTTCTGACTTTTACACGAGGGAAGAGACGTATCGCAAAACCCATCCGGAATGGTTTAAGGGTGAAGACGAAAGGTTTAATCATCTCGAACCGTCAGCCCACAAGTGGGCTGTGGTTCCTTGCCGGTGCACTCGCCGGGTCGTTCTTTGGCTCGCTCATTTGGTAACCCACATTCGCTCATGAGCTGATCGCTACTGGAAGCGTCCTAAGCGCCCGCGGCGCGTTTCCAGCGACGGGCAACCTTCCTAACCAGTCGGTGTCGGGAAGCCGTCAGAGAACGTTGAGAGCCTTTCAGGCATTATCCTCAAGGGCAAGCCACGCGATCGCTGGAAGGCGCGGTCATGTCCGGGATGCGTTTCGTCGTACACCATCTGCATAAAGTTCTCGTCCTGCGTCCTCCGAATTGCGGCCAGAAGTTTCATTGTGGACGCCATGTTCATTCAGGGCCGAAGCGAACAGCGCCTGCGCGAGCTCTTGCGGGACATCGCGTTCGGTGAAGATCGCGCGGGCATTTATTTTTAGCCCGCCCCTCTCGGGAAAATCCTCCCCGATAGGAGGGGGGACTTAGGAATCTGTTTGGATCTCGCCGGATGGGGACCCCTACCCTGCGGCCCCCCCTTCTGTTGGCGCTGGAAAACCGGCGCAAAACGAATTTAACCGGCGATCCATCATGAGACGCCGACAAAATGTAAGATCGCCAGTGCTAATCGATCAGGCATGGTGCCTGATTAGAGTTAAAATCGGGTCACGACTTCGGATCGAGCATCCGCGTGCCACAATGACAACCAGGAGATGCTGCTTGCTGAAAAGCCCAGCTCTTCACCTGGTCTACAAGCACGCCATCTTCTCTATCGTGCCCTCACGTGCTTTCAAGCTGCCGCCGGAGCTTGGGCCTGATCCTGCGCATGAAAACAAACCGAAAGAAGCGCGGCGAAGTGGTCCCAAGCGTTGAGCCGGCTGTGCTCAACTGCTTACCCGGACTCACCTACTGCTCAGTACCCGCGTCATCTTGCGTGGTCTCCCACCCCAGCGGTCTCTCGCGCGTGCGGCTGCAAGTCCGGCGCAAGTACGCTCCCGGACCAATTGAGCATCGGCCCCCGTTAGCACCTGCAAACCGACCCCGCGCCGGTTCAGGTCTTCCACTACCTCGACCAGATACTTGAGGTTGCGACCAAGGCAGTCGAGCTTCCACACCACGAGGGCGTTGCCTGGTTGTAACGACTTCAAGCAAGTCGCCAATCCTGGCCGGTCATCCTTGCGCCCGGAGCTGAGGTCCGAGTAGATGCGCGCTGCCTCAACCCCGGCTTCCAACAAGGCATCACGCTGGAGATCGAGGACTTGGATACCGTCGCTTTTCGAGACGCGGATATACCCGATTTTCATACCAATACCGTAAGAAAAGATAAACTGAAGACAACAAACTTACCAAGATTTACGTATCGAGTTTCCTTACTGCTTTTCGTAGTATGTGGGGCGGGTTTAGCGAGAGCAAGGAAAACGAGCGTTTAACGGACAGTTTGACCGGCCATTCGTGTGCTGGACGGCCCAAGAATCTCAAACAGTCGGCTAGTAAGCGCAGGGATGCGCGCGCAGGCAGGATTCCGAAGTCTATAAGGATGTAGGAAGACGGGATGTAGAAGCCACCAGGCCGATATGTCCCGCTTGCCTGGCCTCTAGCCTCCTGCCCTTGCTGTAATTCGCCTTCTCAGCAAGCCAGAGTGGAGTTGTATAACTTACTGTTGTTGAGAAAAGACTTCCTGTTTTGTCATCTGTCAGAGTGCTACGGACCGTCGTCCCCTTCGATCAGTCTGGAATCCATAAAGAGCCAACCTGCAATGCCGAGTTGCCGGTCCAAATGGTCATCAGTCAAGCTTAGTTTTCTCGTTCCCACGCGCTGCATGGGAATTGGATACCGGGAGCGGGGCTTTTGCGGCACCCTCGGACACCCTCGGCGGGAGAGGGGTTAGGGAGAGGGCGAAAAAAGATGCAACGTCGTGATTTCTTCAAGCAGACCGGAGGCGCCTCCCTGGCGCTCGGCGCTGCTACTCTTGGTACCAAGGCCGTCCGGGCCGACACCGAGCACAAATGGAAGATGGTTACCACCTGGCCCAAGAACTTCCCCGGTCTGGGCACCGGCGCCAACCGACTCGCTGAACTCATCGGTGAGATGAGCGGGGGCCGTATCCGGGTGAAGGTGTATGGGGCCGAGGAGCTGGTACCCGCATTCGAGGTCTTCGATGCCGTCGCCCAAGGCACGGCCGAGATGGGCCATAGCGGGGCCTCCTATTGGAAAGGCAAGAGCGAGGCCACCCAGTTTTTCACCGCCGTTCCCTTCGGCATGACGGCTCAGGAACTGAACGGCTGGCTCTACCATGGAGGGGGCCTGGAGCTCTGGACCGAGCTCTACGCCGGTTTCGGTCTGGTCCCCGCACCGGCCGGAAACACCGGGGTCCAGATGGGGGGTTGGTTCAGCAAGGAGATCAAGAGTGTTGCGGATCTTTCCGGACTCAAAATGCGGATTCCGGGCCTCGGCGGCGAGATACTCAAACGCGCCGGATGTACGTCGGTCAATTTGCCGGGGGGCGAGCTCTTCGTTTCCCTACAGTCCGGTACCATCGACGCCACCGAGTGGGTAGGACCCTACAACGACCTGGCCTTCGGCCTCCACAAGGCCGCCAGATACTATTATTATCCCGGCTTCCATGAGCCCGGCTCGACCCTGGAAGCTGTTATCAACCGGACTGCCTTCTAGGCCCTGCCCGCGGATCTGCGGGCTATCGTACTCAACGCCTGCAAGGTGGTAAATCAGGGCATGCTGGCCGACTATACCGCCCATAACCCGGTCGCGCTGAAGGTCCTGCTTGATAAGCACGGCGTGGATATGCGTCCCTATCCGGACGATGTCATTGCCGAGCTACACCGGCTTGCTGAGGAAGTGGTCTTCGAGATCGCGGAGAAGGACGCATTCTCGCGCAAGGTGTATGCCTCCTACCGAAAGTTCTTCCAACAATCGAAACAATGGAGCAACATCTCCGAGCTGGCCTACCTGCGGGCACGGAACCTGGGTTGACCGGACAAGACGGCATGAGTTCACCCTTATGACTCGAACTGCGTATGCCGACAAACCCGACGACCTCTTGGCAGCGGGTCTTTCTCGCTGCCTTGCACTGCTCCTTTCGGTCCTCATAACCGTTGCCGGTTGTACGGCACCGATCGCGACCCGATAAGCATCCCGGCAGTAGTCGCCGACGCCAAGGTCTTGCCGGTGCCGCAGGCCATGATGAGTTGCCCCGGTCGCTTGCCTTGAAGCCCTCGATGGCGTTGGCGACGGCCTCCGTCTGATGCGGGCGTAGCGCTTTCTTGCCCGTAAGCCGCATACCCTCGGCATTGGCCAGGTTGAACTGGCTCCAATCGACCGGGCTGTCGGCCAAATCCTTGAACCACAATCGCGTGACCGGGATGGTTTGGTTCTCCAGCGCCTGCTTGGCGTGTTTGCTCCATTTATCGGTGGTGGCAACGATGAGGCGTTGACTGAAGCTGAGTTCTCCATCCGCCGTCTCAAAGCGCCTGCCGGAGGCGGTGAAAAAGGAGTCGATGTCGGATTCTTGGAGCGTATGTGTCGGGTCATAGAATTTGCATTGAATGGCCCAATAATCGCCGCTGCCGTGTTCCTGTGCCGTCAAGGTCGATACCGACGTTCGGCCCCCAACGATCCGGATATTCCGGCCATAACTATATCTCGGCAAGGCGGTTCCCATATTGCGAGTCTACCGTGAGATAGCGCTTCATCAGGCGCTCGAACTGGACGCCTTTGTCGTGTCTGGTGCGCGAGGCTGCTGCCAATGCATGGAATAGATCGCTGAAAGTTGTCTTGTTCATGGATGCAACAGGGTATGGGTTCACCCTTTCACGGGTAGTGGACCCAGGTCGGTCCTGCAAGCGCAGGGATGCGCGCGCAGGCAAGGATGCCGCAGTCTATAGGGATATAGGGAAGCTGGATCTGTAAACCACTAGGTTGGCATGTTCAACGAGCCTGGAACCTAAGCCACGTAGCACGCAAGATATCGCTGTGGTCTCTTTTTTGTAGACCAATGCCACGATCCGTCCAGCGATTGTTGTTGTCTGAAGATATCGTAGAGGGCTCTCTGCGGCTTTCCAAAGTTTTCTTAGGGATTCTCTTGGGCTAGTTTGTGCCTAAGTCTGAATTGATTTTTTACTGATTAGTGCCCGCCACTTAACCGAGGATTTACCGACACTTAATTTTCGCTCCGAAGCGAGCAGCCCGGCGAAGGGTCAATTTCCGGTGAGTGTAGGCTTGGTTCCGCGCTGAGGATCGCTGCGGCGAGGCGGTTTTGGCTCTGATTGACGGCAATTCAGCCGTAAAATTAGCCGTGGCACGGATCGGGGGTAAGGAGCAACCGTTCGGCTTCCTCGATGAGCCGCTCTCGGGTCCAGTGCGGGTGGGCTTGTTTGAGTTCCAGCGCCTTGACGTCTCGTCGGCGGCGGTGTTCCAGGTCGTCCGGCGGCTTGCGCTTTGGTTTCCCTGCGAGTTTTCCAGCCAAGGCTTTCAAAGCCAACGTCAATCGGGCTTGACCGGCGGTCTCTTGTGGCTTGGATTTTTTCGCTAGCCGCTTGCTGGCCTTGTCACGTTCGCGTTTCAGCATACCCCCCAGGCCGAACAGGCCGAACAGGTGGCGGGATATGGCCTTGACGGCGGCCAGTCCCCTCCAGGAGCCATCAGGGAGGCGTTTGCGGGGTTGGGCAATGGTCACTAGCCCGGCGGCCTTCAGATCGGCCAGGGCGCGTTCTACGCGCTTCGGGGCCATACCGGTTTGCTTGCCGATATAGTCCACGGTGAGACTCAAGAATCCGTCCTCGGTGGGGATGCCGACCCGCAGGCTGGCTAGGTCCGTGTACTTGAGCAAGGCCATCAGCAAGAGCAGACAGGCTTCCCGGCGCTCGCTGCGTTGCTGCCGCTCGCTACCGTTGGCTAGGTCCAGGGAGGGGATGATCTGGCGCGGATTATCGTAGTAGCTCTTGAGCAGAGCCATGAGCCGCGTGAGCACAAAGGGTATCCCGCCCTTGCCGGTCTTGGGTGGCTTCGGCAGCGTGAGCCTGGGGTTCCGCGGATCGTGCCCGCAGAAATTGCCGCCTAGGTTTTCACGCGGTGCGTAGGGCCTGCCCACGTGCGATCCCCAGATTGGCAAGCGGGGAGCGGGCAGTAGTCAATTCCCAAGTCCCCGTGATTAAGACCTTGCAACAGGGGATTTGAGCAGGTAGGATTTTCATCGACCGTTGCTGCCATACACACTGTTACGGTTACTTAACCCGCGTTGGGATGATAGTCCCCAGCGCGGGTTTCTCATTTATGCCTCGAAATTAGCGAGTGTTTCGGTTCCGGGCATCCCTTCCCGGTAATGGGTGATGACAGTAGTCTGTCAGACTACCACGGTACACGCTCATGCGTAATCCGCAGCCGTTTCCAACTTACCCTCGACGCTGTGCCCCATGGCGGCAGTCAGAGCGTGGCCTCTGAGCCACAAAGAGGCGTTCTAAGCCGTTCTCTCGGAGTTCTCTCGGAGTACCCCAACTTGTCCCACGGCCCACGGAAAGCCTCTACAGCCCTCTCCGTGGCTAGCGCATCGATGCCTGGATTTCAGGCAAAGCCCGGAGTCGCTTTACCGCTAGGGCCGTTTGTCGCCCTGGTGTTTTGGTAAAGAAGTCTGACGGGATACGGGCTTTGCCGCGACTGTAGGTGCGGTTCCCCAGTGAAGGATCGGCTAACCACACGGTCGATTCATCGATTCCCCGGAGCACAGAGAAATGCTCGGTCTTGCGGTGCTCAAGGTACACGATCCCCGGCATGTTGAGTCTAGCTAACTGATCGTAACTGGCGGAAATCCCAACGGCTCGAAACCCGAACTTGAGCAACGCTTGTTGCATGTCCTCGAACGAAGCCATAAGGTCGCCCGTATCCATGGCCCGCAACAAGTCTTGCTCGGTGACGGCCTGTCCGTAGTACTCGTTGAGTACGGTTGCGAGCGATGCCGCTCCGCAGGAATAATCCAGGTCTTGCTTCACTACCCGCTCGTCGCGTAGCGTCTTCCAGCTTTTGACCTTGATTTCCCCGGAGAGAGAAGGGCCACGGAGATATGCGCGCCCATCTTCCGCGTGTGTGCTAGACAAGATCGAGCACAATAGAACGCCGCAGATCACGTGCAGGAATGGCCGGATTGCCTTGTTCATTGCCCATCCCTGTTTTTTTGCTGCAATCTCAAATGCCCAGGACAGTTTTCCACTTCGCAACACGATATATAGCTATCATTACATTCTTTGTAGGGAAACATAGTATCAAGGGCACCCCGAGGAAACACCATCATCCGATTAATAACTCAAAGAAATATTCAGCCAACTTTAAAGCCCCACCCCCAATAGCCCCTCCCAAAGCTCCTATAGGTACAGCCGAGATAATTTGAATAAGAATAGATGAGGTAAAGACCCGTTCCCACACCCCGGTCTTTACGAGAAAAAAATACCCATACAAGAATAATGCAACGCCTCCCACCGCCCTAGAAAAATACCATTTATAAATATCATCTTGTACCCCCCCTTCCGGGGCAACAGCAAATTCAGTAAAAAACGTGAGGATAAAGATTAACGCCAAACCAACTATAGCAAGAGAAACCTCTGATATTCCTTTAGCTTTTAGTTTGGGGGCGACAGCATACCTTCCTATCACATAATACAAAAACGAATATAACAACATAAAATTTGTTACTTCTACTGTCATGCTGTCGCCCCGTTCAACTGGACAGATAGATGAAGTCCGCCCTTACCTTTGTTACCGGTAGTTCGGGATATACTAAGGGTAAGATGGACCGTACTCAGCATAGTCTGCTAGTTGCCTACGCAGTGCGCCCACCCCTCCCCTTGACTGGATATAAACGTCCAAAGGCACAGTTATAGGACTTGCCAGTGGATGTACCGAAAACAACCCCACAATGGCACCGCGCAGCATCCAGTCAGAGGCTCCGCTCCACTGCCACACCCCATGATTAGAGACTCCATAACCTAATCCATAACTACCACCAGTTACAAGGGTCCGCACGATCCAGCCCGGCCAAACTAACGCCCCCTTTGTTTCCTTCATTTCCTGTTCGGAAAGCAGCGCCAACTCCATAGGCTCACCGTCATTCTCGAACGCCATCTGCATATCGCGCTCGAAGCCCGGATACGGCATCTTCCCGAAAGCCGGGTTTGCTATGATCAATGCAAGGATACTTGCGGTTGTAGTTCTTAGACTTATTTTCATCTTCGGATACCTCTTGTGAAGTAAGGTGGGTGGTCAGAAAGTGTGCAACCAATCGAGCCTCAGATTTGAACCTCTGGTTCCTGAGACATTCGATGAAAAGGTCACGTTGAGAATGTTGTCGTCGGAAAAACCATAATCCACTCCAAGTTGTAAATCGGTATTGGTTTTCCGATATTGCCGCATGGGGGTATGCCAAGGCCACGTATTTGACCAGTTCACCCCGGCGTTGAGCGTGACGCGATCATTAACAGCAAAGGCGACCGACGGGTTCAAAGCAAAGGTATTGCCTGGATCGATGGTCGTCTCGCCATCCTTGCGCGGTAAATTGAGGCCGTAGTACCCCGAAAATACGAAAACGATTGGATCAGTCGATTTGTACGTGGTCAATCCGGCGGTCCAGGACTTGAGCGCGTAGGTGCTATCTCTCCCTCGCTCGAACAAGGCTCCCTCGATAAATCCGATCAGTGCCGGGGTCTCGGTGTCTTTTTTGAACTGGTAGCTTGTCCCGACCCAGGTGTTCAGAAAGCGGACGTCCGTCGTCGAGCCAACGGACGTACGGACGCTGCTGTATTGGCCGCTCCCTCGGGCGTAAATTTCCGTTTTACCCGTGAGACCATAACGCAGGGTTGCGGTGCCGACTAAGGTATCGCTATTTAAAAACCCCATGGTCGTGCTGTTACTGTATGCCAGCGATAGATTCAGTTTCAGCTTTCCCTTGTCGGTCAGGAGGCTCTCGACCACCAGCGGCAGATCGGCGTGCGCTACCGTGCCAAGTGAGCAGAGCATCACGGCAAGCGTGGGCCGGAACCCGTGCCGCTTGGGCTTCAAGTGCTCGGTGGATCGGGTGGGAAGATTCCAGCGGGTGTGCGGAATCGGCACACGAAAGGTATGATTGGCGCTAGCCATTGCCGAACCTCGGTACAGGTTGGGTTGTGGTTAGGTCCAGGGTGCGGGTGGAAACGCGCCTTGGACCGTCTATTCATCCGATAGAGTATTGAATTTCCCGCTACCGTCAATCACACCCCATCGGCGTATGTTTCATGATGGACTGATAACTTCCGGTGAGGAGAAGCGAAACGGGTACAGAGGGGATATAATCGGCGGCAGCCATGGCCTAACCTCGTCATCAGGTTGGTTATGGTTAGGGCCTTGATGCGTGTGTGAAACGCTTCAAGGCCCGATTCGTATCGGGCCAGATATGGCCTAACCTCGTCATCCGGTTGGTCGCGAGACCTTGGCGCACGTGTGAAACGCGCCAAAATCCGACTGTCTATTGAACAGGCTATCCAACTAACCCTGCTACGTCAATTGCTTTCAGTCAAGCCCTTCCAGTGATCGTCGGGGTTACGTGCCGGAATCCTGCGATTCGCGTTACGTCGGGCCGATCAGGCGTTCCACCATCGGGAGCGCCGCGATACCGCGTCATGTTACGAAAAGCAGTAAGGAAACTCGATATGTAAATCTTGGTCAGCTTGTTGCCTTTGATTTACCTTTTCTTACGGATTTGAACGGCGACACGCTTGGGATCACTTTGCTGCGCTTCTTTCGGTTTGCTTTCGGGCGCAGGCTTAGGTCCAAGCTCAGGCGGCAGCTTGAAAGCACGTGAGGGAACGATAGAGAAGATGGCGTGCTTGTAGACCAGGTGAAGGGCGGGGCTTTTCAGCAAGATGGCATACTGGTCGAACGACGCGATCTGTCCCTCAAGCTCGATCCCATTCACCAGAGACACGGACACCGGGACTTGCGCCTGACAGAAGGCGTCGAGGAGCATGTTCTGGAGCTTCTCTCCTCTCAACATAACAGCATCTCCTGGTTGTCATTGCGGTACCCGGATGCTCGATCCGAAGTCGTGACCCGATTTTAGCCCTAATCAGGCACCATGCCTGATCGATTAGAATTGGCGATCTTACATTTTGTCGGTGGACGAACGGAGAAAGCGCCTCGGCCAGCGCACGCCAAGCCATCTGGCGTGCACGTCGTTCCGGTGTCCAACCGTTTTGATGTGTCGATTAAGGGGTCCAGCACGGAGTCGTTTATCTCGCCCCTCAACACGGAAGCGATGTCCACATAGCGCAGTCCCTTGGCCGCCAGCATCTCCACCAGTCGGCGTTCGTCGGCTGTCGGGCCGAAAGGCTTCTGGCCCGCCTTGGCCGGAACCAACTCATCCATGAAATGCTTCATCAGCGTCGGCACAGAGACACCATCCCTCACCTGTGGGGCAATCTTGTCGAAAGGAACCCCCGCTTCTTGGGGAAACCGCGCCACCTTGGCGTGTTCCTTAAAGAGCCTCCTTTTTTTATGATTCTTATAGATTAAATACCATCAATCAACAACTTACGAATAACCACCCCATCGGCAGATTCCTACATCCAAACCGAACCGCAGTGCCTACAGATTGCCGGTGTTGCACCCGATAGCTCTCATGGCTAATCGGTGACTTCAGCGGCGAGTTCGTGGCTCGAACGCCTGAGTGCTGAGACCTGGCGTCGAAAGGCTTCTGTTTCGCCTGAATACAACCCGTGCTTGAAGTTGTGTTGATTTCCGCGTAAGGAAGCAGGGCGGGGGGGCCGGTGGACTTACCGCCGTGCATTCGACAGCGGCCATTCTTCATTGCTGCTGCGCAGACAGGGCGTCCCTTTCCTGGTCTTCGCGCCACACCGTGGGCATCGCTGCATCGCAAGCCAACGATGCATGGGGTTGGAACCCTTGGTTTTCGCTTCCCCTTTAGCGTCCGACATTGCCCACCACCGCCTGCCCACCGGCTCTAATATTGACATGTTCGACGATCATCTTCTGCTGACCTTTGCCTCTATGCTTGTTCAAAGCATCCAGCAACCGCGTATAGGTTCTCGATAGCTTGCCTGCCTGGTTGAGGTAATCCTGCTGCAAGCGGGGATGCTGTGTTCGCCCAACCAAGCCCGTCGGAAGCACTCCATGATCGCCTCCTGGATAGCGATCATCTGGGCCATGACCATACCTTCGATCTCATCTCTCGGCTTGAGGCTCATTAGGGCATCGAGCATGGCCTGACTCTTGCGCTTGATGACTTCCTGCGGCAGCCGTTCCTGGTTGGGAATAGCCATTTGCAGGCTGTCCAGGACGGCATCATTCCAAACATCCGACCGTGATCCACCGACACTTCCAATCTTGGATTCGAGAGCCGGGGTTTCTCGGATGACTAAGTTCGTGCTGGCAGGCATTTCATAATCTCAACTGATGCCGGCATAAGTTTACCGCAATTCAGCCTTATCAGGCAGCAAGATCAGCGGAGGTCCAACTATCGCAAAAATCGCAGCCATAACGGAATGGGTGGCTCAAAAATCTAATTCTGCGTACATTTTTCGTAATTCTGCGTACCAAAAATCCGCGTTAATTTTACATGAAAAACAATATGTTACGAATATTGCGTATTCTGCGTATTTTGCGCCATAAGGGGCATTTTTTATATGAAATATAAATAGGAACCAACATGTCGAGTTCAGGATAGGGGTTTAAGCGCAAAATACGCAGAATACGCAGAATACGCAATATTCGCTAAGTCCGCGTGACAAGCGGCCTAGAGCGCATTTGGAGCTTGTACGCAGAATTACGCACAATCGACGCGGAAGGTAAGAATCGCTCGCAGTAACGCCAGTCGGTATCCCAATTCCAGACGGCGGCTTCCGGCTCACCCTGGGCGCAGTGGCCAAGATGAGGATGCGTGGCGTGCCGGTTAAAATGGACGCAATCGCCGCAGCAAACGTTGCATGGGCGCGGGATAGGTTTTCCGGTTCCACGATTGTGGCACCAAGGACAGCCCGGAAGGTTGGCTGCATACCATAGCCAGATTGGGCCGCAGAGCTTACAGGTAGCGGCAAAGGTGTAATAGTCTGGGCGTTCTCCCCCTTCTCTTTGCCTCTGCTCGACCAATACCTGAGCAAAGGCGGCAAAATTTTCTCCCTTCAAAAGGCCCTTGCGCCAATCCTCGATGTCCTCCGGAGCTAATGCTGCCTTTACCTCGGTAGGGGTGATTGCAAGCCCCCGGCAAGCATCGGCTAGGATTTCCAGCAGCTTGGAGCTTTCTTCCTCTGAATGCTTATCCGCAGAACCCGCAATATCCGCACAATTAACTTCTTCGATAGATTTCTGCGAATCGTGCGTATCGGGGTTCCTAATCGGGATGGCGGCCTCAATGGATGTGCGCCAACTCACCGCTAGGCCCTCTTACCAAAGCCCAGACCTGATTCGCACCCTCGGGGATGAGGGGCGGCCCGGTCCGTCTTTTGGCTGCTCGATCACTTTGACATAACCGCGCTCTTCCAGGATATCCAAAGCCCTGCTAAGCGCATTGACGTTATGAAATTTTTTGCGTAGAGCATTGAAAGCGTCGCGCACGGAACAGCCGTTCTGTTTGCTCCGTTTTATCCAATCCAATACCTCCCGAGCCTTGGCAATAGTGAAATTGGCCCCCATCATGTCCAGCGCCGCTAGGCTATGAACGCTGATAACGGTGATGATCTCCAGGGCAGCGTTCATGGTCTCGGCAGTGATTTCAGCCGTCCATGGTTCGCCGTGGGCGTGCTTGATGCTGTGCAGCACTGCGGCCACGCGCGCCGCCGCCCCCGGTGCTTTGCCCGCCCAGCCGGTAAAGTGTTCCAGGTCTTCTCCGGGTTTCATCCGCTCTTCAATACTCAGGGAGAAGTCATGCCATTCCTTATAGGCTTCCCTGCTCAGCTTTAACGAGAAGAGCCTATTGCCGTCTTTGTCGGGATCTGATTCATTCCAATCCAGCATGGCGCGGAGACCGGCGTGATAGGCATTCTTCACCTCATCGGGTATGGGATGGGATTCCAATTTGCGGTAGCCCAGCGGGG
>Ga0209049_1000120_pt1 | contig 15798 bp, 12 predicted proteins | sample WorMetulBAHAMAS2_FD_187398 | JGI IMG/M metagenome (GOLD analysis project Ga0209049, IMG submission 187398) | Marine gutless worms symbiont microbial communities from Max Planck institute for Marine Microbiology, Germany - Olavius ullae BAHAMAS.2... | ecosystem: Host-associated > Annelida >...
TTCGCAACCGTGTGACGGTTGAGGTGGTAAGCCTCGGCCAGTTCCCGGTCGCTCACCGACTCGGGCTGAGACTGTAATTCCAGGCGGATAGCCGGTGGGGTACGGGCGTTCTTGTGCAACTGGATGTCCATGGTGGGTGATTGCTATACTCAAAGCGTGATGATGTCGGACTTGTCAATCGCCGTCGCCCTGCGGCTCGGCTTCCTTACCGCTCCCCTCTATTCCCTCCTCGGCCAGCAGGCGTAAGACCTCTCTCGCTTGCAATATAAGACCTCTCTCGCTTGCAATAGAGGATTGCTCCTCTTCAGTATATAATTATACGGGACCTGACATGATGACAAGTACCGCTGGCGGTGACAACCGGGTCAGCGAGCGCGCCCGGCATTTTCTCAAGGTCCTGATCGAACGCTACATCGAGGACGGTCAGCCTGTGGGCTCGCGGACCCTGTCGAAGGAAACGGGTCTGGAGCTGAGCCCGGCGACGGTGCGCAATGTGATGGCGGACCTGGAAGAGCTGGGGCTGGTGTCCTCGCCCCATGTCTCGTCCGGGCGGGTACCTACGGACTTGGGTTATCGGCTCTTTATCGACTCCCTGCTCACCGTCAAGCGATTGGCCGAACAGGAAGTGGACGCGTTGCGTCGCCAGCTGGACGACCTGGGCGATGCCTCCACGCTGATCGAGCGCGCCTCCCGGTTGCTTTCCGGTGCAACCCAGCTCGCGGGAGTGGTCATGGTGCCGCGCCACGAGCACAGTGCCTTCCGTCGGATCGAGTTTTTGTCCCTGTCCGGAAACCGGGTGCTGGCGATCCTGGTGACCAGCGAAGGCGAAGTCCACAACCGGATTATCAATATGGATCGCAGCTATTCACCGGCGGAGCTCGAACGGACGGCGAACTATTTGAACGACATGTTCAGCGGCCAGGATTTGCACGAGGTGCGCAACTGTCTGGTGGCGGACATGAAGACCACCCGCGAGCATATGGACCGGGTCATGCTGCAGGCGGTAGAGATGGCGCAACGGGTAGTGGAGGTCGCCGAGACCGCCGGGGGCACCGACGATTGCTTTATCGCCGGCCAGACCAATCTGATGGAATTCGACGAGCTGGCGAGTATGGAACGGCTCAAACAGCTCTTCGACGCCTTTACGGAGAAGAATCAGATCCTGCACCTGCTCGATCGCTGCATCGCGGCCGAGGGAGTGCGGATCTTCGTCGGCGAAGAATCCGGCTATCAATTGCTGGACAACTGTAGCCTGGTCACGGCGCCCTATGGTATCGACGAGCAAGTGATCGGCGCGCTGGGGGTGATCGGGCCGACACGCATGAATTATCCGCGGGTCATTCCACTGGTGGACATGACCGCGCGTCTGTTGACGGCGGCCCTGAAACAGTCCTAGCGAGGCTTTGCCTCAGACCCACGAGGCGTGAACCACTGTTGACAAGAACCACGATCAGATACGCCGTTTTTGCAATCGATTCGAGCCCGAAAAGTCGGACGTTTACGAGCCATTACAGGTAACGACCTGTTCATCGCAAAGAAAATTTGAGTTTGGAGGTTTCGATGGTAGCGGGGCGAGAGACAGACAAGCCGGAACAAGGGCCGGAAAAGCAGGGCGAATCGGCCCGGGACGCACCGGCGGCGACGGAGGCGGCGATGGCGGTGGAGGAGGGCATGGCGGCAACGGAAGCCGAGGAGACAGCGGCGCCGGCGGACGACGCCGACCCGGCCGGGGATGCTACGCCGGAACGTCTGACCGCCTTGCTGGAAGAGGCACGGGCCAAGGCGGATGAAAACTGGGACCAGTTGTTGCGGGTCCGCGCCGAGATGGAAAACCTGAAACGACGGCAGGCCAACGAGCTGGAGAAGACGCACAAATTCGCCCTCGAAGGCTTCGTGCGCGAGCTGTTGCAGGTACGCGACAGCCTGGAGCTGGGCCACGACGCGGCCTTGGACGAGGGCGCGGACATTGCCAAGCTCCGCGAGGGCACGGAGCTGACCCTCAAGCTGCTTACGGATGTGATGGGCAAATTCGGCGTCGAGCGGATCGACCCCCAGGGCCGACCCTTCGACCCCGCGTATCACCAGGCCATGACCATACAGCCTACGGAAGATGCGGCACTCAACACGGTAGTTACGGTGATCCAGAAGGGCTATCTGCTCAATGGTCGGTTGGTGCGACCGGCCATGGTGATCGTCGCGGCGGCACCGGCATCGGAACAGGCTTGAAAACCACGGGGTTTTACCCCAACTGAATCGGCAGAGCGGGCGCGTCGAGCGACGAGAACTCAATTCGGAGAAAGAGCATCATGGGCAAGATCATCGGCATTGACCTGGGTACCACCAACTCCTGCGTCGCCGTCATGGAGGGGGACAAGGTCAAGGTCATCGAAAACGCGGAAGGCGACCGCACCACCCCCTCCATCGTTGCTTTCAGCAACGACGACGAAGTCCTGGTCGGCCAGTCCGCGAAGCGGCAAGCGGTTACCAATCCGAAGCATACCCTGTTTGCGATCAAGCGACTGATCGGCCGCCGGTTCGATGACCAGGTAGTGGGGAAGGACAAGGATATGGTCCCCTACAACATCGTCAGGGCGGATAACGGCGACGCCTGGGTCGAGGTCAACGACAAGAAGATGGCCCCGCCGGAGATCTCCGCCAAGGTCCTCCAGAAGATGAGGAAGACCGCCGAGGACTATCTGGGGGGAGAGGTCAAAGAGGCCGTCATCACCGTGCCCGCCTACTTCAATGATTCCCAGCGGCAGGCAACCAAGGATGCCGGCCGGATCGCGGGCCTGGACGTCAAGCGCATCATCAACGAGCCTACCGCCGCCTCCCTGGCCTACGGCATGGACAAGCAGCGGGGCGATCAAAAGCTCGCAGTCTACGACCTGGGCGGGGGTACTTTCGATATCTCCATCATCGAGATCGCCGAGATCGAGGGCGAGCACCAGTTCGAAGTACTCTCGACCAACGGGGATACCTTCCTCGGGGGCGAGGATTTCGACCTGCGCATCATCGACTTCCTGGTGGCCGAATTCAAACGGGATCAAGCTGTCGACCTGCGTAATGATCCCTTGGCCCTGCAGCGCCTCAAGGAGGCCGCCGAGAAGGCCAAGATCGAGCTCAGCTCCAGCCAGCAGACCGACATCAATCTGCCCTACATCACGGCCGACGCGGCCGGACCCAAGCACGTGAACATCAAGCTCACCCGGGCCAAATTCGAATCGCTGGTGGAGGATCTGGTAGCGTGCACCATCGAGCCCTGCCGCATCGCCCTCAAGGACGCCGGGGTGACCGCGGGCGACATCGACGAAGTGATCCTGGTGGGCGGCCAGACCCGCATGCCCAAGGTCCAGGAACAGGTCGAGGCCTTTTTCGGCAAGGCGCCGCGCAAGGACGTCAACCCCGACGAGGCGGTCGCCATCGGCGCCGCCATCCAGGGCGGTGTGCTCGGCGGCGAGGTCAAAGACGTCCTGCTGCTCGACGTGACCCCGTTGAACCTGGGAATCGAGACCCTGGGCGGGGTGATGACCAAGCTGATCGAGAAGAACACCACCATCCCCACCTCGGCCCAACAGGTGTTCTCCACCGCCGACGATCATCAGACCGCGGTGACGGTACACGTACTCCAGGGGCAGCGCGAGCGCGCGGTCGACAACAAGTCCCTGGGCCGGTTCGACCTGAGCGAGATCCCTCCGGCCCCCCGCGGCGTGCCCCAGATCGAGGTCAAGTTCGACATCGACGCCAACGGCATCCTCAATGTCTCGGCCAAAGACAAGGCCACGGGCAAAGAGCAGTCCATCGTCATCAAGGCCTCGTCCGGCCTCTCGGACGACGAGATCGAGCGGATGGTCAAGGACGCCGAGGCCCACGCGGAAGACGACCGCCGATTCCACGAGCTGGTAGCGGTCCGCAACCAGGCGGATACCATGATCCACGCCACCCGCAAATCCATGGAACAGCTCGGGGACAACCTGGAGTCCGGCGAAAAGGCATCCATCGAGTCCGCCATCAAAGACCTGGAGGAGGCCGTGAAGGGCGAGGACAAGGACGCCATCGACAGCAAGCTCAAGCCCCTGGGCGATGCCTCCGCCAAAATGGCCGAGCGTCTCTACGCCCAGCAGCAGGGTGGGGCACCCGGCGGCGCGGCGGGACCGGGACCTGACATGGATCCCAAGGCCGGTGGGAACGAGACTGGCGGCGGCAAGGACGATGTGGTGGACGCCGAGTTCGAAGAAGTCAAAGACGACAAGAAATCGTAGGGCGGGAAAGCGCAGCGCATCCCGCTGGAACCATCGGCGGGATGCGCCGTTTTCTCGTTCCCACGCGCTGCGTGGGAACGTGGAAGCTCCGCGCTGCGGAGGCGAGCTGGTGTCCACCATTCCGTCTCCACGGGAACCAATCCCTCCAGGCCCCGATAATTCCGTGCACAGGATTATCGCCAATGCGCCAGCTGATCCGCTTCCCCGCGTTTGACCGGGTGGTTGGGGTTGTCTCCTTTTTCTCCTCCCACTGCGTTTCGTTGTAAGGCTCTTTATGGATTCCAGACTGATCGAAGGGGACGGCGGTCCGTAGCACTCTGACCGATGACAGAACAGGCAGTCTTTTCTCAACAACAACAGTAAGTTATACGACGCCCCTCTGGCTTGCTGAGAAGGCAAATTTGCGCAAAATAGCCTACCAGTCTGGAATCCATAAAGAGCCTCGTTGTAATTCCCCTTTTGCGGTCGCCGGGTGATTACTTCCAGCTGCATTGGCACCGGATCGGGGCGTGTGTTCTTGAATAGCCTTTCCGGCACGCTGAATGTCATGGTATGCGGCGCTTGCGGTTTCGGCTACGGCTCATGGGGCCTCTGAAACACTCCGCGGCGCGGAGCTTCGGCGTTCCCACGCGGCGCGTGGGAACGAGAGAAAATGATGCCCAACAAGTCGCTCCGCTGGACCGCTGCTCTGCTGCCGCTCCGCAGTAGCCGGTGAGCCTGGTCGTTCGAGCTCTGTCTGCTGACCACTGACTACTGACTATTTTGGAGCCATGGCTAAACGCGATTACTACGAAGTGCTGGGTGTCAACCGCAACGCCAGCGACTCCGACCTGAAGAAGGCCTACCGACGCTTGGCCATGAAGTACCACCCGGACCGTAATCCCGGGGTGGAAGCGGAACGCAACTTCAAGGAAGCCAAGGAGGCCTATGAGGTCCTGGGCGACCCCAAGAAGCGCTCGGCCTACGATCAGTTCGGCCATGCCGGCGTGGAAGCGAACGAAGGATTCGGCGGGGCTGGGGGATTCGGCGGCGGCTTCTCCGATATTTTCGGAGACGTGTTCGGGGACATCTTCGGCGGTGGAGGGCGGAGCGGGGGACGGCGCGTGCATCGGGGCGCCGATTTACGCTACGACCTCTCCCTCACCCTGGAAGAAGCGGTAGCAGGAAAGGAAGTCAAGATCCGCGTTCCCAGCTTGGTGGAGTGCCAGTTCTGCGGGGGCAGCGGTGCCAAGCCGGGGACCTCCGCCAAGACCTGCTCGACCTGCGGCGGCAACGGCCAGGTACGGATGCAGCAGGGCTTTTTCTCGGTACAGCAGACCTGTCCCCGGTGCCGTGGTCAGGGCACCGTCATCGAAGAGCATTGTAGCCATTGCCGGGGCGAGGGCCGGACGCGGGAGCAGAAGACCCTCTCGGTCAAGGTCCCGGCGGGTGTCGATACCGGCGACCGTATCCGGTTGTCCGGCAAAGGCGAACCGGGAGCGCGGAGTGGATCGCCCGGAGATCTTTACGTTCAGATCCTGGTCGAAACGCACCCCCTCTTCACGCGCGAGGACAATCACCTGTTCTGCGAGGTACCCATCGGCTTCGTCACCGCCGCCCTCGGCGGCGAGCTGCAAGTGCCGACCCTGAACGGAAAGGTCATGCTCAAGATCCCGGCCGGGACCCAGACCGGAAAGATGTTTCGGATGCGCGGCAAGGGCGTGAAACCGGTGCGCGGCGGCATCATGGGCGACCTCATCTGCCGCGTGAGCGTCGAGACGCCGGTAAACCTGACCGAGCGCCAAAAGGAACTACTGCGCGAGCTCGACGAAGCGGTTCAGGCCGGGGGCAGTAAACACAGCCCGCACTCCACATCCTGGCTCGATGGCGTCAAGAGCTTCTTCGAGAAGATGGGGTTTTAAGCATTTCGTCGTTAAAGGATTGAGCCGGTTTGGCGCTGCCGCGTGCCGTCCCTGAACGCCAATCACCCGGCACCGATGAGGCTGCGGGAATCGTTTGAACCGGTAGAGTAGAGAGCAGGTTTCCGTGTCCGTAGATCCAGCCTATCCGTTGCCGCACCTTTCGTCTGGCGGTGCCTCACGAGCCGGATCCTAGCCACGGTCGCCTGCTCCCCCTCATCAAACGCAGCATGCGGTTTTCCCGCACTGCGCTTTCCTGTTGCCTTCACAACTCAAGCTAATGCCGAGGTCGTCGATCAGGTCTGTTATCCGCCGGGCGGCGGGGAGGAAAGCGGATGCCGGCACGGACTCGCCGTCCGGCAGCTCGAGCCGCAGACCGGTTTCGTAGAGGGCTGTCTTTTCTCCCCGCAGGGCCATAATGGGCTGGTATACCAACTGCAGGCCTTCGGAGCGTGGCGCCGCTCGGACCAGTGCGGTCAACTGCGCGACGCGCTGGGGATCGGGGTCGGCAGATCCCGGTGGTCGATTGCCCCCGACCTGGCTCCCGACCTTGTCACCGGCCGGTTCACTTGACTTTGAACGGACCTGCCCGGTGCCGGTAGGCAGGGGCGGGGTGTCGTCTCCGCTCGGGTATTGCCGCCGCTGCCGCCTGCGGAAGGTGCGGATGTTCCGGCGCACGGTTGCGATTAATTGCTCCGGGTGGACCGGCTTGGCGATGAAGTCGTTGCCACCCACCCGCAGGGTATCCAGTTGCCGACCCGGATTCAGCTCCCGCTGCGGGCGTGCATTCCCGCCTCCTCTAGGACCCGGACGGCGAAGTTGGCCGCTACCGGCTGGTCGTCGACTACCAGAATCCGGTAGCCGCCCGGGTCGGGGTATCGCCGAGCGCGAGCAGTCGGGCGGCCAGCTCGTCCGCGGCCACGGGGCCGACCCAGAAGGCGTCCGCGCCGGCCCGTAAGGCCTGCAACCGTGGCTCGATTGCACCGGAATGGGCGATACAGGCCAGCGTGGGACGGTTGCCCCAGTGCCGCTCCACATGGTCCATCAGTGAGGCGATGTCCTGTCCCTCGGACAGGGTCCTGGTGTCCAGCACCAGGAGGGTCGTTCCCGCCGTCGGACACCCGTCCGCCGTCAGGGCATCGAGGGTCGGGAGGCCGCGTAGCGCGACGCCCGCCGTGGCAAGCCGTTCCGAGACCGCAGCGATCAGCTCGGTGTCCTTGCTCAGGAATATAATGAGTTGCGGCCCTTGCAGCTTGGGTTCCATGGTCATTTTTCCCTCGTCCCATAAGGATTGGAACTGGTTCAAAGCATGAAACAATCCTTGCGCTTTGGCTAGGTGTCAGGGACGCCTATTCATGTTTCGGCATCAGAAGTAGCGCGTCAACTCGATCCGGATGAAATCGTCCGCTGCGAACGCCGCCAGCGGGTCGCGGAGGGCCATGTCCAGGAAGACTTGTCCTTCGATAGAGAGCTTGTAGTTCTGTCCGATGCGGCGACTCGCCTCGACTCGAAATGATCTGCTGTCGTAATCGAGATCGAAGAAACCGCCAGCGAGTACTTCGCTGCTCTGGGGGTCGTTGAAGGTCAGCCGGGTGCCGATAAAGAGGTCGTTCTGATACGGCGAGCTCGCATCGAGTCGGCGCGAGTCATAGTTATGTTCGGCCAATACACCCAGGTCGAGCGGTGTGTCATGGATGCCGACGAAGGTGTATTCGAAGCCGCCGACCGCCGCGCGATAATCTTTCCCTTTGGTGTCGCGGTGCACCGCTTCGAGCTTCCATAACCAAGCCTCGCCGGTGTATTGAAATTCCAGGCCCGCCTGCCGCAGCAAGGGGTAATAGGGTATCAGACCGGAGGCGCCGGCCCGGATGTCGGGCACCAGATCCGGGGCGCGTGCCGTTCCCTGGAACCAGGAGAGCGCCGCATCGACCGGGCCGATGGTCTGATTCCAGCGCAGGGCATAGTCGAAGTGTCTTTGCTCCAAATCGGATTCATAGCGCGCCCGGTCGGTGTCGACGACCAGCGGCGTGCGCAGGCGCCCCTTGCTGCCCAGAAAGGTGCGCTCCCGAAACCAAGGTAATAGAAAGAGGTCGATCGCGCCGTTCCCCAGCACTCTGGTGACGCGCACCATCGGTTGGCCCAGTTTGTCTTCGCCGTCGATGTTCTCGATCGGATCCGTCTGATTGACGATGTCCACCAGGTGCTGGGATTCGGTCACTCCCCAGAATACCTTGTCGATGCCGGCGCGGATTTCCCAGCCGTCGGCCACGTGGAGATACTTGAGCTCCCGGATGTCGGCGTGGGTGCGCTCCTCGTCCATGCTGTCGACCCGCAGGAAGGGAATGAAGGTGAGCCCTCGTTTGCCGTCGTGCCACTGGTGGCGGAGCTCGGGCTGAAAGCTGAGCGAGAGGCCACCGTTCTTTTGTTCGGACCACTGGGCGGCGGAAGGGAAGAGGCGTGCCTCGACGGCCAGATTCCCGGACCAGTCCAGAGGGTATGCCGCGGACGCGAATATGATCGAGAGTGCTGGCAGCAGCCTTTGCGCGAGATTCATGGGTTCTCAACACCATGCCCGGGGGCAGCAAAACTTGATGGCATTGCGGTAAAAGAAACCACGAAAGGCACGAAAGGGTACGAAAGAAGGTTCGTGTCTTCCGTGGTTGGCTCTTTATGGATTCCAGACTGGTAGGATATTTTGCGCAAATTCGCCTTCTCAGCAAGCCAGAGGGGCATCGTATAACTTACTGTTGTTTTTGAGAAAAGACTGCCTGTTCTGTCATCGGTCAGAGTGCTACGGACCGCCGTCCCCTTCGATCAGTCTGGAATCCATAAAGGGCACTATGAGCATCACCATGAAAAATATTGAGCATGGGATTTTTCAAGGTCCCCTAAAGAGCCCCGTGGTTTTGTTCAATCAGGATCAACGCAGCCGCGCGAGCGCATTCTTGTTGAAATCGCCGCTGCCAAGTCCCGTGTCAAAGCGGTAATTGGACCATTTCAGAGTCGTCGACTTTCCGGTCTGATGGTTTTGCATGAACATCTCGTCGGCGCGCCAGTAGTTACCGGCGGGGAGCCTGTAGGATTTATAACCTTTCCACTCGAGGGTCTTGAGATGGATGCCTTTGCGGTCATAAAACTCCAGCTTTGCAGGGCGGTATTCCTTGGTATCGAACCATGCGATCTGTCTCGAGTACCCCGAATGCTTGTAGGCAGGGATGCGCTCTACCACATGGCACCGCCAACCCGAACCACAGGCCTCCTCGCGCAGGTATTTGTAGCGGTACTTTTCGACCTCCTGCGAGCCGATGTCTTCATACGCGAACTCGCTACCCATGAAGGGACCGGATTTGTTGCGTGAGGTGATGCGCTTGACGCGCTTCAGGGCCGGTAGATAGAGCCATTGATCGTCCGGCCTCAGACTGTGGGAAAAGGTCAGCATCGCGGTTCCCTTGACATCGGCCGGCTCGTCGAACAGGGACAGGCTCTTATCGCCGTCGTTTTGCATTTCCAGGGTCTTGGTGCGGATCTCACGCCGGCTCTCGTCGCCCCTGCGGTTGCGCAGAATCATAATCATGTCGGCGGTCTGGTCCTTCCAACCGCTGTCACGCCGATCGGCCGCGTTGGCGATGCGCAATCCCTTCTCCGCGGCGGTCTCGGCCGCGAGCGGGGCGCTGAAAATCAGCAGGATCAGGATCGGAATCAGTTGTCTCTTCATCGTTTTCTCCGGAGGTGATCGCGGGGGGGGTGCCCCGTCGGTGGCTTGGGCGCGAACTACGAATCATGCGTATCCGCTTCGAGCCACGCTCAATGCAGAATCTCATCGAGACGGCTCGCGGTGAGTATCCGCTCAGACCACTCCAGCAGGGTACCGCTCGTCGGCTTGCTTGATCCGGCGCCGTACCTCGTCGGGTAAGGTGCCGAATTTCAGGCGTAGCTGGCGTTCCAGTATCAAGGCTTCGCCTTGGTGTTTGCCTTGTTGTATACCTTGTCGCATGCCTTGTTGCATACCCTTTTCGTGAAAGCGTTCGGCAAATCGGCTCATGGTCTGATAGTCGCGTTGGTATTCGGCCCGCTCATTATCATCAAGCGCCGCGTAGATCCGGAAAAAAAGCGGAGCATACACCTGTCTGGCTTACGCATTCGTCGGCGTTGGGCCGAGGGCAGGGCCACGCCCGCGTTCCCCGCGTTGCAGCCATTCGTCCAGGCGCATCAACAGTGGGGGTAGAAACAGGAAATCGTACACCAGGGCGAATGCGATCACGATCGAGACCAGGAGTCCCATGGCGCTGTTGATCTCGAAGGACGAGGTCGCCAGCACCAGGAAGCCGCTGATCAAGGCGATCGAGGTCACCCACAGGGCGACGCCGACCGTCCGGAAGGCATAGCGGACCGCTTGGGCGGCGTCAAGTCCCTGCTCGCGGCGCGCGCGCAGATATTTGCTAAGAAAGTGGACCGTATCGTCGACCACGACGCCAAGGGTCATGGCCGCAACCACGGAGACGCCCAGGCCGATTTCACCGTCGATCAGCGCCCAGACGCCGAATGCCATCCCCGCCGGTACCAGGTTCGGGATCAGGCTCACGAGCCCGTAGCGCCAGGATCTCAGCGCCACCATCAACAGCAGTGAGATTAGGACCAGGGCGGTGACCGCACCGCCCAGCATACTGCGAATATTGCGGGTCCCGATATGGGAGAACATCACCGTGGGGCTGGCACCGTAGGTAAGCATTTCCGGTGTATACCGTTCCATCCAGTCGTAGACGCGGCGCTCGAAGGCGAGCACCTCCTTGGTCGATAGGGTGTGCAGGGTCACCGTCAGGCGGGTCGCCCGCTTGTCGATATCGATCTGGTTGTTGAGGTCCAGTCCATAGGGCAGCGACATCTCGTACAGCAGCAGGTATTGGGCGGCGAGATCGCGCTGCTCGGGCAAGCGGTACCAGGCGTCCGCATCACCGTGCAGATTCCGATTCAGGCGCTTGAAGATATCCGTAATCGTATTGACGTGCACCACCTCCGGTTGGGTGCGTAGCCACTCGGCCAGTGCCTCGATCTGTCGTTGGTGTGCCGGCGCGGCGACGCCGCCCGGCTCCCCTGCGTCGAGCGAATAGTCGATGAAGTAGAAACCGCTCAAGTTCTCGGCGACGAAATCGGTATCGGTGCGGAAGCGGATGCGCTCGTCGAAATAGTGCACGAAGACGTCGTTGGCCTCGTTGCTCGGCACCAGGGCGACCAGGGCCAGGATGGTCGCGCCCATGCCGACCAGAAGCTGTCGGCGCCACCGGATCACCCAATCGGCAAACCCCAGCATCCGGTGGTCGTCCGGCCGCCGCTGCTCATGCACCAGGGACGGCAGCAGGGTCGCCAGCGTCGGTAGAAAGGTGACCGAGAGCACGAACGCGATCATGACGCCGAGGGCGGAGATGGTGCCCAGGTGCCCGAACGGCGGCGCATCGGAGAAATTCAGCGTCAGAAGACCGATCGCGGTGGTCACCGAGGTCAGAAACACGGGGGCGAAATTGATACGCAGGCTCTCTGTCATGGCCTGTTTCTTGTCCCGACCCCGGCGCAGGCTCTGCATCCAGTTGGTGAGGATATGGACACAGTCGGCGACCGCCAGGGTCATGATGATGGTCGGCGCGGACATCAAGGGTCCGGTCAGAAGCACGCCGGACCAGCCGGCGATCCCCATGGCGGCGATCACCGAGAAGAGGATCACCAGCACTGTTGCCAGGGTGCCCGCCAGGCCCCGCAGTTGCAGCAGGACGGCGATCACGATGAGCAACAGCGCCAGCGGCAGCAGGTGGGTCATGTCGAACCGGGAGGCCTCGGCAAAGGCGTTGTTCATCATCACGATGCCGCTCAGGTAGACCCTGATCTCCGGATAGGTCCGTTCCGCATAGGCGGCGATCTCACGCGCCTTGGCGACTACCGCCGGGACCTCCGCGCTCGGATCTTTCCCCGGCAGCTCGACGGTGACATTGACTGCGGTGACATGCCCCTGGGGCGAGATCAGGCGCCGCACCAGCAGGGGTTCGTTCAAGGCGATGGTGCGTATCCGGTCTATCTGGTCCGGGGTCTTAGTCGCGGGCTCTTCGATCAGATCGATGACCGTCAGCGTGTCCCCTTCGGCATAGGTGTGCTGGTAATTGCTCAGGGAATCGACGCGCAGCGAGTAGGGTATCTGCCAGGCCCGTTCGGTGACATCGACGATCGCCGCGAAGACTCGCGGTGTGAAGACGTCGCCCGACGCGGGCGCCAGCACCATCAGCAGGTTATCGTTCTTGGTGTAGGTATCCTGCAATTCCTCGAAGGCGGTGAGCTGGGGATTCTCGTCGCTGAAGAACACCCGGTAATCGGTCGAAAACTTCAGCAAGCGGCCGCCGCTCCCGGCCAGTGCCACCAGCAGTATAGTCACCGCGATCACCGACCAGCGGTGGGTCAGAATCCAGGTCGAATACGTCTCGTTCATGCCGTTTCCCCTTCCCTCGGGCCTGACCGGAGGATCTTATTGATAGACATCGTTCCATTCAGGGTCCGCGGCCCGCCGAGGATCGCTGCCGCGAGCAGGCATAGCAAGGCGCACAGCAGGACCCACTGGAAGATGTCGTTGCGTATCCGGTAACCGCCCCCGGCGAGACGACCGCGGGTCAGGCTAGCGATATGGTGCTCATAGATGGATTCCAGATCTATCGCCCCGGTGCCGGCCGGGACGTAGGCGCCCCCGGTGACCAGGGCCATCTCGCGCAGCAGGTCGCCGTCCGGACGCGAGCGCACCGGATTGCCGTCGGCGTCCCGCACCAGGGTCCGTGCCCCGGTGCGGGGATCGGTGACCAGGAGCTCGCTCCCGGCTTCGTCGCCGAACCCGATGGCGAGGATGCGTACACCCCGCTCGGCGGCCGTCTTGGCCGCCTCCAAGGGGAAGGAGTCGTGGTCCTCGCCATCGGTGATCAAAAGGATCGAGCGGGATACCTCGCCCGCCCTGCGGTCCCGGAATCCCGCCAGGGCCTTGCGGATCGGCTCTTCGAGCCGGGTGCCCCCGCGGGTGACGCTGTGGGGGCCGGCCTTGTCGAGCACCAGGCGCAGGAAGCCGAAGTCCGGGGTTAGGGGCGAGAGTACGCCGGCGCGACCGGCGAAGGCGATGAGTCCCACCTGGTCCCCGTCGAGATAGCTCAGCAGGTCGCGGAGCTCGGCCTTGGCCCGTTCGAGCCGGTTGGGGGCCACGTCTTCGGCCAGCATGGAGCGTGAGACATCCAGACACACCATGATCTGGGCCCCGACCCGCGGCGTGGAGACGAACTGGGCCCCCCACTGGGGACGCATCAGGGCCAGGGTCAGAAACAACCCGCACAACCCGAGCAAGGCCAGGCGTAAGGCACGCCGCAGGGGGGTGACGCGCGACACCAGCCGTGACTGCAAAGGCGCGGCGACGAAGCGGTCTAGATCGCCTTGGCTGCGGCGTTCGAGCCAGGCAAGTAAGAGGATGAAGGCCGCCACGGCCCACAGCAGGTGGATCCAGTGCGGCGCGGCTAAATGGAGCCCGGTCACGGTAGCCTCCGTAGCAAGGTCCCCGAGGCCAGCCCCGCCAGGGCGATCAGCATCAGGGCGGCGAGCACGAACCCGGCGTAATGTTCGCGATAGCGCAGGTAGCGGATCTCGGTGATCTTGGTGCGCTCCAGGCGGTTGATCGCCCGGTAGGTGGCGGCCAGACCTTCGGCGTCGCGGGCATAGAAATAGGCCCCGCCGGTGCGTCGGGCGATCTCCCGGAGGGTCTTCTCGTCCATTTCGACCAGGGCGCGCCGTAGATACTGGCGGCCGTCCGGTCCGGTTACGGGTATCGGGGCATAGCCGTTGGTGCCGGCGCCGATGGTGTAGACCTTGATGCCGTGCTCGGCGGCCAGTGTCGCGGCCTGCAGGGGATCGAGCTCGCCGGCGTTGTGGACCCCGTCGGTGAGCAGGATGACGATCTTGGATTGGGCCTTGGCGTCGAGCAGGCGCTCCACGGCCAGCCCCAGACCCTCGCCGATGGCCGTCGCCGCTTCCGAGCGCGCGTGCGCTACCTCGATCTGATCCAGGATGTTCAGCAGATTACCGTGGTCCAGGGTGAGCGGACAGGCACCGTTGGCATAGGTGCCGAACACCACCAGCCCGACCAGATCGTCCGGCCGACCTTTGCTTGCCTCGCCGCCGAGTACGAACTCCCGAAAGACCCCCTTGAGGGCCTGTAACCGGCTGATGCTGTAGTCCCCGGCCACAAAGTCGCGCGCGTCCATCGAGCCCGAACGATCCAGGGCCATGAGGATGGCGATGCCTTCCCGCTCGACCTCGGTGGTTTCGTCGCCGGTGCGCGGTCCGGCCAGGGCGACGGCCAGGGTCAGGGTCGCCAGGGCCAAGAGTCCGGCCGGCAGCGGCGCCAAACGCACCCGCAGGGTGGTCGGGGCACGGTCCGGCAATGCCAGGCTGGCATAGGTGATCCGCGCAGGGATGTGGCTGGCCAATAGATAGACCAACGGCGCCAACAGCCCGGCGAGCAGAAACAAAGGATCGCGGAATTCCCAGGTCATGAGACTAGGATCCTTGAGGGACCCGGAGCTTTACAAATGAGTCGAGTTTGTGCGCGGCACAAAAAATCGCGTAGTAACCCTTTAGTCCCCGTCGAATTTAACGCCAGGGCGCCATGACGCAAAGATTATTGGCTCTTTATGGATTCCAGACTGATCGAAGGGGACGGCGGTCCGTAGCGCTCTGGCCGATGACAGAACAGGCAGTCTTTTCTCAACAACAACAGTAAGTTATACGACGCCCCTCTGGCTTGCTGAGAAGGCGAATTTGCGCAAAATATCCTACCAGTCTGGAATCCATAAAGAGCCAGATTATTTTTGCTTTCTTTGCGTCGTGGCGACCTTGCGCCTTATCATTTTCCTCATCGATGTAGTTCGCTCCGCTCACCGCATCCTATGCTGGCTGTCATCTATTCGAATTCCATACGCCTGACGCCGGATTGACGAATCCAACCGTACTGCCTTGGCTGGCCACGTCTACTTCAGGGCACAGAGCGACATATCCATTGTCTCCTTTTTCGATAATAGCTGTCGGTGTGGTTCGCTGCGCTCATCGCATCCTACACGGGCTAAGCTAACTCACGAGCGTAGCTGATAAAAACGGCTTGTTCTCCGATGCCTACCGGGATTTTTAAATGAGCCAATTCACTATGCCCGTTTCTCATGCCGGGCTTGTTCACAAGGCTTCCACCTCTTCCGGCGTCAGTTGCGTATATTGCATGATCTTTTCCACGGGCTCGCCGGCCTGTTTCATGATTTTTGCCGTCGCTTTTTTCCCTTTTCGGACTTTCATATCCACACGATTGGATTTGTCGCGGGCGTCTTCGCGGTTGCTTTCGCTTTCGAGGATCTCCAGGATTTCGATATCTTCCTTCAACAATTCCGACGAAAAGCCTTCCAAGACTTCGTAGTAAGCGCTTCAGCGCCCAATCGAAGCTGACGAGTTTTCTTTTAGGCTCTTTATGGATTCCAGACTGATCGAAGGGGACGGCGGTCCGTAGCACTCTGACCGATGACAGAACAGGCAGTCTTTTCTCAACAATAACAGCAAATTATACGACGCCCCTCTGGCTTTCTAAG
>Ga0209049_1000121_pt1 | contig 15797 bp, 11 predicted proteins | sample WorMetulBAHAMAS2_FD_187398 | JGI IMG/M metagenome (GOLD analysis project Ga0209049, IMG submission 187398) | Marine gutless worms symbiont microbial communities from Max Planck institute for Marine Microbiology, Germany - Olavius ullae BAHAMAS.2... | ecosystem: Host-associated > Annelida >...
CTGTTTGCACATTAATAGTCTGGCTATAAAACGCTGTGGCGGAGGGTAACTGTATCATGTATGTGATATTCTTTACGAATTTCTGTGTCCAGTCTTCGTACATTAAAACCTATTAAATCTTGAAAACAAAAACTGAACAACTTTTTCTAAAAACGTAGGTTTTTTCCAGCCCTGTTGCAGAACAATGTTCTATGTCTGTTAAAGTTGTTTAAGATAATCTGAATTTCAGCCGAAAATTTTCTACTCAGCCGTAAATTAGCCGAAAATTCTAATTCGCGACAAAATACGGCTAATCCGAATATCAGCCGTATTTTTTATTCAGCCGGATTTATTTTTTTAAAATTACGGCTAGGGTCTCTACCTCACATCAAACATTAGCATTGAATGCAGAGCTCTTTTGGTGCGCAAAGCGACTTTAAAACAATCTGCTATAATAACGACGAGTTGTGTGTAATGCACTTTACTTTTGGCTGATTTACAATTTGTAGCTTACTCACAATGGACGCTTTTCATTGCTTCTTTAGTTTCAATTACGAACATTACGGCAAAACGTCTGCACAGATGAGACACGCACACGCACTAGCTCATACTTAATCGCACACGCGCACTCCACACTGCCTCGTTGCTATGGTAGCAGTAATGAAAAGCCTTCCCATACAGTAGCTACGCAGTGAAATGCCCTCATCAAAAAACAGATCCATAGCCTACTCAGCCACCAATCAATTGTTCTAGACTTCGTAACTCACATAACCATAACTGTAACTCTAATGTTAACACTGACCATAACCGTAACTTAAAGATGTGCATCGTAAGTTGAGTTGCGGAGAGGCCCCGTCACCAGCCCCTGCTGGAGCAACGCCTACCATGCGTCAACTAAATCGTAGTTGTTTGGCTATAGACATTCCTGTTTAAGAATACTTATGTATATATATCGTTCGTGACACCGGATGGTTACTGGGTACAAACGTACCCACAAAACCTCACACCAAACCTTAGCGTTGAATGCAAAGCTCTTTTCAGGGATGTTAACAAGGACAAGTCTCAGAATCCAAGGCCAAGGCCAAGCCTTGGCCTTTATTACCAAGGCCAAGGCCAAGGACATGAGCTTCATGGTCAAGGCCAAGGCCAAGGACTTTTAAATCCCAGATGTCAAGGCCAAGGCCAAGGATGCTGTTTCCTCAAGGACTTTTCAAGGACTTTTGCCGAATCAAAGTTTTATTGTTCATTACACTGTTTTATGTAGGCCTAAAATGTACACCTCGTCATATTATGTTGTCAGAAAACCCATTTAACCCAACTTTTTAAAAAACACCATGATGATGATAGTTAAAACATGATGTAACGTTACGAAGTGTTCAAACAAGCTGTTGTACACACTTGGCGAAGTTGGCGTATTCGGAGTCGCTGGTCAGATGAAGGCATTGTCCTATTGGTGGATAGGATTCCTTGAAATTTTGCATGGGGCCATCTCCCGCCATACATGCCAATGTGAAAATTTGAGACTTCTAAGCCAATCGGTGAATCGCACATCAACAAGACTTTTTGTGCACATCGCGCCATTGGCCGTAATGCAAACAGAACAGTCAAACTCAAAGGGGCACCAATTTTGAAGTGAAGATATTCCAAAATCTGTAGGGTCAGATATTATACATTATCACTTCTGCATGTGTGCAATTTTTTGGGGGGCCGATGATGCCGATCGGTCACAGGCGCGGCTCACAAACTTTTTCCCCGAAAGCTCATTGGCTGCAGTGGAATCGTAACAAGGATCTCAGCTGTCGCAGAGAAACCACGCTGCAGGTGGTGAGTGATAGTGTGGGTCAGATAATACTCTGCACCAAACGTTGTCGGTGACAGAAAACTAAAAGCGTTGATCTTTTACACGATAAATCCACTTTTGTACAAAAAACGGCCACTTTGCGTTTTGAGCCCCTCTTTGGATTTGGGGGGGCTTAGGGGCAATGTACGCTGTTCATCTTAGGCTCATTGGAAATCCCGTAGTGGACTTCCTATTAGTGATATTGAACTTTTTGTGTAGTTGCTATGGTTCAGTCGCTACGAGCGAATATCGATTAGAAGTCGCCGTTTTTGAAGGGGTGGGTCACTTTGACCCAATATTTCACGTAGAAGGGGACGTCCCCCACAAACCATTTGTGCACGGCTAGATAGGCCAGTGAATGGCTTACAACTTTGCCGCTAAACGTTTTCAAACAAAGAAACTTTGTAGCAGACTTTCTTCGAGAAAAGCCTCAATTTTTATACGGAAAATGGAAAAAAACGCTTTTGAGGCCTCCTTTGGGGGTTAGGGGCAACGTACGCTGTTCATCTTAGGCTCATTGGAAAGCTCATAGGCGACTTCCTATTAGTCATAATTGAACTTTTTCGATAGGTGCTTTCATTTTGTCACAATCCACGCGTTTGACAGATAGACAGACGGACGGACAGATGCTCGGAAGAATACCTCGCTTGCAAAGGTACAGCGCGGTAAAAAGGGGAAGCTGTAAAAAGTGTACAAACAAATGGTGAGAAACTTCTTTAGTCATTCATTTCACAAGTGACTGCTACAGATAATGCAAACAAGCATTTTTTAAGAGCTTGTCAGTCATCTGAAACTCTCATGGGCTAACTTAATAGTAGAACTTGTAAAGTTCCGGAACAATATAATCACAAGAACGACGGTTTTGGGCGACAGTATTCATTCAGTTGTGTCAGTATTACTGTACATTCTGAAGAGTGGTTGTTAATATGATGTTGGTATATGCAACTAACAAAATATTGTGCAGTGCTGGGCATTAGCCACAGATTTAGAAGCTAATGGATAGAGAAAACGAATTTTCGGTATTATAATGATTTCGATCTTTCCTACACTCTTACATTTTCACAAGTCCTTGTCCTTGTCCTTGGCCTTGAAATTTCAAGGCCAAGGACTAAGCCAAAACTAAGGCCAAGGCCAAGGACTTGGCCTTCATTAACAAGGCCAAGGCCAAGGACTAACATCCCTGGCTCTTTTGGAGCGCAATGTGACTTTTAAAAAATTGAACTATTATAATGACCGGTTACGTGTAATCTACTTTATTTTTTGCTCATTTAGAACTTGTAGCTTACTCACTTAGTCACAATGGACGCAATTCAGTGCCTGTCCGGTCTCAGTTACGAACACGGCGGCAAAAAAACTGTACCGTTCAGACTCCCCTCGCACTAGATCATACTTAATCACACAGGCGCAATCCGCAATGCCCGGTCGGTACGGTAGCAGTAACCAATGTTTTCGCATACCACCTACGTAATGAAATTCCCATAACAAAAAAACAGATCCAATCAAGTGTTCTAACCTTTAAAGTGACACAACATAACCGTATCCTTAACATGAACCCTGACTATAACCCCAACCAAAACATTTGCAACATAAGTTGAGTTTCGGAAAGGCCCCGTCACCAGCCCCTGCCGGAGCGACGCCTACCGTGCGCCTACTAAATCGTAGTTGTTTGGCCACAGACATCTATGTTTAAGAATATGTATGTATATATACTGTTCATGATAACGGACGGTTACTGGGTACAAATGTACCCACAAACCTCACATCAAACATTAGCATTGAATGCAGAGCTCTTTTGGTGCGCAAAGCGACTTTAAAACACTCTGCTATAATAACGACGAGTTGTGCGTAATTCACTTTATTTTTTGGCTGATTTACAATTTGTAGCTTACTCACAATGGACGCTTTTCATTGCTTCTTTAGTTTCAATTACGAACATTACGGCAAAAACGTCTGTACAGATGAGACTCGCACACGCACTAGCTCATACTTAATCGCACACACGCACTCCACACTGCCTCGTTGCTATGGTAGCAGTAACGAAAGGCCTTCGCACATTCATCCACCAATCAATTGTTCTAGCCTTCGTAACTCATATAACCATAACTGTAACCCTAACGTTAACACTGACCATACCGCTAACGTAAAGATGTGCATCATAAGTTGAGTTTCGGAGAGGCCACGTCACCAGCCCCTGCTGGAGCGACGCCTACCGTGCGCCTACTAAATGGTAGTACTTCGGGTATAGACTTTCCTGTTTAAGAATGTTTATGTATATATACTGTTCGTGACACCGGACGGTTAGTGGGTACAAATGTACCCACAAAACCTCACACCAAACCTTAGCATTGAATGCAAAGCTCTTTTGGAGCGCAAAAACTGAATTATAATAATCACCGGCTAGGTGTAATCCTCTTTATTTTTTTGCTGATTTACAATTTGCAGCTTACTCACATACTCACCATGGACGCAATTGAGTGCCTGTCCGGTCTCAGTTGCGAACATGGCGGCAAAAATACTGTACCACTCAGACACCCCTCGCACGAGATCATACTTAATCGCACATGCCCAATCCACAATGCCTGCTTGGTACGGTAGCAGTAACCAATGTTTTTGCATACCAGCTACATAATGAAATACCCAGACCAAAAACAGATCTAATCAAGTGTTCTAACCTTTAAAAGTAACACAACATAACCCTATCCTTAACAGGAACCCTGACTATATAACCCCAACCAAAACATGTGCATCACAAGTTGAGTTTCGGAGAGGCGCCGTCACCAGCCCCTGCTGGAGCGACGCCTACTGTGCGCCTACTAAATCGTAGTTGTTTGGCCACAGACATCTATGTTTAAGAATATGTATGTATATGTACTGTTCATGATACCGGACGGTTACTGGGTACAAATGTACCCACAAACCTCACATCAAACATTAGCATTGAATGCAGAGCTCTTTTGCTGCGCAAAGCGACTTTAAAACAATCTGCTATAATAAGGACGAGTTGTGTGTAATTCACTTTACTTTTGGCTGATTTACAATTTGTAGCTTACTCACAATGGACGCTTTTCATTGCTTCTTTAGTTTCAATTACGAACATTACGGCAAAAAGTCTGCACAGATGAGACACGCACACGCACTAGCTCATACTTAATCGCACACGCGCACTCCACACTGCCTCGTTGCTATGGTAGCAGTAACGAAAGGCCTTCCCATACAGCAGCTACGCAGTGAAATGCCCTCACCAAAAACAGATCCATAGCCTACTCAGCCACCAATCAATTGTTCTAGACTTCGTAACTCACATAATCATAACTGTAACCTTAACGTTAATACTGACCATAACCCTAACTTAAAGATGTGCATCATAAGTTGAGTTTCGCAGAGGCCCCGTCACCAGCCTCTGCTGGAGCAACGCCTACCATGCGTCAACTAAATCGTAGTTGTTTGGCTATAGACATTCCTGTTTAAGAATATTGATGTATATATGCTGTTCGTGACACCGGACGGTTACTGGGTACAAACGTACCCACAAAACATCACACCAAACCTTAGCATTGAATGCAAAGCTCTTTTGGAGCGCAAAGTGACTTTAAAATAAATATCAAAAAAGTTAAATATCATGCAAGTTATGTACACATGTAAGACGAAAAATAGCATTTTTCAGTAACTACACAAATTTTTAGCAAAAGGATTCAATTACAGATGTTGAGGGTTTTCAGTGATGCGATGCGAACGACAGTTAATACTATTAATACTGCAGTATCTTTGTTAACTGCATTGCTGGTACAGACAATTCGTTCACAATCTATCAATGTTTCATAGCTAAAGTATCACCAACAACATTGTCCATAAATTACATCTCGGTGACGATACTGTTTTACTCAACATTATTACTGTTCATGATGACTATTGCAATATATTCAGCGATCTAATGTCTAGAACATCAGACTATTGACGGACGTGTGCGGAATACAAGTCCAGCCTGTCACTATTAATGAGCATTGATTTAATCCAGTTATCATTATTGACGTTTGTGATGTACAGTGCTGGAACACCATAAGTGAGAAAAACGAAGGCACTGGGTTGGATAGTCATCAGTGTCCAGTGTGACACGAAGTTCAAGGCGGTCATTTAAGGAGGTCAACTACCACAACAATACGTCCCGGAATTCACGCCAGATATGGACGTTCTACAATGTAAGTTGCTTGTATCCCATATCACATGACGTTTGCTGCAACATCTTGGGGTGGCACGTCAAACAGCTGAGGGGAGAAGGTGTCTTGTTCTCTTAACCCTCATATACCCACCCTTTTTTACACCCGTTCGTAACCACCGGGGGTAAAATTATCCCCCAGGGGTATCTCCGTTTCTAGGGCACGTACGAAAGAAATTACAACGGCTAGACCCATGTATTGCAGGTAAAACATTTCTACGGTGCAAACCGCTATGTTCCGGAAGTCGCCCTGTACCGGAAGTAGCTATCGCGGAAGCCGAAACCGGAAATTACAACATCTGTGGCCACAGAAGAGCTACATTAGAAATTCTGATGTCTATCTCCACTTTTTGATCACCAGCTGCTCGGTGGCAACAAAATCAAAATGATACTTGAATGTCTTCTACCGGAAGTACAAATATGGCGGCTGCCAAACCGGAAGCCATTGCATTGGAGGCATAGCGTGGGCGTATGTCCGGTCCGGCTAAGAACACACTGGGCAGTTAAACTGGTGGTCGGTACACCGAACTTGGAAAAAGGAAGAAAACTGCAGTATTCCCTTCATTTTAGGTCTTTTACATACTTTTGCGTTGTTGCTTTTAATTCCCTTGCTTATTGTTTCTTTATCTAGCTCTCCTATTGCCCGATATGTAGCTGCTTCCGGTTTGGCGGCAGTTATATCTATTTTCGGTTTTCTTAGACTCAGTGTGAATTATTCCATTGATGCCACTGATCTCCATGACCTCGAAAATATGCGCAAAGTTGTTTAAATCACGTTTCTGGTGACGCAGAACTCGAGACATGATGTTGAAATTTTGACCAATGTCAGTCGACAACTCATTTTCAGTGTCCGAGCCGCCATCTTGCATTTTTGGTTACACGTGTATTTCCGGTAAATACGCCGTTTTGTAGCCCAGCCATATTCAGGAAAAGTCACAAAAGCGCATAGCGGGTATATAAGGGTTAACAGCACCTCTTACTTTGCTGACTAATTAACTACTGTAATTGAATTGAATGAAAATGTAATACAGCGTGTACTGAGTCACTCATTCCAGTTTAATTGTAGACAATCAACATCGTATGTTGGGTTTGACTGAACTGCCGTTGCAGTGATTGACTGCATATGTGGTAAACGGGCATCGTCATTTCGTATCAGACAGACACCATCAGAGAGCAATGGCTAACGCCCCCTCAAGTGCAGTGTTTCTGCAGTGTATGTTTGTTGCAGATGCAGGATGTCATCACTATTGTACAACTGAAGTGAATCGTTGTTACAGTTTCTCATGTGGACTGTGTTGCCAGGACATGGATGCTGTGACTGGCAACAAGCCGGAAATGACGCCATTGTCGACATGCGAGTCGTCTGAATCAGGAATGCAACCCACAGCATACTGCTCTTCGGCCTCTGCAACTGACGCACAGTCGCTATCTTCGACAAGGCCTCCTGTCCGCAAAAAGGAAAGCTGATCAACAGACGACAATGTTGAACGAAATGATGGAGGCGAGTCAAAAGCGTCATGATGAAGAAAGGATGCATCGACAAGACCGTTTTTAGACCTTTTTCAGAAGATGGTTGAAAAACTAAAACAAAACGAATATGAACAAAATACTTTCATTCAGTCAGCATCTTCAATTTTAGCAACTTTGCTAAATGCTGGACGAGATTAAATAGCATCAAAATTTTGACTAAGTAGACAAATCAGGAATAATAATGTACAGTGTGACACCACGGCCTTGTTTCCTTGACGCTATCTTCTCGTTACTACGTACGTTAACACTGATTCGATCGTCGTTGGAACAGTAATAAAGCTGTGAAGTTGTATGGCATTTACATTGACTGGTCAATTACTGCATCTGAGATCTGCTCATTGGTACTGATTTTGTATCATACTGGCATACTGCACTGAGTACTGCATGATAACTGTAACTTGTTACTTTGTACGCGTATATGCCATTGATGACAGCAAGCTATGTAGGCGGCGTGGTATTTGTGGTGCAAACCACTGGGAGAAAATCTAATTTAAGGTGTCTGGAGAACGGAAGTCCCCTGGTGGGGTTCAGGAGCAAAGCCCCAGAAGGACTGGTTGATTGCATAGAGATTAGCTTCCCACCAAAAACAATATCAGTAATCGGAATAGTGCTCACAGCCAATCTCTTGGCTCCCACTAACAGCGGAACAGTCTACCAAATGATGTTTCTAATGCATCGTCAAAGTATGGTCAGCTAAGACCTGTAAGAATATTGTATCGGTAAGAAGCATGGGTAGTATCCGATAATGCGGATATTGCCAATATTTTTAAGGATAAATTCTGCCTTACTAATTATAATTCATGTGTTAGTATCCCAGATGCTATATCAACAGAATTTTTACCTTGGAAATTGTCTGTTGAGGATGTTGATCACAGTGTTCAATTAATAAAACGGAGTACAGAAGCTGGACATGATAATCTGACATTAGAGCACATTAATTTTTATCATCGAAGTCTCATTAGTCATCTTTGCCGTTTGTTTAAAACTTTAATTTGATGATGAAGCATAGTCATGTTCGATGTGAATTTGGTTATGGAATTATTATTCCTCTGGTTAAAGATAAACATGATGATCTTTCTTCTTCAGACAATTATAGAGTTATTACTGGAGTCCTCTTATATCTAAAGTGTTTGAGCTATGTTTTTTGCATAAGTTTAATAGTTTTCTTTATATAGTCATGCTCTTCAGTTGGGATTTAAGAAAAACATTGGCTGTGGTCCTGGTGTTTTCTTGCTACAGAATATATCAAATTATTTTACGACTAGAAAGAGTCCTGTGTTCATTGCTGCAATGGATGCCAGTAAAGCGTTTGATCGCATAAAGACCATGATGTTTTGTTTCAGAAACTTATTCAGCGTGGTGCACCTCAGTGTTTTATTGTAGTCTTGTCTAATTGGTGTAATAAACTGGTATCATGTGTTCGATGGAATGGTTCTTTTAGCTCAGTATTTAAAATTGACTGTGGTGTACGTCAGGGTGGTATTCTATCACCAGTATTGTTCAATATTTATGTTGACGAATTAATATGTTCTTTGAGTCAGAGTGGTTATGGTTGCTATATTGGTAAAACTTTCTTCGGATGTATTATGTATGCCGATGATCTTCTGTTACTTTCGCCTTCATTAGATGGGCTTCAGTGCATGTTGGATGTTTGTTGTACGTATGCTGAATGTCATGATTTGGTCTTTAATGCAAAAAACTGTTATGTGCTGTTGTCGGTAGATGTAACTATGCTGTGCCTGAGTTAATCCTTGATAGGCAGGCTATGCCCTGGTGTGATCATTTTAAGTATCTTGGTGTAAGCTTTGTATCTGGTGTTCATCTTGATGTGAACATCGCTCCTGTTAAACGTAACTTCTATGTAGCCTGTAACAGTATTATTGCACACAGTTACGGTGTTGCTGATCCAGTCAGAGTTCAGCTTGTCAAGTCGTTTTGTTTACCATTTGGCCTAATTGTGTATTGTATTGGTGCACTTAAGTTAAAAGGCTCAGCTATACAACAATTATCTAAATGTTGGAACGATGCTTTTCATCGTATTTTTCACTTTAAGGGGAATTCGAATCTGCCAGATGTCTTCAAGTAAATTTTGGTACACTTGACTTTCAGCATCTATATGATCTGCATAGGTGGCGATTTTTAACAGTATTGGTGTCAAATCGTCGTATTGGTCAGATATGGTACAAATTGTGGATTCTCAGTATCGTGTTCGTATGAGCTTGCGGATAGTATCTTCATGGTAGTATATGTACCTCATTTTCTGATGCTGTATATTATCATTGTAGATTGATGGCTTGATCACTTTTATTATTATTATTATTTTGTATTTTTCCTTCTCATTTTGTACTGATTGCTGCACTGCTGTTGCAAATAAAGATATTATATATACACCGTGTCCGGAAAAAACAGAGACCAAAATGTTTTCTGTAATATCTCCTACAAAACTCGGGCAATTGTGATGAAATTTGGCATATAGTTTCCTGAATAAATTTGCTGCAACGTGATGTAAGCGTTTTCCACCTCACCTGAATAATGTCTCTACACTACCTTGTGAAACTTGAACTGCTCATCGCACGCGTGCTACAATTGCATTGTTAGATAGGGAAACTCCAGAATTTATCCCACCTCAACTGTGGCCTCCAAATTCGCAAGATTTGAATCCAGTTGATAACAGCGTGTGGAAAATATTGTAATAAGGTGTACAAAACATGCATCACTGATCTGGAGCTATCGATGAAGCCGCTGACGGATGGCTGCCACAATGACGACGTGATCCAGCTTGTTCCACTCCGTTCTCAGTCGCTGTTTCAGTTCGTCTAGATCAGTGATGCATATTTTTTACATCTTCTCTTGCGATATTTCTCACACTCTGTAATCAACTGGATTCAAATCTGGCGAATTTGGAGGCCACAGTTGCAGTGGGATAAATTCTGGAGTTTCTTTCCGTATCAACTCAATGGTAGCACGCGCACAGTGAGCATTTCAAGTTTTACAAGGTAGTGTAGAGACACTATTCAGGTGAGGTGGAAAACGTTTATATCGTTTTATAGCAAATTTACTCAGAAAACCGTATATCAAATTTCATGAGAATCGCCCGAGTTTTGTCTGAGATATTACCAAAAACATTTTGGTCTCTTTTTTTCCGGACACACTGTATATATGCTTTTAAACGTTTACTGTCTAAGTGTGACCCTGCGTCTGATTTAGTGTGCATGTACTTCTGTTTAATCGTTTTCAGGGTTACCGTTAGTGCTGTCAGGCCTGGTAGTCCTTCAGTATGCTTATTTTTGTCTCTTTTTCCGGACACAATGTAAGTTTTTTCGTAATGTCTCCTATAAACCTTTGGCAATTTGACGAAATTTGGTACATAGTTTCCTGAATAAATTTGCTGCAAAAAAGGTGTAAACGTTTTCCACCTCACCTGAATTATGTCTCTACACTACCCCGAGAAGCTTAAAATGCCCATTGCGCACGTGCTACCATTGAGGTGTTACAGAAAGAAACTCCCGAATTTATCCCACCTCAACTGTTGCCTCCAAATTCGCCAGATTTGAATCCAGTTGGTAACAGTGTGTGCGAAACATTGCAAATGCAAGACAACGTGTAAAAAACGCGTATCACTGATCTGAACCTATTGACGACGCCACTGACGAATGGCTGCCGCAATGACGACATGATCCAGCTTGGTCCACTCCGTTCTCAGTCGCTGTTTCAGTTCGTCCATACTCGAGATCAGTAATTCGCATTTTGCACACCTTCTTTTGTAATATTCCACACACACTGTAATTAACGGGATTCAAGTCTGGCGATAAAATTATTGACATACCATTGCAAGTTGATAATTATGTAATTGAGTGTCAATTCATTGATATCTTATTAAATGGGAAACATTGTGTCGACATATCGTCCTCCAAACACAAAAATTGAAGATTTTAACGATGACTTGAAAAAATACTAACATGTCTCGAATGTTTTACAAAGATACAAACATATGTTTCTGGCTGGAGATTTTAATATCGACTTACTAACAGTTGATTCTCACCAAGCAACCAAACAGTTTTTTTTTTGATTTCCTGACATCTCATTATCTTTTACCTATCATTATCGACCCACTAGGATTACAGAAACTAATGCCACATTAATTGATAACATCTTTACAAATGCTCACTCTGCATGTGAACAATCGGCAATTATATGTAGTGATTTGTCTGACCATTTACAAGTAATTGTTAGCTGTTATCAGAATGTTAAAACGAAGAAAAATATAACTAAATACAGCCCCTATTACTCCCCTGCATAGGCGTAGCCAGCATCGGGCAAGAGAAGGCAATTTGCCTCCTCTTGATTTTGCGCATGTAACAAAAATTTTTAAATCGTCATCTTGCCTTTCGGAAACTGTTGTAGCGAGTGTTGAGCGTCCTCTGGAGCACTTTGCTAATATTTCAAATGCTTAAGTACGGACAGTGCCCCCATTTTGGTACTTAAGTAGTAATAGTGTCAGTGCTTACACTTTCGGTCTCAGTACTTTGTACTTTGAGACTTTAAAGTATCGATGGGGACAACAACATAAATACTGAACGTGATTATTACACTCTACGAGTGTCAGTAGTTGTTTGCTAACATCGACATTGAACTGTTTCAGCTGTTGCCTCGCTGTAATCTCTGTCTTGGCTAGGTCATGTTGCCTCGCCTCGATTGCAGATCCAGCTGCGTAGGTCAGCCAAGGAGGTTATGTTTTAGCCGGCGTTTGTCTGTTTGTCTGCCTGTCAGTTTATCTGGCTGTTAGCAACGTCACGTAAAAACTACTGATCGAACCTGCAGGAAAAAGTTTTTTGCAAGAGATCTGTTTTTGGACCAGGAAGTTCACATTAAATTTTCAAACCCATCACTCATATGCATCTGGATCCTTCTATAGGAATGTTTTGAAGGGTTCTTCTCCGATTGCTGTTGTATTTGTATGTATGTATGTTCAGGGTCGTCGCCACGGGATGGACTGGGGTGGACATGTCCACCCCACTTTTGCCCGAGGCCATTCCTGAGATTGATGCAAATCCGATGACTTTTGGGGAGCGAGTAGGGGAGGGGGGTAAGTGTAAGCGGGCCTGTCTGTCTATCCCTGTTGTCTGTCGGTCTGTCAAGTTGGTGGATTCTGATGACTGAAATGATCGAGTTGATTTTTGATGTTGTGTTATTCTGTACTGTGTGTTCTTACTATTCCGCCATACTGACTGACCAGTATTTTATGTTTGTGAGTTTGTGACATGTCTCAAGTTTGACTGTTTGGTTACTGTGATATTATGAAAGATAAGTTTATGAACTTCGCAGAAATGCTTAATGGACTAAAATGCGCCACATGCAGTGAAAAACTGAAAATTTCAAATACTAACATTAAAAAAAATTTGATTATAAGAGCGCCCACAGGCATGAGTAGGCCTAATACCGTAAGGGAAAAGTACTCATGGCAAGAATTTCTAGCAGCACGGAAGCGTGACAGGGTGACATCCCATTCCCAGCACATGAAATTTATGGGCTCGTCAGACGTTCCACTATGCGTTTACTGGGACTACATTTGCATTGCACCTTTCTTTTGCAGCCTATTTTCTGAGCCACGAAAGCAGCGTTTAGCGTTTAAATTTTCAATTTTTTTTCTGGAAACGGGCAGCGGCGGCAGGGGACGACCCATACCCACAGGGATGTCCAAAAGACGTTAAGTCACAAGACCGAGGCGAGACCGAGACGGCCAACCTTCAAGACCGAGACGAGACCGAAATGTTCCATTTTTTTCAAACTCTCGAGACCGAGACGTTACAAAAAACGTATCGAGACCGCAGTGTCGCAGTCTAAAACACCAACTGGTGATGTCTGTCACTTGACAACCTGTTTCTTGCAGGACAGATCCATTATTTTCTTGGTGATATATCCGCAAGCCTGATGCATTGCATGGATGTTCACAAGACTAAAGTCACAATACCGAGACCGAGACGTTATATCTTCAAGACCGAGACGTTGAACCCTCAAGACCGAGATGAGATCGAGACGTTCGATTTTTCCAAACTCTGCAGACCGACACGAGACCGAGACGTTCAACCTTCAAGACCGAGATGAGAAGAGACGTTCCAAAAAACGTCTCGAGACCGTCTCAAGACCGAGACGTTCAAGACCAAGACTACATCCCTGCATACCCACCTACCCTAACACGTTTGGCATGCACGGGGTGCCGGTGTTGACACTCACGCCTCTTGTCTATGTTTGTCTACACAGGGGCGGATCAACAGGGGGACGATGTCCCTCACGAGACGGGCTGTGATCTTTTTTCCATAAACAAAAGTCCGCTGACAGGACATCAATCATATTGAAGACAAATATCTCAACGAGAGGTATTCTGTGACGCTTGAAAAGCACTGAAATCCGTTTTCGGCCGGGGCTCCGCCCCGGACCCCGCTGGGGGAGCTCACGGCGCTCCCCCAGACCCCCTAGTCGGTTGCGGAGGGGCAAACCCCCTCCCCATTCCCCACCTCCCTCGACGCCTACGGCGTCTCGGCTAGGAGCCTTCGGCGCCTCGACCGTGTCCACCCCACTTTTTTACGGCTGGCGACGCCCCTGTGTATGTTTATTTAATATGTTTATAATAAACTATGAGATGACGATGGTGATTTGACCAAAAACGTATCGGATTGTACTGTCTTCAATTTTAAGCTAAGTTATAAATGGAAATATGAAACAATTTATGTCTCTCTGTTGACAGATCTTCTATTTACGAAGCATATTTCAACAGTTTGCAAAGCACTGCAGAGGGTGTAAATTCGCCTCTCCTTTGTAAGTTCGAGGACTAAAAAGTTTTCAGCTTCATGGGGGCTTCGCCCCCTGACCTCCTGACCAGGGGCTCTGCCCCTGGACCCCGCTGGGGGCTCCGCCCCCAGACCACCGGTATAGGCTCGCGCTCTACGCGCTCGCCATATTATTTTGCCTCCTCTTAAATTCCGGTCTGGCTACGCCACTGCTCCCCTGAGGCAATAAACAAGTAGCTCAGCTATCGCAGACAGACCACGCTGCAGTGTGGGGCAGTTGTGGCCCAAATATCAATATTGTTTTTCGTATTCAAAGAACATTGCTGTAGATTACTGTTGCAGTTACGCCTGTTAACAGGCAGCGGTTAAAGTGCCGCAGGATGTAACGCCCGCCGCGCTAACGGGTGGTTCACTTCATGAACAAAATTTGTATTTAAGGGGATGTCCAACACCAACTATATGTGAACGTTTAGATAGGCCAGTAAATGCCTTACAACTCTGCCTCTGACAGTTTTCGCACACAGCAACTTTGTAGCAGACTTTCTTAGAGATACCGAGCGAAAACCGGCAAAAAAGGTCAGTTTGCGTTCTTAGACCCCTCTGGGGGCTTAGAGGCAGGGTACAGTGTTCATCTTAGGCTCATTGGAATGCGTGTAGTGGACTTCCTATTAGTGATAATTGAACTGTTTTCGCTAGTTGTTATGCTTGTGGAGCTACGAGCGAATATAGACTGGAAAGCGCCGTTTTAGAAGGGGGTGGGTCACTTTGGTCGAAAATTTCATGTAGAAGGGGACATCCCCCACCAACCATTTGTGTACGGATAGATAGGCCAGTGAATGCCTTACAACTTTACTGCTGACAGTTTTCATACAAACAAACTTTGCAGCACACTTTCTTCGAGCGAAGTCCATTTTTTATACGGAAACGAAAAAATTCTCGCCTTTGAGGCCCCCTTTGGGTGGCTTGGGGGCAACGTAGGCTGTTCATCGTAGGCTCATTGGAAAGCTCTTACTGAGCTCCTGTTAGTCATAAGTGAACTTTTTTTCGCTAGGTGCAACGATTGAGCCGCTACGAGCGAATATCGAGGGAAAATCGTCGTTTTTGAAGCTGCATGCGTCACTGACTCAAAATTTCAGGTAGAAGGGGCGTCCCCCACCAATCATTCTGTGTCCGAAAAAGTACATGAATTTTCCTTTCATATGGTGTAAGAATGTCGACAGAACTTTCGTTCGTTTTGTTACCATTCACGCGTGTACGGACACACAGACGGACAGACAGATAGACACCTTTGCGATCACAAATACCGCGTTGCCTACAACGCATCGCGATAAATACTTTAACGATTTGTTAGTGGATATAAATTGGGAAGATATAACGGAATCATGAAAAAAACAAGGATGTAAAATGCTAATGCTATGTTCCATAAAAATATCTGGAAGTTTATAAC